>Ga0268250_10001468_pt1 | contig 10313 bp, 10 predicted proteins | sample AgamicAsSfe_FD_200448 | JGI IMG/M metagenome (GOLD analysis project Ga0268250, IMG submission 200448) | Agave microbial communities from Guanajuato, Mexico - As.Sf.e (v2) (version 2) | ecosystem: Host-associated > Plants > Phyllosphere > Phylloplane/Leaf | place: Guanajuato, Mexico | collected... | reverse complement strand
ACACTTATGACGTAAATAGTGCTGTGCCCTTTGGATGCTCAGCGCCGGGCGAAATAAATTACCCATCCGACACTGAAGGGTAAGGTACATCACCGCCAAGCCTTCCATCACGGAGGCAGTGCCTCCGTGCTCACGAGCCTCGCTAACGAGCCTAGGGTATCTGCCCGTCGTATCGTCACAGCTAAATTTCTGCTTGTGTTTCTTGCGTGAGCACAGCCACTGATAAAACCCACGCCCCTCTCTTCTGCGGTCTTCCTTTTCCGCTGTTGCTACCACTCTGTTACCAGATTCAGCAATCCTCCCCAACTGACCCATTCGCTCTCTGCCCCTGTGCAGCTTCCATCCCAGTGGTTAGTGATCTCTCTGACCTCTGCCTGACATCAGCCCTGAGTCTGGTCTTGCGGCCCCAAAGCAGCTGTGCCATCCAGAGCAACAACCCCCGAAGCGCCTACATCTCCATAGCACCCACTGCCTTCACGGCTCGTTGTATTTGTTCAAACATCCACCTCGCTTGGCCATAGCAACATCCCGAACTCGCTACCCTTTTGTCCGGAGACGCTCGTGCAGCCTGTACCGACCCACTTGTCTCGCCAACTTCTATTGCAGCTCTGCCGGGTCTACCATAGCACCCTCTGTCAGCCTCTCTGGGAGATCTGTCCTATCGTGACTCACTAGTCACTGAAAGAACCGTCTCGTTTCGTAACAAGTCAGCGTTATGCCTTTCGACAATAGGCGCCATCTCAAGAAGGAGCTTGGATACAGCGAGGGCCTTGTGGCATCGCCCTCTTTCAGCCGTAACTCGGCTGAGGACCACCTTACAGAACTCGGCTACAAGTCCGAGCTCACACGCTCGCGCTCAACATGGCAGGTTGCCTTCATGTCCTGCGTGCTAGCTGCCGTGCCTTATGGCTTGGCCACGACCCTCGTTTACCCGCTTTACGGCGGAGGACCTACAAATATTATCTGGGGTTGGGTAGCTGTATGCCTCATCATGATTGCGGTCGCTGCTTCCCTTGGTGAGATTACCTCGGTCTACCCTACTGCTGGTGGTGTCTACTACCAGACCTTCATGGTCTCGCCTCCCAAGTACCGCCGTGTGCTTGCCTGGATCTGTGGCTGGGCTTACCTTCTCGGAAACATCACCATTACCTTGTCCGTGAACTTTGGTACTACTCTCTTCTCCATTGGCTGTATCAACATTTTCCGTGCTACCAGTGCCGCTGGTGAAGAGACTGGTGTTTTCAACGCTGTGGACTACCAGATCTACCTGATCTTCTTTGCCATCACTATTGTTACCAACCTAATCTCTGCTCTTGGTAATCGGTGGTTGCCGCTGCTGGATGTTTGTATCTTGACCCGACCGCGTCACCAGACTTGTACTGACCAATATCCACAGACTGCCACCATGTATATTTCTTTCATTGGTGTTGCCGCCATCGTCTGCGCGGTATTGGCTATAGCCAAGGAAGGTCGTCGTAGCGCGAAATATGTCTTCACCGCATTTGAGCCAAACTCTGGCTGGGTTCCTGGCTGGTCTTGGATTGTTGGCGTGCTCCATGCTGCCTATGCCACCTCTGCTACTGGTATGGTTATTTCAATGTCCGAGGAAGTCCAGTCTCCTGCCACTCAGGTCCCTAAAGCTATGGTGGGAGCAACCATCATGAACTTTATCATCGGCTTTGTCTTCCTCGTGCCTTTGACTTTTGTTCTCCCGGACATCTCCGCCTTCCTTAATGATCCTTACGCCCAGCCCGCGCCTGTTGTTCTCCGCTCGGCAACTGGCAATGAAGTCGGCGCTTTCGTCCTATGTGTTCCCATCATTGTCCTCGGAATCTTCTGCGGCACTGCTTGCACTACCGCGACCTCCCGTTGCGTTTGGGCTTTCGCTCGTGATGGTGCTATGCCAGCTTCCGCTTGGCTCAAGAAGGTCAACGTCTGTCTGGGTGTGCCTCTTCATGGCATGATTGGCAGCTTTATCGTCCAGGTTCTCCTTGGCTCGATTTATTTCGGCTCGCACGCAGCTTACAACGCCTTCAACGGTGTCGGTGTTATCTTCCTCAATTTGAGTTATGTGATGCCCATTGGTATTTCTCTCTTTCGCGGCCGCAGAGATCTTGTCGGCTCACCTTACAATCTCGGTCACGTCGGCGGTATCATCGCCAACATCGTCTCTTGTGGTAAGTCATGGCTCTTGACTCTTCGTTTAATCACATATCACTAACATCATTTTCCCAGCCTGGGTCTGCCTCGCCATTCCCCTCTTCTCCATGCCTGCTGCTCTGCCTGTCACACTCGAGAATATGAACTACGCTTCCATTGTCTTCGTGGCTGGTGTTGTCCTCTCTGGAGCCTGGTACGCCATTCGCGGTCGCAAGACTTACCAGGGACCACCTGTCCCTGGTGACACGCGGAGATACAGTGTAGCTTGACGGCAAGTCAGTGGGTTTTAGAGCGCGGCGCTCGCGGTTCCATGGATATGTACATGATATCAGAGCTTGTATACATTGCTCTCCAGTAGAGATGGAGATAATCTTCGATCATTGTCACTTTCCTGCGTCACAAGCGCCGGTGTGTTATTCTTTCTTCTTAACGCGACATGGAATGCTCCTAGAAGTTACATGAGATCAACAATATGGATCATGCACGCGTTGAAAGTTTACTTTTGGAAGCGAGGGTTCTCAGTTTTTTAAGCTTCAGAATCGCTATCACACGTACATAGCTGGCAGACAGAGCACAAGTCACCGTGCTGAATTGGGCTTGATAATGTAAGGCAAGTCCATAGCGGGCGACCTGTGCTCCTCAGTGCTACGGCTACACACAGCAGAGGTGCGCATAATCAATCAATTCAAGTCTCAGAGCCTTGACTTGCTTGATCGACGAAGACATTGTAGATTGATCAATCGCTTGCTTCATATTGACCAACTTGGTTGATTGTTGGTCCATCCCGCCATCTACATACTATCGTACTCTTTGTCTGACACGTCCGACAGATCTCCAAGTCCTGCAGTCACATCTGCAGAGTCTGTCATCATCACCATCCTCTCGAAAAGGCTGCCATCCAGATATGCGATTCCCTGCTTGAGCCAGCTTTTCATGCACATGAGCTGCTCCATCGACTTGCTCGTGAGGCTTCGACGACGGGGTGCCAGGATGTGCCCGGTCTGCGAAAAGATTCGTTCAGGCTCATCGGGCATTGCCGGCACTGAGTAGATGTCGAGTGCCATCGCCGCTAGCTCCAGCCACACATTCTTCTTGGCGACCCAGTAATGGATCGGTGACTTGTAGACAGGCAGTGATCTGTCGTACGGAGGCTCTGCGTAGTACTGCACCAACTGATCTATAGACGACTGTGCGTCTACCTCGTCATCAGACCACTCGTCCACTTGCACGGACACTTTATCAAGGGACCTTTGTCTCTGCGCTGCTGGTTCATCGTCCTTTTAGACTCGCCAGAGCTGCTCAAAACTGAGTTTCGCTTGATCGATCCGCCCTTTACGTCCGGTCCAGTGTTTCTCGAACCAACGCCACTTCTGGTGAGGATGCAAGACCACAGCAGCACAAAATATAGGCGACTGGTCAAGCCGAGCATAGTATTCGTCCAACTTTTGCCAGCCGAGATTGTTGTTGGTACTAAAGTGACGCTCGGCGGCAAGATAGGAGGGCTCCCGTGATTCCCTTCCCTCCCGATCGTTCGAAATATTTGATCTCATCTTCTGTGATTCTAGTGGTCGGTGGATGTACCGTTGATCTTCCAGATGAGAGAGTAGGCGTTCGAACACCGGCAGGACCTGCCATATAGCGCCTGTGCGGCCCCCGATCTGGCCTTGTAGATGTAGAGTCGCGGTTTTGAACGGTCTGAGGATCTTGTGGTACTGCACCACTACACCCCAGTCGTCAGACGAGAGTTGGTCTTGCAGGACTGAAGGTTCCTTGCCCCTGGCATATCGCTTCTCGTGGCGCCCGGACCAGGGGCGCCTCTGATAACTGACCCAGTTGTCGCGCTACTCCTCAATAAAATCATCAATGGATGCACGGAGGTTGACTGCACGCTCGGCACAATCGCCGGAGGAATCTTACCTGGTGAAATTGTCTTTGACGAGCTTGAGGATGGCGCCATCGGTCCCGTCAGCTGTACTTTTGCGCTGGATATCTTCGAAAGCTTCGACGCGCTGCGGGAATGCCGTAATGTACTTGACAATATTATAATGTTGTGCAGTCTCCCCGTCAGCCCTTTCTTTCGCCATCTCCGAAGATCTTGCTCCTCCACGCTGAGATTCTGCAGCTCGGATCCAAAAGCGTCAATATCGCGCCCGAAGAGGATAGCCTTTGCCACGAGGTTCAAGTCATGGCCGGCGCAGCGCACATGACGCTCAGCAGCACTGAAGTTGAGCTCTTCGCCGAGGACTCGGAGGCACGTTGCATTGTTTGACAGATTGTCGGTAGTGAAGTAGCCGAGCTTGTCGCCGATACCGAACTCGCGAATGGCTTCAGCAATCGTCCCTCAGATGCCGTGCCCGCAATGTCTGCCCTTCTAACGAGGCAGGCTGAGCAAGACGGTCCTCGGCGCTCCCGAGTGGTCGAGAACATGTGCAACTAGATCCAACAGCGCAAGTTGGTTGTGCGACGTCCACAGATCAAAGGACAGATTGATGCGCGTGGCGGAGGACCGGACCACTTCCTTGACAGCAATGAATTGCCGATCGTACGCTCGGCCGACCCACCTCGAAAGGGTCGTCCGACTTGGGATGTGATCTTCCAAATGCAGGTTGTAGCCAACATAAGCCAACAGCTGGCGGAAATGCTCCGACTCTATCTTTTGGAAAGGTATGCTATCGGCAATGATCCACCCGAGGAGCAGGGCGCGAAAATGGTTGTGGTCGAAAGGAGAAGTAGTCCGTTGTTGCACTGTATTTGCGTCGAAATTACAGTGATCCAACTTCCTCTCCTTCAATACGGGCCGTGAAGGTGTCACTGTGCCGTTTTCGTCGATCGAATGCTGTTTACTCATGTGCTGCGCCGCAGTAGAAGTTGCGCGCGTCGTCTGGAAAATGTGATCCTTGGAAAATGGGCGTTTCACAGGTCCGTGATGGCGCCGCGTACAGAGCCAATACTCCAGCCCGTCTTCGTTCCGGAGCCGATAGCCATGCTGCCAGATCCAGGACGGATTCTTCTTGATGTTGCAAGCCGCCCTATAACCTTTCAGACGCCGCCAGTCTACGTCCTGGAGACTAGAGATCTGTGGCTCGATAGAAATCTCGACGCCGCCGGAGCGGCTATCGCTGTTGATGTTTTTGGCGATCTCGAAGCCTGACTGTGCTATTGTCTTAGCCTCGTCTTTGGCTCGCATCCGGACGACACACGCGTGACGCGTGACGCGGGGCCGGGGGCTGGCGCGGATCTGCGCGATTTAATTGGTTGACGCAGCAGCGTCGCCGAGCTTGTCACCAATTCGGGCTTTACTCAAACCCTAACCCTGTAGTGCCATTGATCATCTTTTGGATTGCAATCCCTCAATCAATTTGAGCACTAGTCAGTTGGTTGATTGATCATGAGGTTCGAGTTGATTGATTGCTTAGCCACCACTCAACCAATCAACTTATCAAGTAGAAAATTGATTGTGCACACCTCTGATTGGATCCACATCTTCAATGATATTCTCAGTCTGTTGCTTGACCGCTCAGCCGTGAGGCTCGTCCTGATCATCCTGAACAGCCATAGATCCACTCTGTCGAATGTGTTGCCTTTTCATGCTCTCTCCTGCTATTGAAGCTGACTTTCAGCTCGAAGAAAGCCAAGAAATGGTCGGCGCTATAGACACCTCCCAGCACACTAATGATGCGGCCGGCTGATGCGCGGGACGATAGCGCCGCGGGCCGCTGAATGTCTGTCTTGCAGGATGCAGCATTTGAAACATGGCACGGCTGGCCCCGAGCGAGAATAGATCCAGTCGGCTTGAGCCGTCGTGGCCGTCGAGCCCTCAAGGGTTAGCGGCATCCCACCCCCCTGGAGCTGCAACGTGTTGTTGTACACTCCATAGCGCGTTGCGCCATACGCCCTGAGTTGTTGCTTCTATCTTGGTTTAGTAAAGAGAAAAAAATCGGTTCACACTTCTATTTCGATACAAAGATATAAGCCACGGGTAACCAATTGACTGGTACGGGTTCGCTTGCCTATACAATATTCTTGATTTGCGCAGCAACACATCTTAATCCTGCACCGCCCGAAGCTATCTGCTGTGCTGGCCACTTCAAATACCCTTCGAGCTGGCCCCGTAAGGCTATTCGAATACCGTCGAACGCCATGGGACCCCATGTGGATATGTACCACATATCTTGCAACATCGTTACTGCTACCGTAAAGTGCGCAGTGATGACCAGTGCCGGGGGATATTCCGCTTGTACCATCTCGATGAATTCACCCGAGAGCATAGCTGTCCAGCGCCATATGTGCCCCATTTCCAGACTTCCAGAAGCATAGTTTGCAACAACATTTTCGAAAACGGTCTGAAGATGCGTAATGGCTTCCAGACAGCTTTTACATTGGTCGGCTTCAACGCAGTGATTGCACACTAGGTCTTCGAGGTCCCTGAATACACTCAGGATTTCGGGTGGCATTGTCGCCAGAGTATTGGATGAGAATTCGTAAGAAGACAATAGGGTTGACAAGCGACCCCGACCGATGAGCTCTCCAGTAATTTCCTTTACCTCCTTGACACCCTTGCTCAAGTAGAGAAGCTCGCTAATGTTGCCAACGCTGATATAGTTCCGGCTTTTCATCTGGGATGCTCTGAGATTCGCTCGAGCCACGGACAATATTGGAAGGATAGTTGCCATGGCAAAGAGTGCATCAACCACCTCGTCCGTGATATGCGTCAGAATCCGCCGGTAAGATGCCAATGCTGAGGCTTGGTGTTTGTCACATAGCGAAACGTAGTCGGTGACCTGCGTCGGCTCCGAGCAAGCAATGTGGATGGCAGCCAGTGCAAGTACGCCATGCATCAGGAAAGAATGCTTCGATGCTTCTTCAGGGATGTGCTCTTGCCATACTTGCTGGAGTTCTGAACTGCCTCCGAGCTGCGCTTTGCTTGTTCGATGGCCGAAATGATGCATTAGTTCAAGGTCCAGCAACCAGCTTGTGGTATTCGTGGCAGAAGCAGCATTATCCCTTATCTAGAATGCGTATTAGCTTGTCCGTATCAACCAAAAAAGATTGCTTGGTCGCTCACTTACACTTTCGGATGAGGCCTGGTACAACAGACTACACTGCTGCGCCTTTCGCTTACAATTAAAGCATGGTGATTCTTCATCGCACTAGGCGATAGTACGCATCAGAAATCGAAGATATCAAGGTCTGGCATCGGCGAGATCTACATACCTTTACTCTCCTCTTCTTGCACTGCATACAGCCCTTTCGTGACTTCTTGGTTCCGAGCTGTGTCATCTTGCGACGCGGGTCGATATCTAAGAAGCATGTAACGCAAAAGTGGGGCTATTCTTGCATCTGCCTAGCAAAGCCTTTCGACCTGTGTGGCTCTGGCGTTCGGAATCCAGTAAACACAATATCCTGCATCCGATGGTCGCTGTTGGCGCGATTTCGCATCAACATCAATAATTCTAGGTCGGTTCTGATACTAGATGCGGCACAGTCACAATGAATATCGCGTGTGCCACATTTGAGGTAAAACTCGATGCGAAAGATAATTGTATTTTCGCGCAGGGATCAAACACAGAGCGAAATTAAGAGGGGGGCCTGTAGCCAAGACTTTTCTGCCTGGTGGGGATGCATGCTGCGTTCGCGAAGCGTGACTACTAGCGGCCCGCGGCTTGACCGTGCCACCCATTAGCCGGCCACATCAGTAAAGTAAGATGGGCTTTGGTTCGAGCTCGAGGGAGGACAAAGGTGGTCCGGGCTGAGAGAACACGATGGACTCTCAATAGCGGGAGGCCATGCGCCAGTGTCTGCTTCTGATTCTGGGCTAGCCGAGTGGTGTCCTGCATCCTGCGAGACAGACAGTCAGCGGCCCGCGGCGCTATTGTCCCGCGCATCAGCCGGCCGCATTATTAGTGTGCTGGGAGGTGTCCTCCGTTGTATCTAGCGTCTTGGCAAGCTAATCCTGCGATCTGCGACTTGGATTCCCAAAGTGCCTCGGCCTGCGACACAAAGTGATCCATGACAGCCCTGAGCTCCACCGTTTCCTGGTCTTCCCGAACCACTCGCTCACCACCCCACGATTAGGGATCTATGTCGCACGAGAGGGTGACCTCTCGTTGATACGAATTTTATGGGTTGATTGGTTGTTGTTCTTGTTCTGGCGCACGGTCTGGTAGACCGGGCCTTTGTATCTAATGTCTTGGCAAGCTAATCCTGCGATCTGCGACTTGGACTCCCAAAGTGCCTCGGCCTGCGACAATCTACTCTACTTTCTGGCCTTCTATACTCGAAAAACGTTCTAAACGCCTATATTGGTCCTCTCCATCGACTTTTGCGTGCACGATATGCCTGTATCTCTCGAAAACCGCTCGTAATCTGTCTCTTCGTCACCCACGTCCTGTACCGTACCGCTATCTCTGTATTTTGAAGTTCTCTCCTACCCTAGTCTTTCATGCGGCGCCGTCTGTTGTTCCCGCTCGCCATGCGTCTAACTTTCAGCCCTGATTGAGTTCAAATGAGTAAGATACTGCAGGTCACCGTCGCTTACCGATAGATACTCGTCGGTCTGAGCAACCAAAGTAAGTTAAATTAGAGGTCGCTGCTTGGACCTGGCTGCAAGGCGATAAATCATGAGCCCGAGACCACGGTACTAGCCAGGCTATGAAATTAATGGAAGAAAAGAGTAGAAAGCGTCGTTTTCTGACCTGAAAGTGAGGGCAGTTCTAGGTCCCGGAACATTTGCACAATTGGGCTTGTCGGCCTCAACGCTGCAAAAATCCGCACGATGGCAAGATGCATGATCCTTCTCTTTTTTTCTTTTTTTCAATCATACTGCATTCAAGCTATATAGCTTATGGCACGTCGGCTATCTTCTCGACGACTTCTATGGCTTACTCATGTGCTCTTGCGTCAATCTTTGACTGTACAATCCTGCTCGCTGTCCCGACTCTACAGAGCCGCCACAGCTTTTGGGCTCGACGCCCTCCTACTTTCCTTGCGTTGTGTTACTGCATCACTTTTCTCACCCCCCTTCGTCATCTAACGCCTCTCCCTCTTCGTTTCCACCCCTGTCCAACCGCTCAATGTCCCACAAATCAGCTTCGTCAGATTCGGCAACAGTTGTTAGATTCTTGTATATCTAAGCAGGTGCGGCGTGCCCCATTGTCTACTGGGCCCTGCCTTGGTTTTCAGCCAATTCCGTATAGGCTTCCACTAGTTGAGGCCGAGGCAAAACCCCTCCCAGCCCGAGTAACTCGTTGTTTGCTCCTTAAGCACACATCACCAGCCTTCCGTCCTGACGAACGGTCCTGTCTGTTTGTGTACCGACACGCGCATCCGTTCTCTCGAGCCACGTAGCAGTCTCTCCGGCCGGGATTTGATCCCGCCTGCTCTCAGGTACACCGAGGGTCAGAGCCCATTGAAGGGGTGAGGTCCTCGGAGCCAGCAGTGGCTGCTACGCACTACGCCCCGCGAGTGCCTCGCGACACCCGTTTCGCGTTGCCTACGAGGGTCTCCCCACGGTAGGCCGACCGTGTCTCGCAAGGGCGGTCCTGTAGACTCCTCGCCGGGCAGCCTATGTACCTGTCCCCTACTAACCTAGCTTGTATCCACCTTTTCTTAGGACTGGCCTGTGACACTCCCTGCGCTTCGTATACAGCTGGCCTGTGTGCTCCTTCGTTTTGCCCTCTCTATAGTGGACTGTGACATCTCTTCTCTGCGCTGGACTGTGACCCCTCCCTTTCCTCGTCCGTAAGTGGTAGTCGTGCCAGAGTACGGTAGTCGTATCAGGGAGGCCTTAACAGAGGCGCGAGAAGGGGGCTTAACAGTTCTCTAGAGCGGGTGCGCGGCGGGTGGCTTAACAAGGTCCGTATGCTTATTCGCAGTTAGCTCTTAACAGGTTCCCCAAAAATCGGCTTGCAGTTACCCTCGTCACGTCTTTCTCACTGATCCGGCGTGCTCCCAGAGTAGTTCAAGCTCAGAGGTGTCCTGTCGCGCTCCTGGGGCTTCCACATTGCTGCAGCGAGTAGAACGCTATAGCGCGGGCTCTGCGCGCGACTGCAGGGCAGGAGCGCGTCGGATGGTTTTCGTATCCAGTATCCTCTTGGCCTTCTTTAATGAGAGATTCCATTCTTGACGAAGGGAGTAGCGTAATGGAGCAGTCA
>Ga0268250_10001466_pt1 | contig 10319 bp, 8 predicted proteins | sample AgamicAsSfe_FD_200448 | JGI IMG/M metagenome (GOLD analysis project Ga0268250, IMG submission 200448) | Agave microbial communities from Guanajuato, Mexico - As.Sf.e (v2) (version 2) | ecosystem: Host-associated > Plants > Phyllosphere > Phylloplane/Leaf | place: Guanajuato, Mexico | collected... | reverse complement strand
GATGCTTTTAACGATCCTGGATTGCGCACACCCGGAGCTTTCGCCTCGCCAAATGTTGGTGGAGGGAATGCTTTCGGCGGAGTTGGAACATTTGGCTTTGGCAACAACGGCACAATCGGACGTGGCACCAAGCTCAGCTCGTTGTACTCTGGCAGCGTACAAGATCAGATGGCTAGTGGTGACATGTTTGATCATGAGTCTGATGCGCTGAACGGTCTTGGTGGAATACGTCGTGAGACTGATAGTCCATTCCGTGGTGGCCGTGGCAAATTCGATGACTTCTTCAATGAGAAGCAGGGGCATGGAGAGCACAATCAGACATACTCTCCAGCATCAGCCATGCAAACCCCCCTTCATCAGCCTGGCGCTGTTCAACGTGTCCCCAGCATTGGTAGCTCGTCTTCTAATCAGCTTCCAGCAGCACAGCAAAAGACTATGGTCATGCCTGATCGTATGCGATGGGTGTACAAAGATCCCCAGGGTAACACTCAAGGACCATGGTCTGGACTGGAAATGCATGACTGGTATCGAGCTGGTTTCTTCTCGCCGGAGTTGCTCGTCAAGAAGGTCGAGGATGTTGACTACGAACCTCTGGCGCAACTCATCAGGAGAATTGGCAACTCTCGTGAGCCTTTCCTGGTTCCACAGATCGGCATACCCGGTCCTGCGGCTGCTGGTCCTGCTCCGGCAGCATGGCCAACACAAGGCCAAGCAGGTCCTCAGCCTACCGCTCCTGCTGCTCAACCACCTTTTGCTGGTAGTTTCCCAAGCTTTGGTACTACTCTAACTGCCGATCAGCAGAATGCCTTGGAGCGTCGCAAGCAAGAGGAGCAGTATTTGATGCATCAGCAGAAAGAGCATCTCGCATATCAGCAGAACCTGGTCAAACAGATGCAGATCCAAGGTCAACATGGACACGGTCGTCAACAGCTCTCGCACCAGCAAAGCATGCAAAGTCTTCATAGTCAAGCAAGCTTTGGTAGCATGAACTCACCTAGCGCATTCAACGCTTATCCTGCTCAAAGTCAAAGTCAAGACAACTTCAATCGTGGAGGTCCTGGCCCAATTGGAGCTGGAGTCGATAACCTTGGTCACATCCGAGAAGAGGAGACACCTGGCAACTACGATCGTGGCATGTACAATGCGCCTATTGGTCAGCAACGTGGTCAGGACGATGGTAGCAACGATGAGCGTGTAGCTGCTATACTTGCGGATCGCGAAAGACTCGCTCAGGAGCAGAATGAGCATGACGCGGCATACGAGGATGAAACCCAGCCTCTTACTAACCAGCGACTCGATAAGTTCCTCGAGCTCAGACGTCAAACTGAGGCCCAGGAGGCTGCTTCGCAACCGACTGGCAAAGCCCGCCAAACAAGTGGACAGAAGAGTGGCAAGAAGGCCGATGAAGTGCCAATGGAGAGGTAAGTTTGGCGGTACTGAAATGATGATACTATACTGACTATTGGTAGACTCTCTTTGACAGAACAAGTACAAAAGGCTGCTTCCGCGAAAGCTTCACCTGCCGTTGCGCCCAAGGCCTGGGCTCATGTTGATCTGGAGACCATGCCACCACCACAGTCAATCTCACCATTACCTGCTCCTGCCGCCCGTCGAAATCGCGCCAATGTCGCCGATGCGCTCGCAGCAGAGTCGATCTCTCAATCGCAATCACCAACAATCGAGACCCCGACATCTTCCACACTTGCTCCATGGGCAAACGCGGTCGAAGCGCAGAAACAGCCATCTTTGCGCGAGATCCAGGAAGCGGAGGCTCGTCGCAACGCCAAGCAGGAGGAGCTCAATCGAGCACTTCGACAAGCACAGCTCGAAAAGGAGATGTTGGAGCTTGCTAAGCAACCTGCTGCACCTGCCCCAGGTCTGCCATCATCGTCAACCTGGGCGACTGGTGACGCCGCTCCTGCTATGCCCGCAGCTGCTTGGGCGAAGCCTGCAGCGAGTAAAGCTGTGTCATCTGGCGGCTCCATTACGAAGAAGACTATGCAGCAGATTCAGGCAGAAGAGGAGGCTCTCGCCCGTAAGAAGAAAGCCCTTGCCGCCGCCGCTGCTGCTGCGACAGTCACAACTGGTGTTGCACCTGTCGCTATAGGTAAACGATATGCAGACCTCGCAGGCAAAGCAGCCACGCCCGCGCCAGGCTCCAGCGCATGGACCACAGTCGGCGCGAGCGGGAAAGTCAAGACGCCCCTACCTACGCCAGCCGCTCCAACTCCTGTCGCACGCACCGTCAGCGCCGCTACCGCCACGTCGGGCATCAAGCCCAAACCTGCCACCATGGCGGCGGTCTCAGCCAAAACTACTCTCGCTGCCGCCCAACACCAAGCCCAAGAAGAATTTAAGAAATGGGCTATTGTCGAGCTGCGCCCGGATCTCGACAAGAGCATCCAAGTCGACGATTTTGTCGTCAATCTGTTGTCGCTCCCGTCTGACATTGACCTCGTCACTGAGGCTGTGCACATGTCTAGTCGTACGATGGATAGCAGACACTTTGCGGAGGAGTTTGTCAGGAGGCGTGCGTTGGCGGAGAAGGGGAAGATGGAGGCCGGGGCTGTGTCTGTGAGTGGGGAGAGCAAGAGTGGAGGGAGTGGGTGGAGCGAGGTTGCGAGGAAGGGTGGGGTCGCCCCAGGGGCAGTGGGAGGGGCACAGCCAGTGAAGGAGAAGGAGGAGCCGAGTAGTGCGTATAAGATTGTGGCGAAGAAGGGTAAGGGAAAGAAGTGAAGTGAGGTGAGGTGAGGTGAGGAGCGGACAGGAGAGTGGAATGACTGGGGGTGGATGGCTGGGTGTGTATGGGGAAGTGTGAGGTCGAGGTCGAGGTCGAGGTGAACTGGATTGAACTGCGTTGGACCGAGCTCTAGCGTAGCACACTCTAATTACCACTACAAGATCTTTACAACCGAGCGTGTGCAATTCGACTCTGCGTATGCATGACTTCTGCCCAGATACATGGCGCCGAATAAGGCCAACACTTCCGCTTTCCACTTCCACGTCTACGGATGAAACTGCCTCCCCTCCTTCATGACAGCCACCACCAATAGCAAGACGACGGAATCACTAGGAGTAGCTCCAAGGCTCACTCAATTGCTTCCACAATGTAGCCACGTGCTAGCCACTCCCTCGCGAGCAACCCCGGAGAGTAGACGTGATCTTGTCCCTCTCTCCAACTTACCTAGCTACGCCACTCCGCGACGCCAACCTGCAATCTTCATCGACTGGTGCACTACCTGAACACGAGATTGGATCGACTAATCGCCCAAGTCGATCTGGACGTCGCTACCTCTTCCTTGACCATGCCGTGACGGGTGACCGGCTGGGATAGTATACATCTCCCGTGAGCGTGCGTGCCTGCGTGCGTGGGCGCGATGATTCTAAATGCTGGTTGTGATAGTGATGTCAGCGTGTTAGTAAGCAGGTGATGAGGTGATCGGATGCCGGCTGTTGTGCTGTTGCGTGTGGCGTGAGCGTGAGCGTGAGCGTCAGTGTGAATCTGAATATAGCGGTGGTGCTGAAGGTATGCAGATATGGATTTGTCACACTACATTTTCACACCTCTACGGCCCTGGAGTCTCGCATCTTAGCTCGCTGGTGGAGGAGGAGCTGAAGGTCTGAAGGTCTGAAAGACTGGGTGAGTGAGGTGAGTGCCCGACGAATGAGAGCGAGATGTTAATATCGGCTGGTTCGAGAAAGTCTAATGCTGATGCCGGACTGTCATTGGACTTTACTCGTTTAATGCACGATTCCCGGTTGAGGCGTTGTATGTGCCGCGGAAGGAAATAGGACAGATGTGTCAGTCCACAGATGAGCAGACTACCAGATTAACAGGCCTAAGATTAGCAGACTTCCAGCTTAACACGTCGATACATCCACATCTCCAGAACCAGGCTTGCTCAATTTCAGATTTACGAAGATCTCAAACCACCAACCTGCTCCTGCTCATCTCATACTTCGTACCGGCTCCATGTGCACATCCATCAACATGTCGATGTCGAATTGAAACCCCAGGATGTCGTCGAGGCTTTGGTCGAAGAAGTAGTTGTCCTATTACACATCAGTATACTGCTGCCAGCACCTTCTGATGATAATGATGGGGTAGAACCAGTGTACGTACCATATCGAAGTCTTCAGGTTGCACATCAGCTAGTCCAGCTACTGATCCTACAATTCCAGCCAAATTTGCGTTCGTGCACATGCTGTATGCAGCATTGTCAAAGAGCTGCGGCACACTTTGCCCTATACTCTTGTGCGGCTGCTGTTGCTGCAGATCTTGGAATCGTGGAGCTTGTGCAGCAGCATTCGGAACAGCTCTCGCCGGCACAAACCGCACAACCGAGCTTGCCTTTGCAGCCGCTTCGGAGGTGTCGACCAGGGAGGCCCAGATGCGGGAACAGATAGTGAGAGCGGACAGGGAGCGGGCGCGCATGGCGCGGTCGATGCCGGGAGGTTCGGAATTGGTTAGTGATTCTTGGTTGTGGAGGGATTCAAGCTTGAGGTCGTGCGTCACGTCGAGACAGAGGATGATTGTTGCGAGAAGGAGCTCGCCTTGAATTAGTGGGGAGGTGAGGTTCCAGCGGTCCTGGAGGTGGGGGAGGATCGTCAGTAGGCGATTGCGGTGGCTGAGGAGTGGGTGGAAGGAATAGACTAGACCCACCTTTGAGAATCTACCTCCAGGCTGCGTCTCTCTATCAAGCGAGTTCTGCATTTGCAGCAAAGAAAGTACCGCCTCCAGACGAGCTTGGCGCGAGTATATGTACTGTGTATTCGTCCTGCCCACGATGAAGTATTTCCAATGCAGATTAGCCACCAGCTTATGATACACCAATTCCAACAAACACCTCCGCACAACCAGTCCCGGCTCGTCCAAGATACTCTCCACCATTCACTTGGGTTGGAAGTCTGGTGGGAAGCTGGTGTAGGTATCGTTGGGCAGTTTGTCGACTTGCATGACTTTGATGTAGGAGGAAGGGTAGGCTGAGTTTGTCAATTCCGTGATCATGCCTTGCATACTGATGAGGCGAGATTTTGCTTTCATCACTAAGACGCAGGTGACGACGATGTCGGGTCTGTTGGCTGGAACAAGGGTCATGGCTTCGAAGAGCTCGGAGTCGAACAGGTTGGAGGGCTCGGCCGTGTTGGACATACTCTCGTTAATCATCTTTAGCAGGCCGATCTCCGCTGAGCTCACGATCTCCTGGGAATTGTTAGCGCTATACAGTACTAGGACAACAATCTGACTTGGAGGGGCAGAAGTGTTGTAGGGAAGAGTTCGGCGAGGATCTTACTCAGACTGTTATCTTAGTAGTGAAAATAGAATACCGACTATCTACCTTATCAAGCTCTAAACCCTTCTACGCATCTCAGCTCCAAATGGCTTGATCTCAGGGTAGCTCGACATATCGCGATGGTATCCAGCTCTCATGGCCAGACGCACTGTCATGGCGAAGAATGACCATCCTCTAATAATTGGATCTGCAACTGCAAAGTACTCCATGTAACTGTAAAACAGTAAAGCGTGAACAATGCCAGGTGCACACAACGTGAATCTTCCCAGCACGAGGGATTGTGTTGCTCGTTCCTAATAAATCTGCGTTCATTTACGAGCTTCGCCCACATCGAATTCGCTCATCTCTGCGCTGAGGATGAGCGTTTGTAGGCGTAGGTATAGGCAGAGGATGGAGAAGAACATGCTCAATTACATTAGTGATACGGCGGCTGGGATCTGCCCACATTTGTTCGTACTGAATGATCAGCCGAGATTCAGAGACATTTAAACTCAGTGACATACCCCTTTGGGACACGTCGGTGGCTGCAAGATGACAGGTGCATACTCCATAGACGCAAAGAAATCACCAATGTTTCTATCGGCTTCACTCTTCGTCGGCAGACTCGACAAGATTTCCTGCTTGCTGGCATGCTTTTAGCCTGCAAAGATCACACTGGCATCTTTATGGACATCTGTCGTAGTCGCCCTGGGTGCTGCTGGGACCTTGTTCTCATCAAAGTACTCCTTCAGCTCTGCAATACCGTCAAGGATGGCACTCCAATGATCGTTCTCGACATAGCTGGTGAAACTGCTCTCCAGGCTGATGCTGCCAAGTCCTGCAGTGATTGGCGCCGAGAGATCGGGGAGTTCGACGTCGTCAATGTCTGATGGAGATGTTAAGGCATTGACGAGGGCTGTGTTTGTGGTGACAGGACGGGCTGGTGCATTGGTTTTACTCTTGGCAGCATGACCCATGAGCTCGACGACCCGCTTTTCGAGATGGCCGAACCGGTATAGTTGCTGGTGTGGAAGGCAGTGTGCTAGCTGAAGGTTGCTGTATAGTATGGGATGGCGATGCGTTGGGGCAAGAAGATGGTTTGCTTGCTCGCTGGCGCGCTCGCAGCCATTGTAGACTTGACCGCCTTCGGCGGCTGTAAAACGCATAGACGCAGGAGAAAGCGGTACCACGCTATGTACAGCCCGAGCATGGTAGAGACCGGTCGCATTTCAGTCTGTTTTTGGAACAGCATCGGCCTCGAAGTGTGAGTACTTCACAGCTACTCACTTCCGTCGCCTAGATAGATTGCAAGAGAGTTGAGATGAGGCTTGTCTCGCCTTCGATTTGGCGGGACTTGTGATGGTGCGGATTGTGTGTCGACTGCCAGCGCGGTTGCTCCCTGCGGCAAGTGGCGATGCCATACTTCGACCTTGTATCAAGAACTCCATTTGTCCAGATCCAAACAAGGATTGCAAACTCAACATAGTCGTCTGCCGTGAAGAGTCGCAATTGCACTCACACCAGACACGCCGGCCGTCAGTGTTGCCACCCACGTGCCCATTTTTCACCTGCCTAAAACGTCCACCAGGTCATTCTTCCTGTTCCATCTCCATCACCTTGACTAAATGCCGCCGAAACCAAGTTCACCTTACTGCGAAGGCAGTGCTGAATTTAATCCAGACGATGTGTTTGACCGATGGGCCAGTGATGAGGTTGGCGTTCCAAAGGATGATAAAGACTTCTACACCACCATAAGTGAAACATTCAATCTACGCCAGCCAGACAAATATGTCTACTATGCCACCGCAGAAGTCACACTACGGCAGGTGCAGCAAGGCATCGAGCATGGAGGCCAACATGGTCTTCATGCATGGTATCGAGACGAAGAAGGAAAGCCGGTCGGTCAAACTAAAGCTTGGCTGTATACCGCAGACTGATCTTTTATTCAGCTTTCTCCACCATCACCAGCTGATATACTCGCCTACACCTCCATCTTCTCGTCCACAACCTCGACAGCAAGAGCCCTCACCGCACTATCATCAAACGCCAAAAAGGGCTCTCTTCGTGCCTCCATAGCATCGCACCTCCTTTCGCTCCGGGTAGTCCCTACAACATTCACCATCCCCAAGCTCAAAACCGCACACGTCAATCCCTACTACGACATATGGGCCTGGGCCTGCCTGAACCTTGAATGGAGCGGACCGGACGCATCCACGGTGAATGTCAAGCAGAGTCACTACATCCTGCCGGTATTCTACCACCATTTCGGCTGTTTATGTCCGTCGTTTGAAGCTCTCGAGATTATGAAACAGCTTGCAAACAAATCCAGATCAATCTTGGATATCGGCAGTGGAAACGGGTATTGGACGTACATGCTCCGCCGGCATGGCTTGACCGTGCATGCGGTAGATAATGGAGACAGTCTGTGGCGGACAATGTGGATCGGCGATACCATCAAAGCCGATGGTGCACAGTTTCTCACGTCGGCGAAGTTTGCGGCACAAGGTGGAGGGGCAGGTGGGAAGGACGCTATATTGTTACTTGTATACCCGCAAGTCACGACGAGCTTCACGACGGCAGTGTTGAATGCATATCAAGGCACCACTATCGTCGTTGCTGGGACGCAGAACAGGAATGGATTTACGGGATTCAAGGGAGAGCTGGTAGACGAGTGGATGACGAGAGAGATGCCTCGGTGGGAGAAGATTGTGCAGACGCCTCTGCCGAGTTTTGCTGGAAAGGATGAGGCTCTGTTTGTGTTTGAGAGGAGGAAATAGTTGCGACATTGTACACGGTAGCAGATTATAGGAGATGTTACAGCAAGCTGGCAGCTGAGGTGACTGATTGTGCGATGGATCATAGCACGAGATGCCTGTATCGACTGTGCCTCGGTGGTGATTGTCCATGGCTTTGAAATATACTGTGTTCCCTTCGAGAGTAGCCATTCGAGACTATGGCAAGAATGGCTCCAGCAGTACTGGCGAGACTTTGCTCCATAGCTTACCTTAGACTATTAGCACAGTCCATCTGCTGCTGCCCTCGTTCGCCAGAGGGAGTATATAGATAGATTTACCCATTATATTATGCACTCGGCTTGGGATACCAATTCTGGTCTAAACGGACGTAGGCGGCGATGGACTGACACGGACAGACTGTGATGCCGAATTGCAGGGAAACGGTCATCACCAACATCACGATGCTCGTCATCGCTACATTCACAATCAAAATCACAAACAGCCTATCCGCCACATCTTATCTCGATACATATCGCCATCCTGCCGCTTCAGATACTCCTACTACGCCTCCTCATTGCCCTGACTATCGCTACCCTTTGCATCTCCCGCTCACCAGCAACAACGCATCCTTCACTCAGCTGGAGGGCGACGGCACGCCTCACCCTGATCAAAGCAACGCCAACCTGCCGAAGACTCCAGTACTTTCGCCACAACAACTCAGCTCCCCGGCCCAGTCGATTGTACTCCAGCACAACCTACAGCACACGGATAAAAAGCCGCAGAAGAACCATGAGTGCCGACGACGACTCCAGCCGCCAAAAAGTCCTAGCCCGCGACCGTGGCCAAGCAAAGACCAGCAGCGGCGGATATTTCCCTCTCTCGTACAAAGATGGCTTCAGCCAGTGGTGGGCGAGCATATCACCTGCGGCTGCAGAGCACAAGGTCCTATCCTTCATCCCATATCTGCAAACGTCGGCACCATCACAGAAAGCTACGGGGAAGACTGGGACGCCGAAGAGCGGGATGGCAGATCCGCAAGAGAGTGCGAATCAGACGGATGATTTGTCACGGACGGTGACGGATACGGCGGAGACTGATGCTAGTGATCCGTATGGACCGCGGAGATGGCATAGCACGCTCGTGAAACTATCTGGTAAAGACAGGGCCATCAACGAGTTCTCCGTGGAACGAGTGGGCGAGGATGTCGAGAACACCTTCGTCATGCTCCACGGCTATGGAGCCGGCCTCGTAAGTGTGCTCTCCTTCTACACCTCAATACCAGCCTAACACCCACACCCCAGGGTTTCTTCTACAAAAACTTCGAGCCTCTCTCCCGCCGTCCGTCCTGGCGCCTCTACGCCCTCGACATGCTCGGCATGGGCCGGTCCTCCCGCCCTTCCTTCCGCATCGACTCCAAAGACCACGCCGGCAAGATCCGTGAAACGGAAAACTGGTTCATCGACGCGCTGGAAGAATGGCGGATTGAGAAGAAAATCGAGCGATTCACGCTGCTGGGACATAGTTTGGGCGGATATATGGCTGTATGCTATGCGCTGAAGTATCCGGGACGGCTGAACAAGCTGATACTGGCGAGCCCGGTGGGAATACCGGAGGATCCGAATGCGGTGGCAGAACCGCTGCCGGATGAGGGGGGTAGAGGTGGTGGGGACGCGGAGATGGAGATGGATGCTGAAGCTGGATCCGATGGTAAGGATAACAACAACTTCCTCAACGCGCGCACCTCCTCTTCATCCAACACAGCCACAAAACCCAAACCACCCGTAACCCGCCGCCTCTTCAACTATCTCTGGGACCAAAACGTCTCCGTCTTCTCCTTCGTGCGCTGGTCCGGGCCCTTGGGTCCTCGTCTCGTCTCAGGCTGGACATCCCGCCGCTTCGGCACTCTTCCCACCGAAGAAGCAAGCGCGCTGCATGATTACTCCTACTCCCTCTTCCGTCAACGAGGTAGTGGGGAGTATGCACTCGGCTACGTTCTTGCGCCGGGCGCGTATGCCCGATCTCCCTTGATCAGGAGGATTGGCGGCGTGGGGCGTGGTGAGTACGTGCCCAGTGACGTGGGACCGAGCATCGCAGCACGGGAGGGTGGAAGTGACAAGCTTGCCAAGGTGCGAGAGAGCGGCATCCCCATCGTATTCATGTACGGCTCGCACGACTGGATGGACGTCAAGGGCGGGCATGCTGCGATTGAAAAGCTAGATGCCGAGCGTGCCAAGGCAGAAGCACAGGGCGGAAACAGTCGGGAACAAGGCACGGCGAAAGTCCTGATTGTGGACAAGGCGGGCCATCATGT
>Ga0268250_10001464_pt1 | contig 10326 bp, 10 predicted proteins | sample AgamicAsSfe_FD_200448 | JGI IMG/M metagenome (GOLD analysis project Ga0268250, IMG submission 200448) | Agave microbial communities from Guanajuato, Mexico - As.Sf.e (v2) (version 2) | ecosystem: Host-associated > Plants > Phyllosphere > Phylloplane/Leaf | place: Guanajuato, Mexico | collected... | reverse complement strand
AAGAAGACCTCGCTCGTGTCAGGGCGCTTAGACCTTGCAGCTTGCAGGATGATGGCAGACAGTTGTGGCTTAAGGCGCAGCGTCGTTGTGGATGCAACAAGGCCGTTTGTGCATGTAAACATAGACACACTTCCAACGAAGTCGAGCTGGTAACATGACAACCGCAAGCCAATGATGGCATGCCGATAGAGCAAAGGTAGGCGGCGATGCACACAAAACAGCAGGCACTCCAAGATGTCGAGGAACAATCGGGTGGCATGGGTCAGGCCTCGAATGCCACAAAGTCCCGTGCGCGCATGCAAGAAGGTATGTGCGTGCCGACTAGCAAAGCACCCTGGACTTGGTTGTCTTCATCTCACCTCATTCGCTCGCTCTTCTGCATCTGCGCACTTGCAGTTTCCTATCACTCTTTTTATTTCGTTTTGTCCATCGCTCCTGCGTTCTGCTGTCTTCTTTCTTCTGTCGCACATTTCACGCCTAAATTTTGCATCTTGCTCGTGTCTTTTTCCAAAACACGCACAACGTCCTGCTCCCGCGTTTAGCACGTTTCAACTGGCCGCACCCCCTGATTACGCCGCCGACTCACACCGCGAACGTCTTTTGCTCGGCCACCGGCCCAAAACACTTCTTGATTATCCATCTGTGTCGTCTCTGACTTCACTCACACACTCGTTACCCACATCTACCAATATCATCGCTGGACACATACAACACATCCAGCTTGATCGCGACTCGTACCCCAGCCTCGAACCCCTGAAAGCTTAAAAGTCTGGAAGTTTGATATCGCATAAAGAGGCCTTGCTTCTACACCAAAAAATCCCACCATGTGGTCTTCGGGCGTCTCGTGGACTTTGCCACTTGTGCTACTCAGCGCTCTGCCGGCCAGAGTGTTGGGTGGTGATGTTCTCTCTACTCAAGGATACAGTCTGTGTTCGACCGACCCCACAATCAAGGTCGAAGCCTTGGATATCCAATACGACCGAACAACGGGCATGGTAGTCTTCAATGTTGCAGGAAGCAGTTCAGAGTCACAGAACGTCAGAGCCAACATCGTCGTCACTGCATATGGAAAACAGGTATACCAGAAAGCCTTCAACCCTTGCGAGTCTGGCACATATGTCGAGCAACTTTGTCCTGGTATGTATACTTGTCTTTGATTATCTGTCTCGCCCACAGCTGACCTTCAATACTACAGTTCCGGCCGGAAGCTTCGCTGCACAAGGCAGCCAAAAGATCCCTGCCGAATACGCCAGTCAAATCCCTGCGATCGCTTTCAACGTACCCGACCTGGACGGAATCGCCAAGCTCGAATTGTTCTCCGACAACGATGAAACCAAAGATCTCGCCTGTGTTCAGTCAACGGTCAGCAACGGAAAGTCGATGAACGTTCAGGCAGTCACCTATGTTGCCGCTGGTATGGCAGGCGCTGCTCTCGGAATATCCGCTCTCGGTGCCGTGGCTGGTGGATTCCACGTTGGTGGAGCTTCGCCCAGTCCTACATTTGGAGAAACCTTTGGCTGGTTCCAAAGTATCGCAACGACCGGCATGCTCAGTGTCTCATACCCTTCCATCTACAGCAGTTTCTCCAAGAACTTTGGATTCAGCACTGGCCTTATTCCTTGGGGTAGCATGCAGACCACAATCGACAGCTTCCGTGAGAGCACAGGTGGAGACCTAACAACCGACAGCTGGAACTACTTGCAAAACGTCACTATCGTTGATGGTAGCTACAGCAGCAACCTCACCAAGCGCAGCATCGATTCCATGTTCCTCTACGCCAGAGACTTCACCGCCAGTGTCAATGGTACTGACGTTGTCAGCAACAACTCTACCACTTCTGGCAACGGCACAGCGACCGAAAGCAAACCCATGCACTACGTTCACGGCATCCAGGCTTACGTGGAGAAGCTCTCAATTCCCCAAGGAAACACTTTCATGACCATCTTGCTCTTCTTTGCGATTGTTATTGCTGTAATCACTGTCGGAATCCTGCTCACCAAGGTTATTCTCGAAGCCCTGGCTCTTATGGGCAACCTTCCTAAGTCCATGAACAGTTTCCGCAAGCGTTACTGGTGGCGTCTCGCAAAGACCATCACCAATTTGGTCATGCTTGCTTATGGTGTCTGGACCCTTTACTGTGTGTACCAATTCACCAACGGCGACTCATGGGCAGCCAAGGTTCTCGCTGGTGTCACTTGGGCTATTTTTACCTGTATCCTCGGATTCTTTGCTTTCACGATCTGGCACAAAGCCAACACATACAAGAAGATGGATGGAGATGCAAGCATGCTGTTTGAACACAAGGAGACTTGGGTCAGATACTCTTTCCTCTACGAAAACTTCAAGAAGGGATACTGGTGGTTGTTCATTCCTACAATCGTCTACGCATTCGCCAAAAACGCCCTTATCGCTGGAGCCAACGGGCACGGCCTGGTTCAGACTATTGGTCAAATCGCCATCGAGTGTGTTATGCTCATTCTGCTCATCTGGTCAAGGCCCTACTCCCTGAAGAGTGGCAATGTCATCAACATTACCATTCAGGTCGTCCGCGTTCTTTCGGTCATCTGTGTGCTCGTCTTCGTTGAAGAGCTAGGTATCAGTCAGACAACCAAGACCGTCACTGGTCTTGTTCTGATTGTTGTGCAATCCGTTCTTACTGGTGTCCTGGCTATCCTCATCGCCGTCAATGCCATCGTCACTTGTGTCCGCGCCAACCCTCACCGCAAGAGAAGAAAGGATGCCGAAAAGCTCAACCGCGACCTTGATGATCTCACTCCCCTGGACGCTCGTAACTCTCTCCTCATGGATCCAACACAACTTACCGAATACAAGGGCGCAGGCTCACAAGTATCGGAATACAAGAAGGCCCCTCTTGTGTCACCCTCGCTCAACAGCACAACGAAGAGCAAGATCGCATACGATCCTATGTCGAAGAAATCAGACGGAATCTACAGTGCAAGACCAGGATTCTCGCGGGACGAGAGTCAACAAAACCTTATGTCAGGTGCAGCCAGTATGGGCGGCAGAGACCGAAGTAATAGCCCTGCAGCGCGAGAGCCCAGGTTGCCTGAGATCGAGTTGGGACAGTTTGACTTCCGCCATCAGCATTGAGCGAGTATCGTCTGCATGATTGGGTTATTGAGCATTATGTGTTTTCATCTGTTTCTTTCCCGTTTCCCTTTGCAAGCGAATAGTTTCTTTTCTTCTGTCTATACTCGAATTCACGTAGATAAACCTTTGTCTCCATTACTTCACTTTCTTAACCTCCTCACTTTCTGATTCGCTTTAAACTCTGTGACTCCCAAGGCTCCTATCACCACAGCATATATGGCGCATCCCCTCCGTGTAGTGAAGATCAGTACTGTCTACTAAAGAGAGGCACAATAGTTCTCAAGACAGAGTTGGGTCGCTTCTCGAGATCATTGTGCATGTGACGACTGTATGTGTTATACGCTCTGATACGCAGACAACGAAAGAGCTTAATTCTGGCTCGTATCCGACTCGGATACAACCTAAAGACGATGATTTCACGGTTGCTTTCACAAAGTTACTTAATCGGTGTCAGCATTTGAGAGATAGTGTGATTGGCTCTGTGTTACGAGCCACGAGAGCCGATGTCAAGAACAGGCTCCCTGCAGGCGAGAGCACATGGGCGGTTATAAGCAGTGACAGCAGTGTGGTGGATGCGTGGTAGTCAAACGGATGGGGGCGGGGACTTGTCGCGAGTTTTGGGCTTTGGTCATGGCGGCTGCTTGGAAGAAGTGACGGGAGGCACAGCCACCACCTGAGCCCCGCGCTAGTCACAAGCACCCTTTATACCACGGCAGGCCTGATAGTGCGCGCTTTCCAATCCTCTTTACTACAACATCACCCTCCTACGCACAAGCAATACCGATTTCGTGAGCCAAGACCTGCAGCTTCCAGAATCCTTTCAGGAGAAACTGCGACAGACAAACGATCAGCATTCCGAAGGCGCAATATGGGGAAGTCGTGAGTAACAGCCCCTCCCTCATGTGTCTTGTCTCGTTTTGTTTGCTTCATCCTCTGGTGATGGCTCGTTCGTTGTCACTTCGATCCATGTCCTCTCCTGCTCGACCAATGCCTCGGCGAGCTTCCACCGACTCAAATCGTCACTCGTCAACCAGATCAGCTCCACAACACGATGCAGCCGATCGACCAAGAGCACGACAAACCCTCTACGTCTCCGACCACCAGTGACACTACATGCGTCCTGGCTACCTCGAACCATGCCAGATCGCGACCCAAGCACATCCCGCGTCACACTTCCGATGACTATCTGGACTATGCAGTCAACCGCGACACAGCACTTCGTACGGCCATTCACCACCTGGAGCAAGAGCTTGGAACACACAGCCCGAGATCACACATTTCACTGAGGACAGACGCGCTGACACTACATCCACACAACAGTCAGAGCAAGTTGTCGGCACAGGAGCTTAGCGATCTCCAGAAGGCCACTCACTTCGACAAGAAGGAATTACAGCAATGGTACAAGGGTAAGACTATGCTTACAGTCAGATGGTGCAGGACGCGACGCTGACGGCAACGCAGGCTTCCTCAAGGACTGTCCCTCAGGCATGCTCACCAAGGAGGAGTTCCAGAAGATCTATAAGCAGTTCTTCCCATTCGGAGATCCGTCATCATTCGCCGACTATGTCTTCAACGTGTTCGACGCAGACAAGTCCGGCTCAATCGACTTCAAAGAGTTCATCTGCGCTCTGAGTGTGACAAGCAGGGGCAAGATGGAGGACAAGCTGGATTGGGCATTCCAACTGTACGACATTGATGGAGACGGACAAATCAGTTACAACGAGATGCTGTCCATTGTTGAGGCTATCTACAAGATGGTAAGAAAGAGTGGAATGCTCAGAGTAGTGAGATATGCTAACACGCTCTGTCAGGTTGGATCAATGGTCAAGCTGCCCGAAGACGAAGACACACCAGAGAAGAGAGTGCGCAAGATCTTCCGCATGATGGACAAGGACGAGAACGGCAGTCTGGACATGGCTGAGTTCAAGGAGGGATCCAAGCGCGATGAGACGATTGTTTCGGCGCTGTCTCTCTACGATGGACTGGTGTAGAGAGGTTGTTCACGGGCATTTCTCCTTCCTTTTCCTTAGACCTTCTTTGGGGCAAGCATGCGGTTACCTACGATATTCCCCGGCGCATTGCAGAAGCAGCAGCACAGCATACACCTCTAATAAACGAGGACATGACTTTTCATACTCCCTAGCCTTCCAGTGTGCTCAAAGTAGTTGTACACGATTGTGGTAATTAATGAGCATACGCGCGGCTTCGTCATATGTTTGGCCCAAGCGTCGGCACAATGACAGCTCTCCCCAGGCCCAGATCATGGCACATGTGCTGAGTGTTCAGGAGAGCGACTCCTTTGTCCCGTATTCAACCGCTGCCCTTTTGTCTTTGTAGCATCTCTTAGAAGCGATTGTACTGTTCGACCATCTTGCGCGACATTTCATCACACGACATTTCAATCTTGTAGTGAAAGGAGGACGATAATCCGAAGGTCCGGCGCAAGCAGATGATCGCTCTCGGATAGGTGGCATAATGCGTCTCTCAGAATTGACCCTGTCGCTTTGTGCGATTCTGGTGGCAGGCCCTTCCAGCGTAGCATCCTTCTATCTTCCAGGAGTTGCACCTACGAATTACCAAACCGGAGATCGAGTACCGCTCACAGTCAACCGCCTAACGCCCTCGCAATCCGAACAAGACGCTCAAGTCCGGTCTGTCTTCGCCTTCGACTACTACCACCATGCTTTCCACCACTGTGAGCCCGAAGGTGGGCCACAGCAAAAGAGCGAGAGTTTGGGAAGCATCTTGTTTGGAGACCGTATCCAGACTTCGCCGCTAGAACTATACATGGGGAAGAACGAGTCTTGCAAGGCTGTATGCGGCAAGCAGACCTTCCAGCCTCGCGATGCCAAATTTGTCAATGCTCGCATCTTGCAGAACTACAATGTCAACTGGAACATTGACGGCCTGCCTGCTGCTCAGAAGATGATCGATGCCAACGATGCCATCTTCTACAGCCCTGGCTTTTCTCTTGGTCAGGTACAGGCCAATACTCAGAACCCAGTCCTCAACAACCACTACAACATCTTTGTTGAATACCACCAGGCTACCCAAGATCAATACCGCGTTGTTGGTGTTCTGGTTGAGCCAGCTTCTTCCATCGACTCCAAGCTGCTGGACGATGGCAAGGTCCAATGTGGTGACATTGCTCATCCCGTTGTACTCTCCGAGAAGGATGCTACCGACATCGTCTGGACATATAGCGTTTACTGGGTACCCTCGCCTACTTCATTCGCTACGCGCTGGGACAAATATCTCCATGTCTACGATCCGCGCATCCACTGGGTCTCGCTGACTATCTCTGCCATGATCGTTGTCGCTCTTGTCGGCATGGTGTCTACTATTCTACTCAGGACTCTGCGCAAGGATATTGCTCGCTACAATCGCCTTGATGACTTAGCCCTTGATGACTTCGGCGGTTCAGGCTTAGATGACAGCGTGCAAGAAGATTCAGGCTGGAAGTTGGTGCACGGCGATGTCTTCCGCCCACCGAGACATCCCATGGTCTTGTCTATTCTGGTCGGTAACGGCGCCCAGCTTTTCATGATGACCGGTTTCACGATTGCTTTTGCTCTGCTCGGCTTCTTGTCTCCTTCAAACCGTGGATCCTTGACTACCGTCATGGTCATGCTGTACACCTTCTTCGGCGCCGTGGGAGGCTATGTCTCTGCACGCGTGTATAAGTTCTTCCACGGCGACGCATGGAAGCAGAATATCGCCTACACACCCCTGCTCATCCCAGGCACTGTATTCGGTGTATTCTTCCTCATGAACCTGTTCGTCTGGGCGCGCCAATCTTCCGGAGCCGTACCATTCACCACCATGCTCGCACTCATCAGCATCTGGTTCCTCATTTCCGTGCCTCTTTCCGTCGGTGGGTCATGGCTTGGTTTCCGCGCCCCTGAATCCACACCTCCTGTCCGCACCAACCAGATCCCTCGCCAGATTCCGCCATCAACTGGATACTTACGTCCCTTGCCCTCCATGTTCCTCGTCGGCATTTTACCCTTCGGCGCCATATTCCTCGAGCTGTACTTTATCATCAGCAGCATCTGGTTCAGCCGTATCTACTACATGTTCGGCTTCCTATTCCTCTGCTACGGCCTCATGATTGTCACTTCTGCTGCCGTCACTATCCTTATGGTGTACTTTGCCCTTTGCGCGGAAAACTACCATTGGCAGTGGAGAGCGTTCTTTACTTCTGGCGCGTCGGCCATTTATGTGTTTTTGTACGCTATGCTTTATTGGGTGAGGACACTCAGCTTTACGTCTTGGACTTCAGGGGTCTTGTATTTGGGGTACTCTGCTCTGATTAGCGCGTTGTGGTTTGTGTTGACGGGCACTATTGGCTTTGTTGCTACATGGGCGTTTGTGTATAGAATTTATGGGTCGTTGAAGATTGATTGAGTGATGCCCTGCATGGAGTCTCTTCTCTCTTTGCTTGGGTGATGCCAATCGGCCTTGGAAAGGAATAGATGAATGAAATAGAGAACACGATACTTCCCTTTTCTGCGTACTGGTGATTTGTCTTTGCATCACGAGAGCAAGAAGAAGGAGCAGCACCGACGATGCATGTATGTAAGGTACCACCTTCATGCATGCCTTCATGAGAGAAATTTGTCGGACCATCCTGTTCGTCATCAGCGAGTACGTACGAGCTGCTGACAGAAATGTGCGATCCTGCGATAACCAGAGGTCGACGATGAACCTCGTCGTCGTCGTCGTCGTCGTCGTCGTCGTCGGCGGGGCGGAAGCTGAGGAGGGCAAGTCTTTGTCGTCGGTGGGACGGTAGCAGAGGAGAGACAGCAGTTTTGCGAATAGAGACTTGATGGTAGTAGGTATGGTATGGCGTGATGTGGTTTGTTCTGGTTGATTGAGGGACTGCTGCTACGTAGAAGATACATGTAGTCAAGCGACAAGCCTTTGTTGACGTTTTGTGGCCCGGCTGGCCGTGTGTTTCTGTGCCGATGTATATATTGTTTGATGGACTATGATGTACGGCAGCTTTGGTGGAAGTTTGGATGCTAGATGGATCAATGCTATGGATGTTATTCCACTCGATATCAAGGAAATACAGGATCCCTACTTCAACTACAGATTTCAAGCGTGTCATAGAAGTATAGAGTTGTTTCAAGGATAGAGTCGTTGCCAGTGAGGCAGTCAAATGTTGTCTGATCTCCTTTGAAAGTCTTGACTTTCTTGATGAAATTATGCAATTTCTATAGCTTCTATATTAATATGCCTGCCGATTTGGCGAACAAATCCAAATCAGATATACACAACCCCCAACTCAGCAGCATCACAACCCTCCAACACACAACTCGCCAACCTGATTGTTCCTTCACTTGCACAATACAACACCTCTTCGGTGCCACTGCTCTTGCATTGCAACAATCCTTCTGCATCAACATTGCATACTGCTCTTTCCGCACCATCATCTGCAATCTCTCCTTCTTCACCAAAGAACAAATCCATCTCTGAGACTCCTTTGTCAATATTTGCTATTAGTTTTTCATCAGAATATGATATCCAGGGTGTTGCAGAAGGCAAAACGTATAGATATCCAGAAGTCGAAAGGTAGAAAATTGAGGCGAGAGAGGCAGAGGAGGTAAATTGTAGAGTAGGGTTGCCGGTTGTGGAGATCAGAACGGCGTATAGACCGCTGATATCGAGACCGGAGGTACATAGTGATTGGAGAAGGAAAGCTTGGTTCGGAGAGAAAGTGCTAATGTTCATAGATGTCGAGTTGGCGGCGAAGAATGGTGGGTCAGTTGTGGTGTCGTTGGTGTTGGATGTGGTGTTGGTGGAGAGGTCGTCGAAGGTGAACTTTTGATTGACTGCTGGGACAGCGGAGCTCGATGAGGAGCTTGTTGTCGTGGACGCTGAGATTGTGCTGTTGGAGGGGAACGTGAACTTAGGTGTCTCACTGCTTCGAGTTGAGCTCAAGGTTGTTAACTTGCTCGTCGTTGACGACGAGATTGGTATAGTGGAAGATACACTCGAGCTGGAGATTGATGCTTTGCTTGTTGTGGACGACGAAGTTGATACGGTAACAAATTTGCTTGAGGTGGACATTGTCGATGACCTAGACCGAGTACTCGTACTGACCGAAGATCTGGCAGTTCTTGAGGCACATGCGTTTGTGTTTGGTGTGTACAACGGTCCTTGTGGTGGATACGCTCTGGTCGATGCTGTCTCTGAAGCCTTGGTCGTCGTTTTTTGACTACTGCTCGGAATCATGGTAGACTTGCTTGTCGACTTAGTGGAGGAATTGATTGATGAAGTAGAGGACGATTTGCTCGTTGACGAAGTCAAAATCTTGCTCGAAGTTTTGCTTGAGCCAATGCTAATCGAATTTGCAAAGGATTTGGTCGTGGAACTGCTAGATGGTTTGCTCGTTGAGGTGCTGGACGATTTGCTCGTGGGGATACTCGATGACTTGCTTGTTGAGATGCTCGAAAGCCTGCTAGATGATACAGCTGAGGCCCGGCTTGAGAATGTGCTCGAAGATGTTTTCAAGGACATGCTTGTGGTAACACTCGATGGCCGGTCAGACGACGTGCTTGTTAGTCGACTGCTGCTCGGAAAGCCAACTGGTGTATCGCTGGATATACTGGTCGATCTTGAAGCACTGATAGGTCCAACAGCCGCTGAAGCAATGCTCGAAGATCGAGCCGACGAAATCGCAGACAGCCTACTGCTCGATGTGGAACTTGTTGGCTTGCTGCTAGGAACTTGGCTGCTAGATGTTGACCGTTTCGTCGATTGAGTTGTGGATAGACTGCTCGCTGGCCGGCTTGAAGATCTTGTTGTAGACCTTGAGACGCCTTCGTTTCGTAGAGAGCTGGTGGGAGTGCTACTGGATTTGGTCGAAGTAGACTTCATGGTCACCTCAACTATCCTCGTTATGGTGACTACTCTCGGAGGGACTACTGTTACTGTCGTTGATGCAGTAAGACTTTGTCTGATAGTCGTTGCTCGGAGAGCAGTAGAGCTCATGGTCTTCGTTGAGATCTGGGTGATACGTGTTGTGACGGTCTTGGTTGTAGTGCGTTTGGAAGGTGCTATAGACAAGCATTTGCAAGCACTCGATATAGCCGCTTTGTTCATGCTCTTGAACATTGTTGGCGTCGCACAAATCGAGGAGGCGGCTCTTTTGGCCAGTTCTGTATGATGATCCAGATGTCTCCGCTTGCGCATCGATGGCGCTTGTGA
>Ga0268250_10001463_pt1 | contig 10328 bp, 8 predicted proteins | sample AgamicAsSfe_FD_200448 | JGI IMG/M metagenome (GOLD analysis project Ga0268250, IMG submission 200448) | Agave microbial communities from Guanajuato, Mexico - As.Sf.e (v2) (version 2) | ecosystem: Host-associated > Plants > Phyllosphere > Phylloplane/Leaf | place: Guanajuato, Mexico | collected... | reverse complement strand
CTCGCTCCACGGGCCCCAACTTCGCCTGCCTTCTTGCAAGATCTTGAACGCACAATGGCCCTGTTGATCTTCCCGTCGGACAAGCTCACCCCTCAACTCAAACAACTTCTCGATCTCAGCCTGAGACAGACAGTGGCTAGTCAAGTCAATGAAGCCATCCTGTCTTCTCAAGGCCAGAGACGTGAGGCGCGTATACGCAATCTTGTTCGCTTGAGAGCATGGGCTGAGCAGAGGGCGCGTGAGACTAAGAGCTCCGAGTTGCCTGAAAAGATCAGCTTAGGCTTGGACACTCAACCCGACGACTATATCGACGGCGAAGCTATGATTACGTGAAAACATGATGACTTTTCGACTTGCTTTATTTTAGCGTAGGCGCCGGGGACTCAGGACTGCATCTGCATGACAAACATAGCATCAATAATGAACATTTTCATACAATACTCTTCACGAATTCTCATTTTACCTTGACTCTCCTTCCTGGGTGTTGCATGTACTGTCTCCTGCCAGATCGTCCACACAGAATCCTTGACCGTAGTTACGCTCGCGCTTTCCCATCGAGAAACCAGGGCACTCCAGGTGCGTACGCAGTAAGTCATGAGTTTTGCTTCACTCTCAATCCGCTCACGGCTACCCACATCGAAGCCATCACAATGCACAGCTCCCTCAAGATGGTATATAACTCGATTGAGAGCCAATGACAGTATGACCCCCAGTAGATGCTCCCTGCCCACGGTAGGAATTCTGCGCTGTTATAGCTGCCTCGTGACATTCTTTTACCTATGGGAAAGTATGATGGATCTGTCTTTGTTCTTTTTCCTTTCTTTTTTTTTCCTTTTTGTCTTTGAAACGGATCAGATCGTACGCTGCCGACCATCCACCCTCTACCACTCCTTATACCACTGAATAATCTGCATGAAATCACATCACTTACAGCTTCCTTAGCCAGTTAATCTATCGCCTGCATCTGAAGCTCTTTTCTTGCAGCAAGTCCTTGTTTCAGCATTCTGCAACACGAGGATTACATCGGTCATGAGGCAGGTGGCGTCCAAAAGTCAATATCGATATTCAACCGCGCTGCACGAGGCCTCCGACGTCACACGCGCCCGAACTCCATGCCGTATACCATAAACTCAGTCCTCGAAGGATCCTGATCGTCCTGTAGACGCGTTACAAGCACGTGGCTGGTTAAACAGAATCTCCAACTCGTGTTCGGACTCACGATTGCGGTCCGATTTCAAGCGCTCGGAAATACTGCATCTGTCCATCCAATCATGAATCTAACGGACGCTATTCCACGGAGGACAAGTCCCTGCTGATCACCATGTCTTTCTCCATGTCGCAAGTTCGCAACCCCACGGTTCATGCCTCTCCGCAGCCGCTGGCCCCGCACCCCACGGGTCATGATGCAGATCTGTACTCTTGTACCACTCAAGCACGTAGATGGCGAGCCCGATTGCCTGATTCATACATTAAGCATATGTAAATCAACCGGATCTACCGATGCTGTTAGGCTTGCAACCAATAGATAGGCTCGACGTATTGAACGCCGGAGAGTTGTGCGGCAGCATGAATGTTTATATGTAAGTCGTGTACTGCATCCGATCTGCGGACCTTTAGTCGGTCCTCTTCTTCGCTTTCATTCCAACTCGTTGCTGTCTACAGTAGACAGATTGACATTCCCCATCATGGTTCATCTCAAAATGTTCGGGCGCGGCAGACCGCTGCAGATAGCAATCATGGTTACTTGCCAGGTGAGTACATCAGCTATTATGCAGAACCTATACTGACGCGGAATAGCTTGCGTTCATCCTGTTCGGCTGTATGTGAACTATCGCTACCGTCGAAATCTTCAAAAGCTAACAACGAGCAGACGACCAAGGAGTCTTCTCTGGCATTGTCGGAAATGCAGATTGGCGCGAGACTTTCGGCTACCCTGGCAGTTCACTCGAAGGAATCATCGTTTCGATATACAACCTTGTACTAGCTCCACCTGTCCGCAAAATGTCCACCAACTGACATGATGTAGGGAGCCTTCAGCGGATGTATCGTGGCCTTCTTCGTTGGCGAGAAGCTCGGGAGGCGAAAGAGCATGTGGCTAGCGATGGTATTCATCGTAAGTCCTAGCAAGCAGGTATTGCTATTAGGCTTGTATGCTGACTGGCCTAGATCATTGGTGCTATCCTGCAAACAACGTCCTACGGCGTTCCACAAATTCTAGTCGCTCGTTACATCACCGGAATTGGAACAGGCATCGAGACTAGCACTGTTCCCATGTACCAGAGCGAATTGGTCGAAGCACACAAGCGTGGCCGCGTCGTCAGCTCTGAACCTCTTTTCGTTGGCGTCGGTATCGTCATTGCCTACTTCTTCGACTACGGCATATCGTTCGCGAGCACAGGGCCGCTCGCATGGCGCCTGCCAATCGCTTGCCAGATTCTATTTGCGATCGTGCGTATTTCCGAGCTGAGTCTTGGCTGCAACAGCTAATGTAAAACAGGTTGTCGTTATCATGGTCTGCGGCGTTCCTGAGTCACCCAGATACCTTTACGCCAAGGGTCGCAACGACGAGGCTATGCAAGTCCTTTGCGATGTGTACAATGGCACACCAGACGATCCGAAAATTGCGCGTGAGCAGAAAGACATCCTCGATGCGCTGAGACTCGAACGAATGCACGGCGAATACAAGTATGTTCATAATCTAGCTCACGATTCGGAATTGCGATTGCTGACGAATATTCACACAGGTGGAGCCAGATTTTCAAGCGAGACGAGGTGCAGACTGGTAGACGTGTTCTCCTTGCCTATGGCATGCAGTTCATGAACCAGATCGGAGGTATCAATTTGGTTGTGTAAGTGCCATCTCAAACACCGGTTGCAGTTGACAGCCACTGATACTGAAGAAGTTACTATGTCCCCACCGCACTCCAGCTTAATGTCGGCCTCACTCGCAACTTGTCTCTTCTTATCGGTAAGTTGATACCTCACGTATCGGGAAATGAGAGAAAGCTGACAAAGAGCAAGGTGGTTTCGTACAAACAATGTTCTTCTTCGGCTCCTTGGTCCCAACATTCCTCCTCGACAGGATGGGACGCAGACGTGTGAGTCTCTTTTCGTAGGAAAAATGCTCTTGGAGACCGAGACTGACAAACATGTAGCCTATGATGTGGGGATCCTTCGGTCTTGCCATTTCCATGATGCTGATTTCGGTCTTGCTGAGCTTCACCGAAGCTCGTGGATACACGCAAAAGCTCAACAAGGCCACTTCTAGTGCAAGTGTTGCATTTTTCTTCACATACGTAAGTTTTGTGGCACTCGATCTCGGTCAACAAAACACTGACAATTGTTTCAGATGTTCATCTTCGGAGCATCTGCAAATTGTATTCCATGGTAAGACAACTCTATACACCGGCAACATCTACAAACAACTGACATATGCAGGGTATACGTGCCAGAAATCCTTCCTCTGCATGCCAGAGCAAAAGGAACAGCCATCGGTATCTCCTCGAACTGGCTTTGGGTATGTTTCCAACCACTGTTCTTGCAAGTACCATCCACTAACGATCATTTAGAACTTTGTAGTCGTCATGATCACACCGACCCTCATCAACAAACTCCAATGGCAAGCCTACCTCATCTTCATGTGCACAAACCTCGCCTTTGTGCCTCTGGTATACTTCTGGTACGTTTTCTCCTGGTTTTCTCTCCGCTTCCCCTGCCTCTCTTGCCCCTTCATCCCCACAACTCACACTTTCTCTTTTTCTCTGATGTACGTACGCCTTCTAACAACTTGAACAGCTACCCAGAAACCAGCAACCTCACCCTCGAAGAAGTCGACTACCTCTTCGTCAAAGACGGAAGCCACGGTATCCACAAGTTTACGAGTAAAAGCCAGCCTGTCAAGATCTCACTCAGTGGAGATGTTGAACATGGTGCTGAGAAGATGTCTGAGGAGAAGAAGGGTAGTGAGGGTGGTGCTGCGTTTGTGGAGGATGTGAATAAGGTTTGAGATGCAAGGGTGCTGTCACATGGATGAATGAGGGATGTGCTTAATGTATAAAAGATGTCCAGAACGCTTCTTCCACTTTGATGATCAAGACGAGGAGGATAAGGACATTGATGGTCCGCCTGCGGCAACTCCCGACAAGAGACTCGCTCTTGACGCAGTTTGGCAAAGTGTGAGAGGAGTAAATGACAGAGCAAGGGCCAGGTCCATCAACCGCTTGCCCCTGAATTGAATCTCCTCGGTCGTAGACTCAGACTCCAAACCACCCTGCATCACATCGAGCCACAGAGTCAAGTTCAGAAACAACTCTGATTCACATGCCAGAAGGGTCCCCTATGTTCACCTGTTCCTCGTGCGCAAAAGGAGTGAGCTCCATGGCCTTTAGGCCTGCGAGCTCCTCGTCTGCTACCGAGTAACCAGAACCGTCCACGGAATTGATGTTGCCTACCTCCAGGCCAGCAGTATTGATCGTAGTACCGGTGATTGGATCAACACGTCCGACCGCTCTGTTGTCTAGAGTGAAAAACACGTGGCACAAACAGGTGCATTCGAGCTATTCACTAAGGCGATATTGTATGGCGGACTGCTCTCGTTCACCAGAGCACCCAAGTGCTAGTGGTACATTACTCTGCGAACCTGCATATCTCCAACGTACCGCTTGAGTAGTGCAAGATATCTGTGCGGGAATTAGATATCCGTACATCAGCATGTATACAACCGACATCAGCGCTGGTGGTGCGGAAAGTGTTGCCTGAACTGAACGGGCATGAACCTGTATCGCCATTGATAATCAAGGATTGTCCCTGGAAAATTGACTCTCGATCAACAACGTCGTTTCCTGTAAGCTGTCCGTACTCTGCGTCCTGGAGGCTGAATGTGAGAGTTATGCTAGTAGCAGCACTATCAATATCTCTGGTGTACTCGTCTGATACAGTCCCGGCAAGACATACACTAAAACCTATCAAATGATCCGTCAGCTGGAAAACGAGCAGTCAGAAGTCTCATTCTTCAACCCACCAAGCCTTACCTAAAGTGCAAAGCCTTCATCAATTAGGACGGTGGATGTGACCATATCACCTGCTCTCAATGCTCGAGCAGTCAGAGGCCCTCAGTCTGCAATTCCACCGTGGCATGTACGGTCGCCAGACAGCGTCGACAACCACGCTCATGCACAAGTCTGCTCGACTTTTTGTCCCGAGTCGAGAGGACCAGAGCTTGTGCTATCAGCAAGAGTAGCACGAAAGAGAAGAGGCTGTTGGGAATCGTCAAGAGGAAGCGCACCGTCCCGAAGAAGAAGGTGACAACTGCTCAGGGGCATGATCAACCAACTGCTCACCCCTGAATCCGATTCTCTCCATGATGGGTGAGAGTTCAGTTCCTTCTGCACCACATCCAGCTGCGCACCTAGGCTAAACTTCACAAGAATCTCGTATCCATGAGCCAAAGCATCACTATCCCGAGTGATACCTCTCCCAAGGTGAGTGACATGAAGTATTCTTTGCAAGCAGTGAATATGCACAATACTTACAGTGAGGCCCAGTAATGCAGGGGAGAAGACCCGACTCAGGGTGGTTACGAACCAGGCTCTTTAATGCCGATGACTTTGAATCATATAACAACATCTTAGAGCTTCAGCTTGGTCTGTGAAGGTTGGTTCATGTCCCAACCTTCGAATCCCTTGGACATCCGAGTGATCGGACAGGTATCAGAGAAGTCATCAAAGTCAATATTGTCGCCAAAGCCTTGATCCCCCCGATGGTTTCTGTGCTCAACACAGTCATCTGGCTGTATTTTTGTGTTAGTTACGATTGTATCATCGCTTTACACATTCCTGATTGGCAATTTCCGAGCACGCTGGCTCGTTCGTTCTTTAAACTTCTTTGAGAACAAGTCAATTATGGAGGTAGACTCTTATACCGGAGAGCGATTCTGGTGCGCACGTTGCCTGACACCTCACTACTAAGGCAGTCCATGGTACTTTGCTAACCACAACCGCATCCGACGTTGCCTACCACTATACGACCATACTTGCAGGTGGATCTGCGCCTCAATCTACCTTCATAACATCAAATTCTACATCATCTCGGTTAGCTTGCTTCCGGTGTACTAACTCGCTACTTTCATCCTTGCGGTCTGGGTGGTTGGCAGCAAAGAGCAAGGTGAGACTGACGGCGGGTAGAGAGCATCTCAGCTGGGAAGTGTGGAAGTTTGTATATGCGGCCCGTCACAGAATGCTGGTAGCTTTACGGAGGACGGCGGAGTGGTCGAGGTGATATGTGATGTGATCGAACCGGAAGGCTCTTCTCTGTCATTCCGTCGTAGTTCGGTCCCTGGCCTTGGATAGATTCAACGTTGAAACCCAGGTCCTTGATTCTGATCTTCAAAGACTCCTCAGTTTGGTTGGAGGGAAGAGGTATAAGTGCTAGAGTCTCTCGCAACTATGTCGAGCAATTGGGTTTGGTATCTCCTGAGAATGGATTATTGACATTGATGTTGCTTGGTTTGATAGCGGATACGAGGGTGAGTGATAAGAAAAGGACTTGATGTTGTGCTCAGCAGGAACTATTTGTGGATAGGCAGAGTCGATGGTTTGTGGTGCCTGATCGAGCAGCTCTATCAGACCATCGGCTGATTATCGATTTATATCAATCTCTCATTGACATTGGAACCTGAATTTCACGATGGGCGGCATGACCTTCTCTCCCGTAATCTCCGCTGACTCAAGCTCGACTTCAATCCACCAAACCTGCTTGGTAGCGGTGAAGGCTTTGGACATCGCTCTCGCCTCCTTTGCTGTCGCTGCGAGCGAGCTCATAAGGATTCAAAGAGACGGTAGAGGCCGATCGAGGATCTAGAGTTGGAAGAAATCCCCGACTCTTTGAAGGATACGAAGTGCGCGCATCACTGCCATAGTAAGTCGTTCGTGATCGCCTGGATCGAAATGGGGAACAACTTCTTCTGCCACCGAAGGAAGTCACGGATCAAGAACAAGGCCTTTAGCAAGAGTACACGACAGAGCAGGGACAAGGTCCAAAAAAAAAGCCGAGTTGCACGCAATTTCCTCGGTTGTGAGTCCAGATGTCAAGAACACTCCGAATTGGGTCACACTGGTACCGGTGAGATTTTACTACAGAGACATCTGCTCTAGTTATGCTTCTTCAAGTCCATCTGGAAAGAAAGATGTCCTGTCTCGATACCCATGGTGTTTCTAGGCATCGTGCAATAAGCCTTCTTCAATCCATCCCGGACCTCTTTGTTGCCGAGATTCAATTGAGTGAGGATCTCGATCAGTGCCGCATACAAGATATCGATGTTGCCGTCTTCGATCTTGACTGCGATCCCCAAGCCACCATTCGCACCCAGATCTCTTGTTTGCTGGCACTCTCGAATGCCAACGCCATAGCAGCCTTCTGCGCCAAGTTTCCCGACCCAAAAGCCAGGAGAGGAACCCATGAAGTCGGTGCAGAAACGCGAGTCTCCACCAACCATGTATGGGTGAGCTGCCATTGCATGGTAAAGTCGTCTCTGATTTCTGATGGATGGGCCGTCAAGGTCTTCGCTAAGCTCTGAGGCATGTGCTAATTTTGCAAACATCAAGGCCATGTTTTGCAGAGGTAATGCTGGCGAGGGTGCATTGCAGCCATCAATGACCCATCGAAGTTCATCAGGCTTGAGACCGGCGAAATCTTCGTGTACTTGTTTGATCTTCAATTGTACAGGATGCGTTGGAAGGTGATAATTTTCAATCCCCACACCGAGAGCCTTTGCAGCAGCCAACATGCCCACATGTTTGGCAGAACAATTGCTATACACTGCCGTAGGTACAAAGTCGGATTTTATCCATCCAGTGTTGATGACTTTCGAGAGCGAAGGGTGACCGCCACAGTTCATGTCCTGTTCTGTGACACCGACTTTTTGTAACATGGCTCTGACACGAGAGATGTGCTTTTCTTCGCAGTTGTGTGAGCCAGATATCAGTGCTACATCGGCGTCACCGAATCCAAATTTCTCGGCCACTCCAGTCTCGAGGATCGCAAGTGCTTGGAAGGGCTTTGCGGCTGAGCGGGCAAGTGTTAGACGGGAATAGTCGCCGACAGAGTACATAAGTTTGTTGTTGCTGTCGACAATGGCAGCATGGAATATGTGACTGTTTTCAATCACATCGCCGCGCCAGTTGATGACTAAATCTTGGGTGTCCATGTTGTGTGTGGAAGACGATGGCCAGGATTGTTCGCCGCCGACCAGATTTTATATGAGGTCGCAGTCTGATCAAAATGAATAGATGTCAAGACGCCCTACCTTTGACAGACTTGCGAGGTGATTAGCAATCGACCACGTTGTCTGTTTCGACCTGCTCAAAGCGGAATGGTTGAATCATGACGAGCTTGAGAGCTGGATAAACACAATCGCAGCGAGCGGCTGACCAAAGACTCGTGCTATCAGAAGGCGCGATAATCAAACATGCCGAGCAGCTACGTCGTCTTCAATGTTTGAGCATGTTCCTGCTCGTGACACAGATGAATGTGTACGGCAGAGCAGAGGTTGGAGGAGCTTCACGACCTCCTCCGGTCCTCGGCTTGTATCGGGAAGATCGGCAGCAGATGCCCCATGTCCCGCGATTTATTCATAAGTTGACAGGAAGCATTTGGCATCTGATCAAGCCATTCCACCGTGTTTCTTTCGTGTGTTTCTTGACCAATCCCGAAAGCCGACGACTTCAGCATGTTCAGAACCGGATCGGCAGCTGTGAAGAGGGGTAGCTCCTTCGCTGGAGCTGCTCTGCGCGCCCGCAATCAGACTCCCCGTCTTGCAACCCTCCGCCAATTCTCCAACACCCTCCAGATGGCGCAACAAACCAGAGCCGAGAGCGATGCCTTTGGCGAGATCCCCGTCGCCGCCGACAGATACTGGGGTGCTCAGACCGAGCGCTCTCTGTCCAACTTCAAGATCAATCAGCCTCATGACCGCATGCCTCCACAGGTCGTTCGCGCCTTTGGTATCCTCAAGGGCGCCGCTGCCACCGTCAACATGAAGTTCGGCCTGGGTATGCCATGACCAACTCTCCGAAACGACACTCCAGACTGACGCCTTTCTCTCCGCGCAGACGCAAAGGTCGGTGAGGCCATCCAGAAGGCCGCCGCCGAGGTCGCATCCGGCAAGCTCGACGACCACTTCCCTCTGGTCGTCTGGCAGACCGGCTCCGGTACCCAGTCCAACATGAACGCCAACGAGGTCATCTCCAACCGCGCCATCGAGATTCTGGGCGGTGAGATGGGCTCCAAGAAGCCTGTCCACCCCAACGACCACGTCAACATGTCCGCCTCGTCCAACGACACCTTCCCTACCGCCATGCACATTGCTGCCGTTCTCGAGATCGAGGAGGAGCTCCTCCCTGCTCTGAAGAGCCTCAAGGACGCCATGTACAAGAAGCAGCAGGCTTTCGACAAGATCATCAAGATTGGCCGTACCCACTTGCAGGATGCCACTCCCCTGACTCTCGGTCAGGAGTTCTCTGGCTACGTTACTCAGCTCGAGTACGGTATTCTGCGTGTTGAGTCTGCTCTTCCCCGTCTGCGCTACCTCGCTCAGGGTGGTACCGCTGTCGGCACTGGTCTCAACACCTTCAAGGGCTTCGCCGAGGACATCGCTACCGAGGTCAGCAAGCTCACCGGCCATGAGTTCGTCACCGCTCCCAACAAGTTCGAGGCCCTTGCCGCCCACGACGCCATTGTCGAGGCCCACGGTCAGCTGAACACCCTGGCTTCCTCTCTGTTCAAGATCGCCCAGGACATCCGTTTCCTCGGTTCTGGTCCTCGTTGCGGTCTTGGTGAGCTCAAGCTCCCCGAGAATGAGCCCGGTTCGTCCATCATGCCCGGCAAGGTCAACCCTACTCAGTGTGAGTCTTTGACCATGCTCTGCTGCCAAGTCTTCGGTAACCAGGCCGCCGTCACCTTCGCTGGTTCGCAAGGTAACTTCGAGCTCAACGTCTTCAAGCCCGTCATGATCCGCAACCTCCTCCACAGCTCCCGTCTGTTGAGCGATGGTATGCGCTCATTCGAGAAGAACCTGGTTGAGGGTCTTGAGGCTGATGAGAAGAGAATCGATGCTCTTCTCCACGAGTCTCTTATGCTTGTCACCTGCCTTAACCCCGTTATTGGCTACGACATGGCCTCCAAGGTTGCAAAGAACGCTCACAAAAAGGGTCTCACCCTCAAGGAGAGTGCTATGGAGCTCAAGGCTTTGAGCGAGGAGGACTTTGACAAGAACGTCCGTCCTGAGCTCATGCTTGCTCCCAAGGAGAAGAAGTAAATGTAGATCATGAAGC
>Ga0268250_10001462_pt1 | contig 10329 bp, 9 predicted proteins | sample AgamicAsSfe_FD_200448 | JGI IMG/M metagenome (GOLD analysis project Ga0268250, IMG submission 200448) | Agave microbial communities from Guanajuato, Mexico - As.Sf.e (v2) (version 2) | ecosystem: Host-associated > Plants > Phyllosphere > Phylloplane/Leaf | place: Guanajuato, Mexico | collected... | reverse complement strand
CGAGCAGTATGCTCGGTTCAATGATCTCGACCTGTTCATCCAAAGATTTGCTCCCAGTCTTGCGGGTAAAACTTTCGAAGTTCAATCTGTAAATGGTGAGATACAGTCGTTATTACCTCGTTGTAACTAACTGACGATTTCAGACGGACCGTTCCCCCAGAACTCAACGGCCAACAGCGTGGAGGCTAATCTCGACATCCAGTACACAGCAGGTTTGGTGTCGCCCAAGATCTCGACCACCTTCTTCACTGTTCCAGGACGAGGACTTTTGGTCCCTGACCTTGATCAACCTGATGAAGATGAAAACAGCAATGAGCCCTATCTAGATCTCTTTACCTATCTCGTTGGGCTTGAGGATGAGGAGTTGCCTCAAGTACTAACGACATCGTACGGTGAGACAGAGCAGAGCGTTCCTGCGGAGTACGCCAAGAAGGTTTGTGATTTGATCGGCCAGCTTGGTACTCGTGGTGTCTCAGTTATCTTCTGTAAGTTTTCCAAGCATTTTCCAATTTGGAGTGTAGCTTCATGAAGATCTGGGGCAATGTGTGCTAACAATACCCAGCCAGCGGTGACACTGGTCCAGGATCTGCCTGCCAGAGCAATGACGGCAAGAACGCTACCCGTCTCCAGCCAATCTTCCCAGCTTCATGCCCTTACGTTACTTCGGTTGGTGGTACTTTCGGAGTGGAACCAGAACGTGCTGTTGCGTTCTCTTCCGGTGGCTTCTCTGATCTCTGGCCACGCCCGTCGTACCAAGAGAAGGCAGTTTCTGACTACCTTGGTAAACTGGGCTCGCAGTGGGAAGGTTTATACAACACCAACGGACGAGGCTTCCCAGATGTCGCAGCTCAAGGTAATAAACTCTTTTCTGCAATATGCCATATACCTAAAGCTAACTCTTAGAAAGGTCAAGGATTCCAGGTTATCGATAAGCTTCGTCTGTCATCTGTTGGAGGAACCAGCGCTTCAGCGCCTGTCTTCGCTTCAGTCATTGGACTTCTGAACAACGCTCGTTTAGCAGCTGGTATGCCTTCGTTGGGCTTTTTGAACCCTTGGATTTACGAGCAAGGCTACAAGGGCATGAACGATATTGTCGAGGGAGGCTCGCGTGGATGCACTGGTCGTTCCATTTATTCCGGGCTTCCCACGCGACTTGTGCCTTACGCTTCCTGGAATGCGACCGAAGGCTGGGATCCTGTCACCGGCTACGGTACGCCCGACTTTGAGCAGATGCTTCGCCTGGCAACTGCGCCACAATATGGTGTACGTCGCGTTCGCCGTGGTGCTCTCCGTGGAGAGGCTTGAACCTATAACCACTGTGGATCAGGCGAAAGCCATCGAGTGTTTCCTGGCATATCCAACGCTGGCTGAAAAGGAGGGCTCTATCTAGAAATCGCACTATTGATGAAACCTGATGACCAGGCCAAGAGAATAACGTTGAACTGCTGACAATCATAATGTGTGAAGTGTTCTGCTTATGTGAGAGTGCTACCTTTTCCGGATGCGCCACGACTGCCGCGCGAACGCCAACGCCAATGCTGACATTTTCATCAACTCTGAATGCACCACACACCACGTCCCTGCCATTCTCTTTCCTCAATTTGTCGCCCGAAACGCATTGAACCGGACGTAGAGGCCTGCAGATTCGAGTGACCACATTGTTTTCGTCACGTTAGAGCGCCACAGCAACAATTTTCACAGCTGCCGTATGCGGTTAATGCGCGCAACACTTATCTGCGCCGAAGGCATGACAAGCATCCGCCATGGTGCTTGATCCTTCGACCTCTGTAGGGGGGCGATATTTTTCCAAGGCGAATCTCAACCAGTAATGAAGCTCGACGATCCCTCCCTCTAGTACCCAGCGGCGCGCACTGAGCCTACCGTGGCCCCGGATTACGGCTTGGATGCTTGTATCGTAGAGATAAGAGTTGGCATCCGACAAGCCCGAAGGGATAGTTTCCCGTCTGCGTCCACTCTATCAAGAAATACGAGGTGGGTCTACCAGTGCTTGATCGCACTGGCGGCGTCGCCGGCGGGGCTTGGAGAATGCTTTGCGCCGTTAGCTTCGGTCCGCCACTGTGGTCGTGTATCTAGGAGCATGCATTCCCCGCCTATCGCGGTCGTACCTGGACGATATTACCGACGTCATGAAGTAACGCCGCAGTCTTAGGAGTCAACAACCATCGCGTTGCCTTCAATCTTCAGCTACGTTAATCCGCAATGGTGCGCAAGCAAGTATCCTTGCGTAGGACATATCGCACGAGCAGCTACGCACGCGAGAATGTTGGCCTGGTATGCTTCGGGTAATCATCAACATGCGACTTAAATCTCGCCTGCCTAATCAGGTAAAGAGCTGAAGCTATGTTCGCCATGAGCTATCTGTGTTTGTCCAGGTACAGGAAGACATATGCCGCGTCGCGTACAGAGTGGCGCCGGGTGACGTCGGTCTCACGCTCCATACTTCTACTTCAAGAAGGCTCAGTTGCCCACACGGTTTCTTCTTCACGGTCCCTGATAGTCACAGCACGAGCTTGACTTCCAACTAATCCCGGCACTGCGATCGCGAAGATGCAGCTTCTTTCACTCCTCGCTGTTGGTGGCCTCACAGCCAGTGTTTCTGCCCGAAGCGCTCGCTCTGTTGGCAAGAAGAATGAGCTCCCTCGTCCTCGTTTGACTGTTCCAGAATCGAGCCTTCATCCCCACAAGCGTCAGAGCACTCAGATCATCACTACCGAGGCCTCCAAGTGTATGTTGTGCATTACCTTTCTTTCAACACCAGCTAACACCTGCCAGCTTTCGCTGTCAACGGAACTGCTGGAGCAATCCCCGACGTCGATTTTGACATTGGCGAGTCTTACGCTGGTCTTTTACCTATCAGCAAAGCTGCTAATGAGACCTCTGAACTGTACTTCTGGTTCTTCCCATCCGAGAACCCTGATGCGAGTGACGAGATCACCATCTGGCTGAACGGTGGTCCAGGTTGCTCATCTCTTGAAGGATTTCTTCAAGAGAACGGACCGATCTCATGGCAGTACGGTTCCGGACCAGCCGCTGTTTACAACCCCTGGAATTGGGTACGTTAATATTATGGTTTCTACTCTCTTTGCATTTACTGACTTTCTCAGGCAAACCTCACCAACATGGTCTGGGTTGAGCAGCCAGTGGGCACTGGATTCACCCAAGGCAATGCTACTGCCACCTCTCAGGAGGAGACCGCTGAGGAATTCCTTGGCTTCTTCAAGAACTTTGTTGATACATTCGGTCTGCAGAACCGCAAGGTGTACATCACTGGCGAGTCATACGCCGGACGCTACGTCCCTTACATCGCGGATGCCATGTTGAGCAAAAACGACTCTACCTACTACGATGTGAAGGGTATCATGTTTTACGACCCCAGTGTAGCTGAGGATGTTCTTCTTGAGGATATTCCCGCTGTTGCCTTTGTCGACAAATGGGCTGGTCTCTTCAACTTTAACCAGACCTTCATGGACGATATCCATAACCGCTCTGAGGCCTGCGGCTACACCGAGTACATGGAGAAGTACCTGACCTTCCCCCCGCCCAGTAAGCTCCCATACCCGGATATGGATGCCAATACCGAAGGCTGCGGACTGTGGGAAGACATCTACAACGCCGTCTTCTACACCAACCCTTGCTTCGACGTATACGCCATTGCCACCACCTGCCCTCTTCTCTGGGACCCTCTCGGCTTCCCCGGCTCCTTCGACTACCTTCCTCCTAACACGGAAATCTACTTCAACCGTACCGAAGTACAAGCTGCCATCAATGCGCCCATCCAGCCCTGGGCGGAGTGCTCCAACGGCGTCCTCGACACTGACACATCTCCCCAATCTTCCTGGGAGGTTATCCCCCGCGTTATCGACGCCCTAGATCGCACCGTCATCGCACACGGCGAGCTCGACTACATCCTCCTCTACAACGGTACCCTAATGGCTATCCAAAACATGACCTGGGGCGGCATGCAAGGTTTCCAGAACCCGCCTGTCGATGACTTCTATGTGCCCTACCATGACGACCTGAGCTTGACCAGCTTGAGCGCAAAGGGCCTCATGGGAAAGACAATTACAGAGAGGAAGTTGACATTTGTCCAACAGGCTATGAGTGGGCACATGGTGCCGCAGTATCAGCCTAGCAGTGCGTACCGTCAGCTCGAGTTCTTGCTGGGCCGCATTGAGAGCTTGACATCCAGGGAGCCTTTCACTACTCTTCCCAAGACCCCTCAGAGTAACGAGACCAGCATCGTTGGAAAGAGAGATCTGGGTGTTATGCCCGGACAACTGAAGAAGTGGTTCTAGACCATTCCTCTGATGTCACGCAATGAATACGATGTAATGTGTAACTCATAAAGTACAAACCATCTCTTTGGTATCTCCTCTTCTCTTCGTGATTTTTGTGTATCATTAACCCGCAACGTTCTCAGCTACCCTCCTACCATCTCTACCCAGCACGCCCTCCTGCCTCTCTGCCCTATCCTCCGGTACCTCGGCAAAGATCTTTGTAATAGCCTCTATCGTGGTGTTGCCTCCACTAAACACAACACCAATGTTCCAAGTCTTGTCCCCAGCCTCCCTCTGAACCATATTCCTGAAATCCTCGTTGTACAATATAGTTGCCAGCCCAACGACGGCACTCGGCTCAACGAAACACTTCATCCTCTCCAGGACAAGTTTCATGGCATCTTTAATGTTCTGCTCCGTGACGGCGTATAGGGCCTGCACGTAGTCTTTGTTCGAGATGATGTTCCACGTGTGATGGCCGAGGGGTGTGCGAAGTCCGTCTGCGATGGTCAAGGTCTTGACGCTGGTGACACGTTCACCCGCTTCAACGCCTCTCCTCGCATCGTCTCCACCTTGAAAACTGGGTTCCGCGCCGAAAACACGTACGCCAGTGCCGTGCAGTGCGACTGCGATTCCACTTAGCATGCCGCCGCCACCACAGGGCGCTATGACGGCATCGAGTTTCTCACCGCTTGCAAGCAGCTCATCTACTTGGTCTTGTATCTCCAGCGCCATTGTGCCTTGACCGAGGATGATGTGAGGATGGTCGTATGGTGGAATTAGGGTAGCGCCTGTGTCCTTGATTACGTCTGCAACGACAGCCTCGCGTTCGGTGCTCGTGGAGCCGGAGAAATGTATATTGGCATTCTGGGCGCGGGTCCCGGCTATCTTAGAGGGCGTGGAGATAGAGGGCATGACGATGTGGGCGGGGATGGAGAAGGTCTTTGCAGCAAGCGCAAGGGCCTGCGCGTGGTTTCCTGGTGTTGATGTTAGCCATGCCGCCGAGCCCCCTTGGGACGTGGTTGTAGATGTACCACTGCTATGTGTGACTACTCCCTTCCTCTGCACTTGCTCCAGCCCCTCTTTCTCAATCAATCGCGTTACGGCATGGAAGGCTCCGCGTACTTTGAACGCGCCAATGCGCTGCAAATTCTCGCACTTGAAGAAGAGCTTCACCCTCGGGTGCGCGGGCTCTTGGCCCTCCCATTGTGTTCTTTGCAGGGCTTCGGGTGCTTGACGAGTATTGGCGAGGTTGGTCAAGGTGGTGTTGGTCAAGACGGGCGTGTCGTGGATGTGCGGTTTGATAAGGGCGTGGGCGGCTTCGACCGAGGCGCGCGTCAGGGAGGCAGGCGGTGCTGGAGAGGACATTGTCGCCGCTGGGGAGGAGGATCATAACGAAAGGAGCGCATGCTGGGGAGCATCGTACAAGACGTGACTCAGCGGAGAAAGAAAGAGCGATATGGTGGGGAAAGCTGGCGTGTGGAGGATGGCGTGGGGAAAGTTCCCGCGAGTCATGTTGCGGCAGCCCAGAGATCAACCTTGGAATTCTCCTCTGATGCTCTGCACTACGAGCTCTAGAAGCTTTTGATACCTTCGTCGTCGCTTGGCATCGACGATGCGAGTAATTCAAGGTCCATGGCGTGCCGCGCCTGGCCCTACTCGAACCTGACGCACGGAAATATCACAACGGACCGTCAACGCTCGCATACGAGCACGCAAGATCTTGGATAAAGATGTAGCGACCGTGTGGAGACAATCGTTCAGCCATATTACACGTGAGTCTTCAGATAAGCAACTGGGACCAAGCAGCAACCAAGCAAGGCCATGCTTCGCTCGCCAGCTTGATACACACCATGTCCAGCTCTGGGCAAGTGCATAGTCAGCCTAATAAAGACTGCATTTGGCGAAGTAGATGAGCAATACAATGAGAGCGTGAGAGGTAAAAGAGATCTAAGAACAGATTATTGGTTGCCAATGATAACACGAGCAAGAGAAGTCACACATGAACGGTAAGCCGATGTGCTAGGGATTGGGTCTAGTGAGCCGTATATTCCCAAGTATTGCAAGAATAGCGGCGCAGGAAAATGCAGCGGCCTGTGCCGGTTGCTATGGAAAAGCATCAGTAAATAGCATAGTTCGAACCGCATGCCGATAGAGCACGACGATACTGTGATACGATACTGTGAGAGACAGAGTAGTAAGCTGAGGGTTGCGAAGTATGGACATGTTGTTGGCGTAGGAACGATCGAAGGGCAGCTACGATGGGAAACAGGCCGCGCAAGTGGGTAATTCTGCGTAGGCCCGTGCACATAAGTGCTGCCATCGCGATTTCACAACGCGGTTTGACTCTTGCAAAACCCTACAGAGTTCGTGTGAATAGGTTATGTGACTCTCTTGATGGAGTGGTTGCACCATGAGGAGGTCTTGGTAAAGGATGTAGAGTCTACGAAAGTTCCGAGCTCGGATTCTTCGTAGCGTCTGTGCACGCTAGCATGTTCATCTCCGTTGCCAGTCATAATCCATTGTTCCCAGCCATCTCATACAACCTTGGCAACGATTCATCGCTTTCCATGCACGAATTCGACAGATACATCTTGATGTGCTATGACCAAGAGGTCCCATGCCAGTATAGCCTCCTCGCAAGCAGAGCACTCGGAACGACAGGCATCCTATGATGGTGAGCGCAGCGGAAGCCATGAGGACGGGGACGGCTCTTTTCTGAAAAAGCCACGGTCATTCATGGCTACACTGGTATGTGGCTATAAAAAAAAGGAGATACGAGAGCGATTTTCTGACTAGAATAGGCTTGCGACATTTGCAGATCAAGAAAGACTCGCTGTGATGAAGATCGACCAAGATGCGGTTACTGCAGGAACATGAATTTGGAGTGCACTTATCAGGCACCGCGAAATACGAAGAAAGATCAGTCTTTAACATTAGCCATCAATGCCATTCGGAGGCTGGAAGCAAAGATCGAAGATCTGACGACGGCAATTAATACTCCCAAGCCTTCGTCTGCTATTCCACTCTCACCAGCAGGACCTATCAATGACCACCAATCACCTCATACCCTGTTCTCACAACCCAGTCCAGGATATCATGTCTCAACAATACCATCTCATCACTCCCAGAACGGTAAATTGAGTATACATGAGTTGGCAATGTCGCCACAAGTTGTGGGAACTCCTGTCAAAAGTCCTTTCCCGGTCATAGAAGTCCAAGGTGCTGTGGATCTTTCCTTCAGTCAGCATCGTGTCGCGCTCTGGCCCGCCATACAACAGATTCTCCCCACTGGATTTGTCTCTGTTCGAGCAGAGCTTCCAGAGGACTACATAGTCGACATCGAGAATCGAAGAGCGCAGTTACCGATACACATCGATCGTCCATACGGCACCGCCCCGGAAAGTTGGTTGATGAGCCTTCCACAGTCGGCAGTGAAAGGACTTGCGGATGCGTACTTTGCCGTTTTTCATCGCAACATGCCAATCCTTGACAAGTATCATTTCTTCTCAAGTACGCTAGGCACAGCTATGGAGAACGAATTCGGGTATGATGTTGAAACTGCGCTAGTGCTCAACGTGCTCGCATTGGGTTGCCTAGCTGTCAAAGCTCATGAGGAAGGGGACTTCGCTCTTCCTTCGCGTCACTCTGCAGCCAGACCTGGCTTTGAACACCCAGACTGGTACGAACTTGTTGCAGATGACCCACCGGGCCTCAAGTTTTTCAACGAAGCGAGACACCGATTCGGTTTTCTCATGTGCGAGAATGATATACAAGCGGGCCAATTCTACATGCTTTCGACGCTCTACTATGCCCAGATCCTGCGACCTCTCGATTCATGGACCACCGTGAATCGGGCAGCCCTCTGCTGCGCTAGCATTCTTACCCGTTCGGGGGCAGTCGACTACGATACATGGGAAGGTGACATGCTATCGCGCCTCTTCTGGTGTACTCTGATGTACGAAACTGTCATTATACAGGAACTCGACTTACTTCCACACAGTGGACTATTGGACTATGAGCCAGATACGCCTCTACCAAAGTTCACCCAATGCCCACGGCCAAAGACTTCTATATCGGGATTGCTCACTGATGAAGACGACTCTTTCTTCAATTTCCACTTCCTCGCTCAGGCCGCTCATCGCATTATTCTGACACGCGTGAAGCAGAGTTTGTACACGTTTGCTGAGAAGGATAGCTACCCCAGCGCCAGCTTAACAGCCGAAATGCATCACCAACTCGAGCAATGGCGCGCAAACCTCCCACCGTCTCTTCAATTCTTGGACAATGACAACGCCAGTGACTCTCCCAGCCCTGCACATGTTATCGCAAAAGCCATGCTACGAAGCCGCTACCTCGTCGCAAAATTCCACATCGGCCGCCCATTTCTCTACAAAGCGCTGCACGCGCCAGCATACACCAGTGATGCAGAGTACGACGAGGTGCGCGAGGGCCTTCGAGGGGGCATGTACTGGCCGACTACCATGGGGCTTTGCACCCAGATGTTGTCGGCTCTACCAATAAAATTTGGATGGTGTTGTCAGTGCTTCGGACAGGTGCTATTGTTTCACGCCGTAGCGCGGTCGCCAGACCCAAAGTTGCGAGAAACGCTGCCGGAGGGATGGCGCGAGTGGGTAAGCATCATGATGACACTTATCGAGAGTTGTGCGAGGAATAGTCCTGGTATCGCAAAAGACTACGAGCTATTGCGCTTGCTGGATGCCTAACCTTCCGAGTGCAGCTTGAACACCTTTGCGACGCCCTACAGATTGCGACGGCGACGCTAGAGTACTCTGAAGGTATACAGGCCCTGTTATTACAATCTAACACAAGTTTGGATGAGACCCTGCATTACCCTGCCATACGTAACACAGTACCACAGATTCTCGAGCCTTGCTCCCAACACACATGTCATGACCAAGTTTCCGCAATCAAGAGACGACTAATCACTCATTTAGTAAAGAGCCAAGAGCGGGCAACACGAGACGAAGAAAGATACGATAAGGCATTTTCAAGCATGCACCTTTCTTGTGTTTCGAGTGATGGTGATGTTTCCGCACCGCCGCTTCAGCGTCGATCCTGCCATCTATAGCCGAGTACGAGAGGCTTGCGTGTACAAAGTAGCTAATAAGCTGACTACCACAAAGGCGCATGCGATGTCGACTGATCTAATCTAGCTCGAATCAACACTCAACAGATGGTCAGTTGAGCGTGCAGTTTTCCAGTGCTCTTGCCATTCGCATCCCAATTTTTGTCCATCGCAATTCCATGTGGATCGCTGGATGACATGGCACAGCCACAGGTTGCGCATCCCAGATCGCGTTTCAGACTTTCAGCCCCTTCCGGCGCGGCAGCTAAACCGTATGCAGTCGGTGATGGCCCCTGCATTGCTTAGGGATGGAAACAAGGATCTACCAACTCGGGTCTGACACAACTGCCACTAAACTGGGGGCGTCGGCCACCTCCTTTGAGGGAGAGGGACACTTAACTTGCCATCTTACCTTTCTTCTTGCTCCTTTTTAGCACCTGGCGCAGCGCTTTTTGGCTATTCGCATACGTTGTCGTCTTCTGTTCACGCCACCTTGTTTTTGTGCGGTAGACTCTGCGACGCACGCTCCAGTTGTTGGGATTCACGATTTCTGGGGGACTCGCTGGAGAAGACTGAACTTGGATGCAGAAGACCGAGGACTGCGATTCTGGACTCGTACGCGCAGGCGAACTTGGGTCATCCTAGGCTTCTGAACCCCAGAGCGTGAACCGCGACAATGGCCGACTACACATACCAATCGCTGGCCAACATGGGGCCACAAGGGCGATGGCGACGTGTTTTATTGACCGCTATGATACCCATGGCGCTGGCTTTGGTTTACTTCAGCTATCCTTCTGCATACGTCCCGAGCAGCCTTCGGTCACAGTACGTTTGAATTACCCTCGCATAAAGGCGTGCCTAACAAAATCACCACAGGTACCCGCACACGCAAAATGTCTCTCTACCCAAAGATGACGTCTCGATGGCGACAATAATAAAAGC
>Ga0268250_10001461_pt1 | contig 10338 bp, 9 predicted proteins | sample AgamicAsSfe_FD_200448 | JGI IMG/M metagenome (GOLD analysis project Ga0268250, IMG submission 200448) | Agave microbial communities from Guanajuato, Mexico - As.Sf.e (v2) (version 2) | ecosystem: Host-associated > Plants > Phyllosphere > Phylloplane/Leaf | place: Guanajuato, Mexico | collected... | reverse complement strand
CAAGGACTGGATCAATGATCCACTTGGATAACTTCTGGAGCAGACCAGTGAAAGTCTTTACATGGGAAGGTCGTGGTTGAGAAGCTTCCGCGGGAGGCGGTCCTTTTCGGAAAATCTCTAAGAAAGTGAGCACAGTCCTCTCTATCTCGACATCTGTAATATCCAAAGTGTCCACGAGCTGGATGCCCTGGGAAGTGATGGCGAGAATCATCATGCTATCCCGTGATATGTTGATGTGAATGCAGATTGCGTCATTCGGGATGCATTGGAAATCAGACTCTGACTCCGAAACAAGTAGTTTACCTTCCATGATTGGCACCAGCCCGAAGAATTTTTGCTCAAGCTCAATCCGCACTTTCTGGACATTCGGTTGTCGGATCTTGAGCTCTTCGCCTATGCTTCTGATAACTTCTGTTCTTCCCGATGATGAATCGGAGTTCAATGCTTTGGTCAATTTTCGAGTAAGATACATATAAGTGGTCCATTCTTGACGCATATCTGATTGGGCTTTCGGTGTGACTGTCGCCACCAACAAATCGGTCAACGCGCGTGCACGACCCTGTTCGAGGTACACGAGAATTTGGTTCTCCCAGGTCATCGCTTCTGGCGTCCTGTGTTCTGCCCCGTCTGGCTTTGCGCTGAAATGCTTTGCAATGTGTGCCAGGCCGAAAAAGAGTTGCCCAGAATGAATGGTCGATGTCAGATTTCGACGCGAATCCAGATCTCGCACCTGAGTCCGGCTCTGTTCGAACAGGTAAAGAGCTTCCAGATATCTGTCATAAGCTATGCCCAGGTCACTGCAATGCTGCTCGGTATATGCTATCCATACCAGTAGTTGCCAGTGGTCCTTGCTTTGCGGTATTGAAGTGTCTTCGGGGTAGCCTGGGAATAAACTCCTCATCTGCGTCAAGATTGAGTGAGCGGAGCACCAATCTTTGGCTACAAAGCATTGTGCCAAAGACCGCTCGGCAAAGTCCCTGTGGGCCACCGAATGTCCGTGAATTGTTGAATCAATCTGTAGCATGCCGTCCGCAGTCCTGCTTCGTCCACCATATTGAGTGGGAAGAATGAGGCTCAAATGTCGGCGAGCCTCTTCGTAGTTCCCAAGATGATGGAAAATTGCAAGTTTCATGCTACCAAGAACAACTTGAGGAACCGTTTTCGCAGCCTCACCGTCCCATCGATCGCAAAATCGCCGCAGTACTTCATTAGCAGTCCTGATGTCAGCGTCGATAAGTAAAGCTCGACGTCGGGTTTCCATAGTTTCTTGATAGTCTGCTTCGAGCTGCCTCGGTGTTCTAAAGAGGTGGTCTTGCACTGAGGCAAGCTGAATTGATGTGGTTATAGCAGGCGGAGTGTTTGGACGATTGCCATGGTCCATCCCGCGCTCCATGATCCCAGATTCCGTTGATCCAACGATTGAACACCACGCTCGGCTGTATTCTTCTGTGTGATTCACCAGCATGCTCCTGAGGAGAGTCTCGTCTCTTCCTTCAGAGTCCTCGATCAGTTTACTGATATAGCGATCTACTTGCAAGAGTAGCTCACGACCCTCTATCATGAGTGCTCTCGCAAGTGGTAGATTGCCAATGCGTCGATGGAGATAGGCATGCGCGATGATGGAGGATAGCTCGAGAACAGGATCTTTTGAGCCTCCGAAACACGCTCTAGCGCACTCGCAGCACAATACCGCTTTTCTATGCTGTCTTGCTGCTTGTGACGGGCTTGCCGATGTGGACAAGGTCCGACCAAAACGTAGCATGAGCAAGCCGGCGAATTGCGAAATTGCAGTGTACTGCATGCTACTCGCCCACTCCCCAACCTGCCTTGCTTTGTCTACTGCTTCGTGGGATGTTCCGCTTGAGATTTTGCTGATAAGCAACAAGATTTTATGAGTATTGACGATCTGGAGATGGACGGAGTCGCCGACGAAGAGTAGAGCGGAGCTCGTCAGATGCCTTTCAGCTTCTTCAAGAAGCAAGGCCTGAGCGTTGGGATTATTTGACTGTTCTTGGGCCACCGCTTCCGCGTGGCTGACACACCCACGACGCAGCTCCACAGAGGCTTGACCACGGACTGAGCCGCTTTCCTGAAAGAGGTCGAAGGCTTCCAAGAAACAGTCTTCTGCCTTTTGTCTTTTCCTCAGAGGGAATCTAGCTTCAGCAGAGTCCCAGATATCGTTGTCCCAACCCAGCTCTTGGTCGAGTGTTATGAGATTGAGCGCTATTGAATTGGTGAAAGGGGGCGATAGCACACTGTCGGCCTCCAACAACTTGCAATTCGCAGCGCCTATCTTGTCTTGTTTTGTCAGGCACTCTCTGTAGAGTTCAGACAGTCTCCCTGAGGCATGTGCCTCCCCAGCGCTGGAGCTGTACTCGACAGACAGACGCTTGAGATATCTGTTCACTGGACCAAGACCTAGCTCCTCACTTGACCGTAGTAGCGACTCGGCATAAGGTTCGGTCGTACCATAGAGCATCGTGCTAACGCCGACCCTCGAAATTGTGAAGGAGTTTCGTGGGAAACTGGGATGGTTGGGACACGCATAATCCCACAGCACCTTGACAAAGCCACCGATATTGAGGATGAGATCAGTTTCTAGTCTCTCTATTATTCTCCCCACCGAATTAGAAGACTTGCTACGCTGCATTAACTCTTCGGTACATCTCTTGATGCTCAGCTCAATGTCCCTACGAGCGGCTGATGGGTTGTCGTAATCGGCCCGAAATCGTAGAATCGGAGGTGACCTTTGTTGTTGTGTAAGGAAGAGATCGTAGAGGCTGCATCGTAGCTGCCACTCCGGATCACTTCCAGACTGCGTAAGACGTGAGATGGTATCGAGATGAACGCGAGCAAGGGCAAGTTCTCCTCTTAGAATATGATTGACAGCCCTCAACAGCGATAATGAAGCTTGTTCCACTGCGAGCGAAGACGGGGTAACGGTTTGTGCCACAGCATCAATCCGCTCATCCAAGTCCGAGAAGTTTGTCCGGTATTCCTCGGAAAAAATGCTTCCACCGAAAAAGTTGCATATCGTTCCCAAATTCATTGCGTGTTGGTGAGCCATGTTCTTGTTCTTTGACCTTGAAGTAAATCAGGCTTATGGCTGGGTGAGAGTAATCTTGATATATAGAGGAAGTCACAGCTTTCGGGACTTAAGCTCTTAGAATCGTGAGGATGAGTTAATTGTACATACTGTTCGAAAGACCGAACTCTAAGCTGACCGCTTCGACCGATCATATGCGAAATCACAGGGTCGATCTATGCGTGACGCTGACTTCGCATTGCGCTAGCGTGTGTGGAGCGCTTAGTGAGTCGGGTATCTCAAGGTTCCGCTGACAGTGCTGAGATCTGTAAGCACTAGCGCTTTGGTTAATGCGCTGTCTTAATGCGATCACTTGAAATGTCGGTGTGATCATTGGTGGTACTGTTCCTCAGTACCCGATGATATTGAGGGGGAAAGTGACCATCATGTTCCTGAGTTGGCCATAAGAATAGTTGCGTTTCTGCAAGTTTCCTTCTCTGACTCCATCACTCTGTCCCACGTCTCCAGGCAGTCAATATTGTCATGAATCGCAGTAAAGACTCGACGTTCTATCTGTACGATCTTGGATATCCTCCAGACCGTCTCACCCTAGGAACATTGGTGTTCGGTGACTACACAAAACCGGACCATCGCTATGTCACATTCCCGCACTTGAGGTAAGTCCAACGAAGTTTCGTCTGCCTTATCTGATCATCTTAGTGAGGACGAGATGAGAGATCCTGGCATAGTAGTGTCTCAAGATGTCAGTGGCTGTTTCACAGCTGCTTCCGAAAAGAAGTTTGGCTTTGGTCTTGAAGCGCTGGATCTTCTTACGATCAATGTTGGACTTGCCCAAGGAAAGTCTAAGATCATCTCCGGGACTGGACACCGGGTGACCTTGAGCGAGTAAGTTCTTCTATTTAGTATATGAGCCGATTGTATACTTATGTTCCTTTGAGCACAGGCCAGCAGCATTCCTGAGCGAACGGGTACTCAGAAACGAGAGATCACGACGCAAACTCGGGGTCTGGCTCACTTGTACCACTGCCTCCCTATTATGGAGGAAAGTTACACTCCAGAAGCCTCGGATCTATCTTGTCACTGGTCTTTACGAGCTCAGTGAAGTAACTGCAAGAATTGCTAGCGCCACAACCAGAGACTTCGAGGTTGGGGTCAGCGATACGATCGTAGCAACAGCAACAGGCGCCCCCGTGGGCGGAACTATCGGACCACTCGGAGATCGCAGTATGGTCAGAGCGAACATTGCAATGAGAGGCCCGGCCGTCTGGGCTGCAAGCTTCAAGAGATTAGACGCGCAATTCATGAAGGCCGCAATCTTTGAAGATACAGGACCATACCCTACGACTCTTATCAGGCTCAACGAAGATGTCACCTCGAGAGGGCATCTTCGAAGCTCTTCTGATCAACTGGCAGCAACGAAACAGATCCCGTGGACATCTGATGATCAGGATTCAACCGAACAACTTCTCGATGCTAATGCAGCTACGATCCAAATCGAGGATGTCGCAGAATTGCTGGAAGGAGACGATGAAGTCACAAGTAAGTATTGGAAATGGTTTGACGTTGCGGAACGCCGTATACTTGAAGGCATAAGCAACCGGGAGATGGCGCAGGCTGCTCAGGCTACAAATGTTAGTTAGTCCTTCCAGATTTCCATGGTCAGTGAGCAAGTCCAATGCATCCAATGTATCCGATATCCAACAAGCTATACAGTTTCTGCGGAGACGTATAGGACGATCAATGCTCAGAAGCGCCGGATATTTCAATAACTACCTCTCTCGATACTCACTGCGTTCTTGATGTTCCACGAACCTCTTTTTGTTGATGGCTCAACGGGAGCTGCGATATCTCAGTTCTTCGCTGTAGCTCAGATGTGTCGACATGATTATCGCGATGATAATATGCTCTTTGTGAGCAACACGTGAAGATACTCTAAAACCCGTGCTGGCGTAAGCTTTAGATACCGATCTTCACGCGGACTTCATCCTGTCCTATTCGTACGCCCTGAAGTGCCCTCGTAGCAGTTAGATAGCCGTAACATATATGCGCGTGCACATGTAAACACTATAGCGGATTAAGATTCTTAGCGAGATTAGAAAAGCATAGCTTAAGGATTGGAAACGTTAAAGAATGCTAAGCCTGCTAACTAGACTTTTCTTGGAATAACTATAGAACAAAAGCAAAAGACTAGTAATAAATGCTTCTTGAGTAAACTCTTGGAGGATAGATAGAGCTAGAGCATTAACTAAAAATCTAAGATTACTATATAATTATTACTATAGTTATCTTGTCTATTTACTCCCACTAAAAGCATACTATTTTATGTCTCTCCTACAGGGAACGATACACTGCAAGAAGTGTCGCTCATCAATACCAGCAGCGATCCTGACTGTTTCGACATATGAATTCCCTCTTTTCGCAATTTTCCCAAGCTGGAGCTTCTGGGAATACATCAGGGACGGGATGAAGAGTACACTGCTCATCTAGCCACCTTTGCTACAGCCTTCTTTCGCGAAAACCGCAGTAAGATTGCCAGAGGAGAAGACTGTGCAGAGTTGAGATATCTAGGGCTGGGAAGTTCTGTGTACACTTGTGTGTTGCTTTCTGCTCAATCCTCTTGCGGAATAGCTTCATTTAGTGTTGAGAAAGACGGAGAGAGAAGGCGGTATGATGTTGTGCTGTTGGACGATGATGAAGCGAATGCTTTTGGGAGTATGAGAGAATATAATGAGGAGATTGAAGAGTTTAGGGCAGGTGGAGATGAGAGGGGTCCTGCGTGGTAGATCTGGGATGAACATTTCGTAGTCTTGGTTCAGCAACACTACCAAAAAGTAAGAGGACCCAGATGTTATTCAGCTCCATGTATATAATCGATAGGGTGAACAGTTGGAAAATGTTTTGAGTGGCTGGCTGATCAGACATTTGGTCCGCAATTGACAAAGATCTCTAGGCGCACATCGCGAAAATCATGCTGAACCCTGGTGCTTGACTTTAAGCTACATATCATGTGGTTTGTGGAGCAATAGAGGACTTCATACTGATGAGACACGTTGTTATGGACTGCTTGCTTCTGCTTCCCGGATCTTAGACGATTAGCCATCCTCTTGCGAATATGCAAAGATGATGGAAGAAACTCACCATTTTCGCGAAACTACTCCCCTTGATCCACAAGAACAGAACATGATAGACGATAAGTCACATATCGAAAGGTCAGAGACAAGGGATACAAATCTCTTAGATTCCGCACAGCTGTATAGCAACCATTCCGATCAGATACATAAGAACAAAATTGAGTCCAAGCCAAAGAAACAAGAGAGGTCGTGGGACATATCTGCCTATGGCTCTCATCCGCCCTTGCGCCACAGCAACAGTATCGAGAAAACAACAGAGGAAAATCATGGAGCAAACTACAGAAGAAAGATCAAGTGAGCAAGGGAGGGAGAGGAGGAGAAACAAAGTGAAGAAAGTTGTGATGGTTGGGATCGTATCATTATCGTGGTTCGTGTGTAGGGTCGTATGAATGTGCATGTGCATCATTGTATGTCGTAGGTTCGCGTGTATAGTTGTTATTCGTGGTGTCGTGTTTGTTTTCCAAAGAAGCACTGTCCTCGTTTCCATAGATGCTGGATTTCGTGTCGTCGTTCGAGATCATTCTCTCCATCAATCATAGCCATCGTGTCCTTCCAGTACCAGAAGGTAAAATAAGGGAAAGGAAAAAGGAAAGATACAAGAGAAAAGAAAACTCCGTCATTCGTAATCGTCATCGTCACTCGTTGCTCATGGCAGCTGTTATGCCATATCTTACTGTCGTATAGTGGCATCTTCTCATAAGCCTCCATTCTCATCATTCATCTGCTCATCATCTCCTTGTCGTTGTGCGACAGCCCTCTTGAAAGCTCTGACCACATCTTCAGGCACGGTATCCCAGAGTAAGCTTCTGGTGTATACCTCTGCCGCACTCGGTCCTCTAGCCTCTCGCATTCTGCCCAATGTCTCTGCGAGATTGGGACGAAGGCTTGCCGGGGGAGGGGCCGAGACTATGGTATCCATGTGTTGGTAGGTGGTCAAAGCATTGTATTGTTCGGGTGTCATGGCAAACGCCTGCTCTGCTTCTTGGAGTGCGGTGGGGGATATCAAGTGTTTGTGCAAGTTGTCGAGGTTATTGGACTGCGGCCATGCCGAGTGACTGGATTGTGGGTAGCGGTTCGTAGAGACGAGGTCTGGCAGGAATAGCGATGCTTCCTTCAGGTTATCCTTGAGTAGGTTGTTGAGTACTTCGGTACTGGCTGCTCTGACTTCGTCGGGCATCTTTGGGATGAGGTTGTTCTGTGCAGTGTCTCTCGTTGCTGATTGAGATCTGGAAGCTACGAAGGCTCCGCAGAGTAGCAGCGTGAATAGTATGCCCGATGCTACCGGTTGCTCGGTGCTGTTCTTGCTTGCGATGTCTTGATGCGGTTGGACTAGTTGCTTGGCTGGGTGAATTGTAGCGAAAGACTCGGCTGCGTCGCCGAGATAGTCAGCATCCTCAGGTCCTTGCACATTGATGTATCGATCCCATGGTTGATCTCCAATCGCTAGGTGGTCCATCTCCAGGTTGAAGTCGGTGAAGCCGGTACTGCTAGGTGCGGCACTCATAGCTGGAGCGGTGGGGCTTGTAGCCTCGAAGTGTTCGCGGTACCAGTTAATCTGACCACGCAGATAAGTCGTCTCTTTCGTGTGGCTACAGATCAAGTCTTCCTTCTCCAGCTGTATAGCTTGAATTCTGGTGTGCGCTTTGCTGTGTTCGGAGATGAAGAACTGTTTCTGGTCTTCGGCTGTCTCCAGTTGATGTCGGAGTTGCTCGACTTGCTGGTGAAGGGTGTGGAGTTTGGTCTCGAGGTGCTTCTCCTTCTGTTCGAGGATTTCTGTATGCTTCTTCTTTCGTTGACGCGATGCGAGTCTGTGGGTCGTGTCAGCAAATTATCAAAAGGCATATGATGACGACTTACGCTGCTTCTCTGTTTCTGAGCAGACGCTTCTGTGCCTTGAGTTGCTTCATCTCGTCCTCATCAGTGCACCCCTCGATCAAGTCATCAATATTGTCCAGTGTGATCTCAGCCGGGATGGGAATCTTCGCGTTCTTCTTGCGGATGCCATCACGAGTATCTCGCCTGAGAAGAGGCTGGTGACGAGGCTTGATAGGTTTGACATCCGCTGACTTGAGTGGCTTGTTTGGTCCAGTCATGTCCATCCAGTCGGCATGGGGAGGTGGTGACAAAGAGGCTTGCGGCGAACTCGACACATTGTGTGCTTGAGACAGAAGATGGGGTGGGAAGGAGGCACGATCGGATGGTAGACTGCCAGGGAAGGGAGAGTTTTCGTATTTCGCTCCAGAGTAGGCATCGAAGGCCGCCACGTCCACAGAGCCCGTTGGCGACATCATCCATCCTTGAGGTGTATAGACTTGCGAATGGTCATGTTGAGTATAGACAGCGTTGTCGCCAGCACGGTAGACATGTGATGGGTTGAATCCAGTCCCAGAGTAGATTTGCTTGTGATCCCACGATGAAGCATCGTTGACAGCGCCGGAATTTGTCGCAACAGAATCTTTGCGGGGAACATGAGTGGTAGAAGTGGTCGGCATCATTGCAACATTGTTGAGTGTCTGATCCGGGTTGAGTTTACTGTCGTGATAGTATTCTGGAGGTTGATCAGGTTGTTGAGCCGTGTCGTAATTTAGTTGATTGGCGTTCATGTCGTAACCGAAAGGATGAGGTCGTGAAGAGTGAAAATCCATGGTAGGGCTTCCAGTTAATATCTGTGCTGCAGATGCGAACTTTGTTCAAGGAAGAGGCGGTGAGACTTGAGACTAGGGTGTAATGATGATGGAGATGTTGAGACAGCGACTTCAAGACAGAAGTGGTAGTGTCGAGTGCAGAAGAATATTTGCAGAGCGTAACGTGGTTATCGTGTGAGTCGTCAAGGGAAAAGAGCGTGCTTTCATAAGAATAGTTTCATGTGGTGAGTGACGGGCGTCAAAAGGGCAGAGAGGTTATCAGCATATGAAGGCAGGTTGAATAAGTAGGTAGCTTATGCACAAGCACGATGAGGCTGTCATGACCCGATCCAAGTGTGCGTATTATGCCTGTCGCTGCTGCCCCACGTAACCAGGAAGTTATAGGATTTATTTGGTTATGATCAATAGGAAAGACCGGAATGGAGACTGCACCCTCGAAGCGGTTGGGAGCTCAGGAAGATGAGTAGTGTCGTGCAGAATTGGAGCAAAGCACGCACCGATACGGGAGCATGCCGGTTCGTGCGATTGCAACAACAATGATGATACTACCTTACCTTGGCCGAGCCGCCGCATCCATCAGGCTCTCCTTCCCTCAAGACTGTGACACGGCACGCGGGTCGCGAATATACCTGTGACTGCTTGGAGACGAGGCCCTCAAACACGCTCCTTTCAGGCCGCGGCGCAAGTGTCATCCACAAGCATAGCAAGCCCTGTCCTGACAAGATCAGAAGGCAGTCGAGTAATGCGGGCATGCGTAGTGCGCCTCGTGAGTCGGGCATGTTTGCATGAGAAGGGGCGGTGCGGGCCGGCTGGCGATTGGCCAGAGCAGGTTCGCAGCAGGTCCAAGCGACCAGCCACTCCATGGCAATATCATCCGACAAAACAAGATCCTCAACCGAGATCACGAGTTCTGCAAACTTGCCATTCGTCCATTGTGCATCCCTTGTTGTCTTTTGAAGGATTGCCGTCCGCGCGGCGGGAGTTTGCAGGGATCTTTACTGAGACAATCAGATCCGAGGCTTCGGCTTTACTCGCACGTTGAAAATGCGCAGGCAGCACCTGCATATTTGCCATGAGTTTTGTCGATCGCGTCTGCCTCCCAAACATCATGCAAGACCTCTTGCTGCACGTCTAAATCTTGAAGGATGTCCAGAACCTCACCACCTGACCCTGACACGGCGGCTGCCGTTCGACCGTCCACTCGAGCGACTCTTTAGCCGCGCGCAGTAAGCGAGCAGGTTGGGCAGTAAGAACAAGAACCGCAAACCACAGTCTTCCGTGCACACATTCAACCGCGCCGGATGCAAGGACAGAAAACCCCCCTTCGAATCAGAGTCATGGTCTTCTTTCCGCTGCAGCATTGCCTTCGGTGTTTCCGAGCTTGGTATCGCATCAGCCACGATCGGTGCGCATCTCTTCGGGTGCGTACAGCGTTCCGTACGCAGGAAAAGGATAGACAAGTCGAGAACGCGCATATCACTGTCACACTTTTGGGGTCAAACGCGCAAGCAAAAAA
>Ga0268250_10001460_pt1 | contig 10347 bp, 10 predicted proteins | sample AgamicAsSfe_FD_200448 | JGI IMG/M metagenome (GOLD analysis project Ga0268250, IMG submission 200448) | Agave microbial communities from Guanajuato, Mexico - As.Sf.e (v2) (version 2) | ecosystem: Host-associated > Plants > Phyllosphere > Phylloplane/Leaf | place: Guanajuato, Mexico | collected... | reverse complement strand
CGGAGATGTGTATAAGAGACAGCTATGGCGACGGCTCAAAGTAACAGCCTGCCTCGTGTCGTTCAACCAGTCTTTGTTCCGATTCTACGGTTCGTCACTCCTCCCAAGGCTCATTCTTCCTTCGTTCGTACCAAACTGATTTGCGTCTCTCAGCTCCTTTCGGCAACCACTGCCTACTTTGCAACTCTCAGAGACATTGGAAACATTGTCGACTCTACACACTTTAGCTCCGCGTGTGAAACACTGCCAGCATTGAAAGATCAGAACCCTCCAGTAAAGTGCTTCTCGAGTCGAACCCGTAGAGGGCAAAGCCCTACTCGACTTCCTCAGCATACACAACCCATTGCCTCACGTATGTTTCTAAATGCTCAAGACCAGTCTGCACGTGTTGACTGTCGTCCAGTAAGCGTATCATCAGTATGTCTGGCAGTGGTGCATATGCACTGTTTCCCAGATCGGACAGCCAAATCCCACCAATCAGATACAAGCTCACACAGTCTCCTGGAGAGAGAGCTAAGCTCGTTCTAGTGAATGAGGCAGCCGGTCTCGAGCCCAAGCCTCTCTTCAAAGAGGTTGCTCGAGGCCGTGGAGTAGTGAGAGGCCACCGTCAGGAACACTCGGATGTACTACCGTTACGCAGCGGGGAGGATGTCTGTTCGACGCAGGTGACCCATGAGAAGCAGAGGTCTTTGTCTTCAAATCCTGGTCGACAACGATCAATGGTTGCTCAGGAGATGTACAGCCGACCTAGGGATGCTAGATCAGCAGAGACACTACCGCCTACCATTTTGCAATCAGCAGCTCACGAATCACCGCGGAAGGTCTCGATTGGCGGTCCGCTGGAGAAGTTGGGAGCGAGAATCATGGCAAGGAAAACCTCACGAGACGAGACACCTAACATGGTGAGAAAGAGTTCACGCGACGATGGCTTTTCGACGGCCCGCAAAGGCTCACGAGATGAGATTACCACATCGCTGCGAAAAGCTTCACGCGACGAGACACCTACACAAAGAGTGATGAATCTCGAGGATGAATCATCGGAAGCAACAAGGGGTACGCCACGACTTCAACTCACGACCGTGCCAGAGGTCCGCGATGAATCTATGATGCACCGAGGCCGCCCAATATCACGACGAGACAGCAAGAGAGGAAACAGCGCCGATCCTTTCTCTGGAAACTTGAGTCCGCGTTCTCACTCGGCTACTCCTACTTACACACTACCTCAAACGTGCTACGCACCTTCCATTTCTTCTACTCAGCCGTCGCCTTCGAAGTACTCAACGCCCGCACGCCCATCTCTTTATACATCTGCTTCCACGCCCTCCGTCCCTCGACTTCCTTCTATACAATCATCGCTATCAGTACCTAATACCGCTCGCCCGACGTTCCATCAATCAGCCTCGTCATCTGCCATTCCATCCCTCCAATCCTCATTCTCAGACTCCAACCACCCACGGAAAGACTCTCTGGATCCCGTCGCTTTCCGCACGGATGGTCCATTCCGCGTCGTCCGCGCCCTTCGCGAAATCGACAAATCCTGCTTTCGTCTCTTTGACGAATGCGAAGCCCTGCAGCAAGAGCGACAAACCTTGCACACGGAAATGCTATCGGTGTTGAACAACAAAAACTTCAACGCAGGACATCTGGCGATCATCAGACAACAACAGCAAGATTTGGTGGATCTAGATGTCAAAATTGACGCTCACATGCACAATATCATGAATCGACAGCGTCGAAAGACCAAACTGGTAGACGGGCTTCCAGAAGTTCAAGAGATGGACAAGGCGGAAGAACTGAAGGAGCGAATGGCCGCGAGAGAGGCAGAGAAACCGAACGGCGTTGCCATGACTCCAGCGCGTAGAGACGCTTCTCCTTGGGGTGCTCGAGAGAGTTCGTTGAAGCCTTCCGTGCAGGTGAATGGTTTGTTGTCGCCACCTCCGACGTCGAAAGCGCAACAGAGAGGTACCGTCACTTACTCGGCCATTATGGATTTTCTTGACGAGTTCGACTAAATGGCCTCAGATTTGATGTCTTCTTAATGAATATCTTCTATGTTTTGCATACTTTTCTCTATTCCCTCCTTCTTGCGGCTTGTTCATGTCCAATGACAATCATGATTACACAATGGAGAGAATCCGTGAGAAACGACAACACATGATACAAGAACATCATTTCAGGAGTATTGACAATGACTAAGAATAGAAAGGGAACCCCTCCCGAACCAACTGTGAACAAAACCAAAGCACCCGACCAGCTAAACATCAAACAGAGCATCATTAAAGTCATACATCGCTCCTCCAACAAGATTTCATCGCCAATTTTCACCACCTCCCAGACCAATCCAACAATTTCCAAGCCCCGCGAACAGCTACACCAAACACACCAAGTCTTCGATTGATTCCTCTACCCGCCTGTATACGCTGAGCTATCTAAGCAGCAGGCCCATCATAGCAAATCTTCAAGCTAGCGGGGAAAGGGAAATACCGGTCCCAGTCCTCCAGCAAGTAACAGTGGTACATCCACTCGGGCTTGAACTCGACGTCAGGGGCGAGGGCAGAAAAGTCCTTGACGACCTTTTTGACGCTGTCGACAGGTCCTGGCCAGACGGGCGCGGGACGGAGGTTGGGCAGTTTGCAGAGGGTTTTGAGGATGGCGCCCATGGCGACCAGCGTCATGGGTTGGCCGAGGCATTGGTGGGGTCCTTGGCCTAGGTGGATGTATGATTCGATGGGGCGGTCCAGCTTGATTTCTTCTGGGTCGGGGAAGATGTTGGGGTCGCGAGAGGCAGAGCGGAAGTTGACTGCGACTGTGTCGCCGACGTTAAGCTTGACTCTGCGGTCCATGTCTTCGACGATGGTTTCTTTGGCGACGGTGCGGTAAACACCAGTTTCGCTGTGGAGACGGGAGAACTCGAGGAAATAGCGCATCATCTTCTCCTCAGCCTCGGGAGTGTCCTGGACAGCAATCTCGTGCAAAATAGGAAGGTACTCGCGACCTTCGCTGAAAAGCCAATCGATGACCTGGCCAAAGAATTGACCTTGGTTGGCACACATGCTGCCCGCGGTGGGGATGATCTGTGCCCATACAAGCTCTTGGACATCCATGCCCGAGGTTTGCAACAGACGTTCGACCATGTGCTTGCCGTACTGGGTGAGCACTGAACGGTCCTTGCCAGACCACCATTCACTAATGCGATCAACGGCCTCGGACAGATGCGGCAACTTCGACAAAGCCTGTACCTGCATCTCCATGAGTTTGCCAACGGCCTGAATCGCGTCGTAGGCACCTTGTCGGAGCGCGAATGAGTGTTCAGGATCGACATCGAAGAAGACGCATGCGAAGACAGCTGCCATCACAAGGTACATCTGCTTTTCGGTGAAGGCACCATCTGGGTTGTCTTCAGTCTTGAGTGGAAGATTAAAAATCTCCGAGCAGAAGTGCACATGTACGATGTTGGACACATCCCGGATGAGATCCACATAGTTTGTGCCGGCAAGCTTGTATGAATGCTTCTGCAAAAGCATCGAGGTGTGCTCTTGATAGAACTTTCGAACTTCCAAGAGCCACTTTTCGTTTCCTGTTGGTGCCGAGCGGGCGAACTTGCCGAGATACAGAGCCTGCTCCATCATATCGCGAGAAGCTGTATTGGCTTTCGTATCACCCGCGAGCATAAAGTTCTTAGCTGTAGGGCCCATCAGAAACTCGATCTTAGGACCCCAATATACTTTGAATGCCTCCTGATTAAAGAGTACCTTCTTGGCGGCATCGTATGAGAACAACATCTTCGTTGGTGGAAGGCGGGTCGGTCTGTCGAAGTTATACTTGTGAGCTTTGCCTAGACCAGTCAAGACTTTCTTCATCTCAGAAGGCACAGTGAAGGGGAAGTGAACCCAGACCGAGTCGGGACGGAAATGGTTGGGGAAAGCCTTCATGAAGAGCTTGTACATGACACAGCCGTGGTTAATCTTGAGATCAGAGCCTTGCTCCGCGAAACCCCAGTTGGTGAGTGCTGCAGGATGATGAGAGGTTGTGTAGAACCTGTCACCACGTACTAAGACAGTGGCGTCTGAGAGAATGGCGCGAGAGGTTGTGTATGAAGGGCAGAGCCCTGATCCAGGACGCATCGAGAACTTTGCGTCTTCAACTACCAGACCAGGATACAGCTCTACATTGTCCGGGTGGTCGTACAGATGTTTGAGAGACTCGGAGATCTCCTTGTCAGCAGTAATCTCTTCGAAAGTTGAGTAAGGCTTCAGGGAGAAGTGCTTTCTGAACTCGTTGAGTGTGGCAAGGTTCCAAGCTCTTGCTTGTCTGATGCCCAAGACTTCGATCTGCTTCATGACAAGAGGCACTTGGCGAGGACCAAAAGCGTTGGCACAGTCTTCAACACCTTCGACCAGAATCTTCGCAAGCTCGTCGTCTGGCAAGGTTCCATCCGCGTTTCTCTTGATGTCATGGAAATTGCGGTCTACAGGATCTTGAGCTTTGAGATCAACTTCCATGTGTCCCAGAGTCTTCAGGAACTCAAGCTGAGGAACCTCATCTGGCTTTCTTCCAGGGAAGAGTTTGGCGAACAGGTCTTGAGTCCATTTGTCGTCCTTATCCGAGACTGCCGAGTGCCAGCGATAGACCAGGTTAAATTCGGCGCTGACTTGATTGCCACATCCCAAGTCAGGCTGGCCAGGGAATTCAGCGCGTGGGTTGATAGACCAGTCAGAGTCTGTTTTGTTGAGGTTCAAGATCGTTCTCACGTAGTCGACCAGGATGATGTTAATGTACAGACCGCAGGTAATCAATCTGCCAGTCTGGAATAGATCGTTGTCATACTTGACCCATTTGTCTTTTGATGCATCCTCGGCAGGACGAGTAAATCTGCTGTTCTCGTTGATGAGAGCAAGTTGCTCGACAATGTAGTTGTGGAAACGATTGAACATGATCATGATCACGCCAACTCCTGGAGGGAAAGACAGAAGACGAGTCTCCGCGAATGAGTCGGGTTTGATCTTTCCGTCTTTGAAGGTTCTGATTGTGTCTTGTTCACTCTGATCGCTGCCGTAGAGTGGAGACAGGTCTAGGTATGATGAAGTGTCTGAGATTCGGAAATCTCTGTGATTTGTTTTGAACAGATCATGAATAATGATCGACGCCATATAGAACAGCATACTGGAGATCTTGTTGGGGTGCTCGGTAGGCTTGTCTCTGGCCATCAGGACATCGAACAAGACAGCAGGATCGGGTAGGTTGCCTGGCTGGATGGTCGATGGCTTTACAGTACGAGCGTAAGCTTCATGAGCTGCTCCTAGGCGAGGATGGAGATAGCTGTTGTCGGATCCGTCTGCACTACGATACTGGTATTTGTCGCTCATAAACGCTTTTGGGGGGTGATCGAGATCATTCCAGAGAGTGGTGATAAAGCCATTGGTGAGCTTTTGGCCGACCACATCGTTTGGGAGCTTTTGAGCAGCCTGGGATATCTAATCAGCAGGTATGCGAGTTGTTTGACGAAGAAAACATACGCTGATCAAATGCTCCATGAGATATTCTTTGTCGTCGACGTAGGCCCCACTCTTGGTCATGATAGTCATCTTTGCGACCTTCTCAACAGAGTCAAATCCGAGGTGGGAAACATCCTTGATGACGGTAGAAAGAGTCGAAGCAATTGTTTCGTCTCTCTCGACTGGTAATGCCGAACCGTCACCTGTGCCAGTCGGTAGGGGAGCTTTCATTGCGGACAAGAGAGTGCTCATTGCACCAAGTGATTCGCGGACTTTGTCGGCCATGCCATCCAGGGCGGAGGGAGGTTGAGGAACGGACGTCTCGCCGAAATGGTTCATCTCGACTTGATTCACCATTGGCTGTTTCTTGTTAGTGGTGGTGACCTTTGGCGAGCTCTCGACATATACAACGCCATGGTCTTGGTCAGAATCTGGCCGGAAACAGGAGGCACTGCTGAAGACTCGACGAAGCCCCTTCATACTGAAAATTTCTGGCAAGGAAGAAGAGGAGACAAACGAAAAAGAATCTAGAAAATCAAGCTGCTCACCTCAATCATATAGGGCAGCTTAAGAATGTTCGGTGCTAACGGATTAGGACGACGGGAGAAGAGGCTAAAACTAGGGACTCGAAGCTATACCCCAGGGGGCTGAAAGTATAATGGTTCAGCTTTCAGCTGAACAACGGCTGGACGATGGATACGGCTTTTCTAGAATGCGATGAAAGTTTGATAGATGAAATTAGGATGGAGAAAGTGTGAGATTTGGAAAAGATATGATGGTGATGAAAGGCGAGGAATAAATGTCGAGGATGAAGAAGTGGTATTTTGTAGAAGGAACCATCTTTCACCAGATTGGGGTGTGCGACCATTTTAGGAACGAGGTCGGGCGCGGCTGAGGATGACAACGCGGGCCGGAGCGACCAAGAGACGTGATCCTTTGGCAATGATGCTTGCTAGATAGCATGATCGTATACTTTCCTTGTCGACAGAACAATTTGAAGCGGGTCTGATTGGTGTGGCACAGAAATTGTGGAGGCACTTGTTGGTGTTGGATGCCTCAGCACGGTCATGGCGGGCGCTGAGAAGTAGAGTTCGTATTCCAGCAACAAGGCTGAGGCTGTACGGAGTACAGTCATGATTAATAGCAACGCAGCAGGAAACAGTATTGGTCGAGTACATATGCACGACGAGAGCTGAGCTGCATGCAGCATGTCGAGGCAAACTCAGCCTGGATGCCTTAGGGTTTGTTTTCCACCTCGGTGCTCGGGCAGAGCGAGATGGGCAGTGTTGCAGCAACAAGCCTGACTAGTGTATATGGAGTAATTGTAGCTGTTGGAAATCCCATGAACCAACTTGCAGGGTTGATTGAGCAGCGACCAATATCTCTTCTCTGCTTAGTTCGGCGGGACCTCGAGCAGGGGCTGTTCGGGGTGGCTTTCAAGATGGAGCCGGCGAACCTCGGCACGTGGCAGGAGGAAGGAATGCTGCCAAAGCTTCATGTTAGCGCGAACAGGTCGCGACGGTTATCAAAATAATCATCCGGCGATCCGCTTTGCTCGTCTAAGTGTCCTCTTTGGAAAGGCAATCAACTTTGCATCAACCACAACACGGCATATACGAACATGGCCTCTAAACCGGTGAACCTGGTTATCAAACCTAGAGGTGATTAGTGATAGCCATAGCACCACCCGGCTCGAGCTGACAACCAGGGGCTAGGACGCACAATCAAGAAGCTTCCCAACGAGGCCACGACCTATTTGCAGGGCAGCACCGCCGACCTCTACCAGCGCATTGCCGCCGAGTCCGGCATTTCAGTCCACCGTCTACGCCTGACCAAGGGCAGTGATGGCTCTCTCGTACCCAACGCAAAGGACTTTACCGTCGAGCGCACCGGTCTACGCAGCGACAGCGTCGTCTACGTGAAAGACCTGGGCCCGCAGATTGCCTGGCGCACCGTCTTCATCATCGAGTACCTGGGCCCGCTGCTCATCACCCCTCTCGTCTACTACCTGCGCCCCTACCTCTACAAGAATGCTCCCGCCGAGCCATCATACCTGCAGTCCCTCTCGTGCATCATGCTAGTCCTGCACTTTGCAAAGCGCGAGTTTGAGACCATCTTCGTGCATCGCTTCTCCAGCGCCACCATGCCTGCCCGCAACATCTTCAAGAACTCTGCCCATTACTGGGTCCTAGGCGGTGCCAACATTGCCTACTGGATCAACTCTCCTACTGCCCCCACTGCTCGCCCTTCAAACCCCTTGATCACCTCCCTCGCCATTGCTCTCTTTGTCATTGGCGAGCTGGGCAATCTGAACACGCACTATGTGCTGCGTAACTTGCGCAGCACTGGCGGTACCGAGCGTGGCATTCCCAAGGGTTTAGGCTTCGATCTTGTGACATGTCCCAACTACATGTTCGAGGCTTTGGCGTGGATCGGTATCTGGTTGGCATCGTGGAGCTTGAGCACTGGTCTCTTCGTCGTTGTGGCTGTGGGCCAGATGGCTCTTTGGGCAAAGAAGAAGGAGCGCAGATACCGCAGCGAGTTTGGTGACAAGTACCAGAAGAAGAGGTTCGCCATGCTTCCTGGTCTTGTGTAGGTGACACGGCATGAAACCAGTCGCGTGGACATGTGCAACAGCATGAGCCATAGGTCAAAGGCCTGAACAGTTGTCATGGCCAGCATCCCAGATAACGAGCTTGTATAGATAGAGATGAAACCCAAACATAGCATGCTCAGCAGAGCAAAACATGAGACAGATTGAAAAGTCATGTACACTGAAGAATGTCCCCTGATCAGCCTTGAAGCTTGACGAAGAGACGGCAAAAGAGAGGAAAGAAACAGAAAAGGATCAAGACGAAGGGATATAGAAACGACCAGCGTCCATAAAAGACTCCTTATCTTCTCGAGCTCCTCGCACCCTTGAAGATCAGACCGCCGACAACACCAGCAGCCACGGCCAGACCACCGACGATAGCAACACCCATCAGGCCCTCCTTGGCAACCTTGTCATCAATCAACTGCCTCAAGCTCTGAGCCTGCAGATTGTGGGGCTCCAGATCAACGAGCAACTCATTGTAGCGACGAGCCTCTGCATACGAGCCGAGCTTGTAGTTTCCAAGAGCAAGATAGTAGAGACATTCGCGACGGCGGTCGGGCGAGGAGCGGAAGATTTCGGTGAGCAGGCGCACGCCTTCTTGTTGTTCTTGTCGTTGGTTGGATTTGATGAGGCCCCAGGCAAAGTTGAATTTTGTCTGCAGAGAGACGTATTCGCCTTCTTTTTCGTACTGCGAGCGCAGTACTTGGAGTTCGGCGGGTTTTAGCGGGCTGGAGGAAGATAGATCTGAGTTAGTCGGCTGAGGCGCCAGGTTCAAGAGGGGGCTGTGAGGCGTACGATTCCGCATCGGCGGCATCTGTGATAGAGTGTCAGTATGGAGATGTACAGCAAGAGGATAGCGTGGACTTACATGGAAGATGGTCACCCATGTTTGTGTGGTTGATGTATGGAGGAGAAGATGGAATTGCTGGTGGCTGACTGGCAGTCGGATTGCATGTGAGATCATCGGCCGGCCAGGGTCTCCGTCTTCTGCCCGCACGCCGAGGAAAGCGGGAAGGCGCGTTGCTCCGCCAGACTCTCCAAGTAAACACAGAATTCACCTTCGACAACCACCACCATATACACCAACCACGCCTTAAGACTATCCATCTGACGACACCCTCAGATAACACTCTCTTCTACCAACACATCACAATCCAACCATGGTTCTCTTCGACGAAGACCCCGTCACCGTGCGTATCTCTCGTCACCAACACTTTGCGACACCCAAAACTAACAACAACACAGCTCATCCGCCAAACGACCCGCAACTTCCACACAGACAGCGACCTACAATCCATCTCCCGAATCCACTCTTCTCTGTCTACCCTCCGCAGCGCCCGTTCTTTGCGCCTAAACGCTCAACACACCCAACTCGCTCAGCTCTCCCGAAAAGCACAACACCTACGCGCAACCCACGATTCCGAAATTTCGCGTCATGATCCCGCTGCACACGCATCTGATATTCTAGCTTTGGATACCGAGAAATTCAGAGTCGCAAAGGCTGCGAATGAGCTAGAAATTGAGGCTGAGAGATTGGGCTCGGAAGTCTACACGCTCAAGAAACAGTTGCAAAAATTGGATGATCAAGGTGATGAGCTCGAGAGTGCTGAGAACAAGGCTGAAGATGAGGTCGTGTAAGTGCTGCACTGCTATGCACCTCTGCAAGAGAGAAACTGACAGAACATTTCTAGATTGAAACTTGGTGTTTACCGCAGCCTGGGCATCGATGCTGAACAAGACCACAACACTGGCGACTTTTCCCGTGCCGTTATTAGGAATACCGCAAAGGGGAGCGTCAATGTCGTCAACCTGGACCCGAAGTTCGATCGCTTCTTCTACGCAAACCACTTCTGGAATAGCATGTGAGAGAAGCCTCGCATTTGTTAGGACTTTCTGGTGGGAGGGGCGTCTCTTTGGATTTGGGTTGGACTGGCTGACAGAGGAGTTCGTTTTTTGCTTTTGTTCGGATCAGTGTATATACCCATCGCCTTTTGCGTGTCATGGCTTTATGAACTTTTACTTTTCTTCCTCCAACCGTTTCGAATGAACAATTGTCGCATACACAAGAGAGATAAATACGTTCAACAATTAATGTACAATTCTTCTCCAGTTATATTGGCAAGAACTAATGACGAGCGATAACAACTATGCTACAGCCTTGAATCCTTCTCATTCAACAAGCTCAGGTGGTTGAAACTCTACTTCTTACCACCCTTCTTCTTGGTAGGCACGACCTTGAAACTGCCATTGTTCAAC
>Ga0268250_10001459_pt1 | contig 10350 bp, 9 predicted proteins | sample AgamicAsSfe_FD_200448 | JGI IMG/M metagenome (GOLD analysis project Ga0268250, IMG submission 200448) | Agave microbial communities from Guanajuato, Mexico - As.Sf.e (v2) (version 2) | ecosystem: Host-associated > Plants > Phyllosphere > Phylloplane/Leaf | place: Guanajuato, Mexico | collected... | reverse complement strand
GTCTTGTATTGCGCATCCTTTTGCTAATAAATTGGTTGTTGTAGGTTTTCATGCTTGGTGGTGCTCTGCAGACTGCTGCCGTGAACCTCAACTACCTCTACGCCGGACGTGTCCTCGCTGGTGTCGGTGTCGGTCAACTTGTGATGATCATCCCCTTATACCAATCCGAGTTGGCTCATCCCAGCATCCGTGGACGTATTGGTGGATTGGTGCAGTTCATGCTGGGTATTGGTGCCCTAGCTGCCGCCTGGATCAGTTATGGAGTTGATATTGGTTTTGATGCTAGCCAGAACGCTCAATTCCGTGTCTCTCTGGGTATTCAGGTCGTACCGGCCTTTTTCTTGGCCGCCCTTATCATGTTATTCCCCGAGTCACCCAGATGGCTTATCAGCAAAGGCAAGGTCGAGCAAGGTCTTCAGAACTTGGCCAAGCTCCACGCTCACGGTGATACATCCGACGCCTGGGTTCAAGCTGAGTTCGAGCAAATCCAGGAGGCCCTCACATATGAGCGCGAACATGAGGCTCAATCCTACATGGAGCTTTTCCGCGACAGGTCGTGCTTCCGCCGTCTTTTCCTCGCTTGTGCACTGCAAGCCTCTGTCCAGATGACTGGTGTCTCAGCTATTCAGTACTATTCAGTCACTATTTACAACCAGATGGGTATCAGTGGCACCGACGCACTCAAGTACCAGGCCATATCTTCCGTTCTTGCTCTTTGTGGACAAGCGCTCTGTATCGCCTTCATCGACCGATTGGGACGCCGCTGGACCTTGATTGGTGGCAACCTCGGTAATTGCCTTACCTTCATCGTTTCAACCACTATGTTGGCTGTTTTCCCTCCTGGTGCAACAGGTAACAAGAGTGCTTCTTGGGGCTTCATTGCTGTTACCTGGCTGTACAACTTCTGCTTCAGCTCCACCTGCGGACCGCTATCTTGGATTATTCCTGCCGAAATTTTCGACACCAAGACTCGTTCTAAGGGTGTGTCCATCGCCACCATGACATCTTTCGCCTTCAATACTATGATTGGTCAAGTCACTGAGCTCGGCATGGAAACTGCAGGATGGAAGTTCTACCTGCTGTTCGTCGTAAGTACCTCTGCAATTCAGAAATTGTGACTCAATACTAACAAAATACGCAGATCTGCAACTTCACCAACGCCATCTTCTTCTACTGCTTCCTGCCCGAGACTGCCAAGCGCCCGCTTGAGGAGATGAACTACCTCTTCACGAACGCTCCTCTCTTCGTGCCCGGTATGAACAAGAACGACTTTCCCACCGACCTCGAGCGCCGTGTCGAGGAAGTTGCTGCCAAGCAAGGCTCAATATCCCATGCCGAGCATGTGGAGGCCAAGGTGTAGGAATGACACAAATGGCGCGCTGTAACAGCATATGTACTTTAGTTTGCTCATGATAAAACACGTAGACAAATCTGTAAGGAGCATCTCTACAATGCCTCGAATCGAGCATCTTAGTTCGACGACATCCTTGTCTACTGCTCCCAGCGGTTTATGAACAAACACTGGGAGAATATCAATTCTTGACTCACAGACTACGATATTCCCACATACCACACGGCTCAAAATAAGTTGATTCCAGATCATTGAGTACCATGCCAGCGTTGCCGGAGTTCATCGGCTGCAATGAGACCGGAGCCACTCATATGCCGAGTGGTTCTATCTCTTCAAAGAAGCCTGAGAATGACGATCGAACCGCTGATAAGCGATTGGCAGGGGTAGTTTGTCACCCGTTGCCAGAAGTGGCGATTGCTCCCCACAATAAACCAGCATCTCTTAGCGTATCTCACGATGCTTTGCGCGACAGCGGTCGGTCGGCTAATACTCTAACCTTAAATATGATATTAGTTACAGTGACCTCCATCGAAGAAGGAGTACCGATACGCATGGCCTTGAACACGTCGCAGCCTCATTACAGCAAGCAAGGGGACTGCCATATCTCTCCTACACCAGGTACCTTGTATGTCGTAAACGTTGCTCTTAAAAACCATCCCTTCACTGTGATCCGTTTCGGTGACCAACGTTGAGACAGAAGAAGGTTTTGATGAAAAGCATGAGTAATCTGTCATGGTTGTGGTCGGTACCGATGTCTAAACATGCGCCGTTTGCAGGTGACTCGTTAACGATGTCAGGACATACAGCATTCCCGATGGGCCTGAAATTTGATTGAACTTCCATTTCAATCGGGTCTCCTGCACATTGTGAACACACTACGACCTCTAGTTTGACAATGTATCAATGCATCATTTATAACATTTGTCTTTCATACTGAACCAAAAAAGTGCGAGAGTCCTACAGAGCAAGTGTGTAATAAATCGACAGTCCACTTGGACAAGACAAGAATCAGCAAAACAAAGTCATATTTGAGTTTCAGAGAATAAAGCGAACATAAAGATGGTCCTAGTTACTCAGTTCACAACTGTATACGCTACGGATTTCGTCCAAGCTACGATCACGCCGTCCGTGTCCTCGACGTCGACATTAGCGACAACAACAGCTACCAGCTCTTCAGCTGCTCTGCGCAGCGATGTGCTACAGTCTACCATCTCGACCTTGTCAATGGTTGCTTCCTCTCAAACGTCGTTACCTGCCTCCTCGGAGACCGCCATAGCCGTTGCTCCAAAGCCAAAATTTAACGATACTTTTGCGTACGTTTCCCTCGCTGCAATTATTGCTCTTGCTGTACTACAGATCGCTATGGTCGCGTACTTAGTCTATCTACGATTTAAAGGTGAGTGTCTTCATTGTCGTGACCTGCAGCAGCAGCTTCGTAAGTGGAAGTCCGGGGAGCTGAAGCCTATCACGCCTCAGATGGTTTGGAGACGCGATGCGCTGAACAAGGTTGCTTCGGCCAGCAATCCTTCTTCGAATCTCGATGTCGAACTAGGATTTGTTGCACATGAAATGTCTCGTGCTCCTACTCCAAATCAGTTCGAAGCCGACAAGAAGCCGACGCTCTTCCAAAAAGCTAGAGCCAAAGTCTCACGTAAAGACAAGTCGCCAATTCATACCCCAGATCCGTTGCCTGATGATGGTGTTGATCGATTCTTCACTGTCGATCCGGATGCGCCCATCAATAATCCGGAACCTTCTCGTCGTACTACGGCTCTGCTCTTACAGACTACGTACAATGCTGGTAATCTGTATGCAACTCGCAACTCTCCGTACCCAACTTCTTCCATATACTCTCAGGATATTGACCCTGTTCGTACTGATGGCAACGGATCGCGTGTCTTCAGCGACATCTGGACACCGGATATTGCCAACATGCGCGGCCCTCTTCGGAAAGAGTCGTATGAGCCAAACCCATACGCCGGGCACGCAGCTACTAATCACGATCCGCACGACGCTCGTCACAAGGAACGTACCATTCCAACAGCTCCAGCTACGCTAGAGTCTGGAGAGTACAAGGAAGCCGAATTAGCCCTGAAGCGCGCATCTCCCACGGACTCCGAAACGCATCGCGCGATAAGCATTGTCAACCTGACAGACCAGCAGTTGAATGTTGCCCGTCATCCCAGCGCGTATACTGAGGCTGGTTCACCTCCAGACCAGTCTTCAGAACCTGAGATACCTATGTGCCCTGAATCTTACCAGGTTTTGGATTGGCGTAAAGAAGGCCTGAGACCGTCAGAGCTAGACGATATCCAGGAGGATTTCTCACCAGGTTTGGCCCGAGCGCTGGCCAACAAGCGTAAGTATATGTGAACACGAGTCCTCGTTAGTCGAAAATATCACGAGAAGCTCTGTTGATAGGTCCACGAAGGTCAAAACCCCTGGATAGCCGTGCCAAACGTTGCAGCGCTGTAACGTTGGCCACAGAAGTGACTTTCGTCTGGGAAGTTTCTGCATTCAAGTCTGGTTTGTGTGGGGGATTTGCTTTCAGCACTCGAACACTTGTGTGCAATACATACTAGTAGTAGGTCTTGGGATTCCAATTTTCTACAATCCTGTCCGCATCTGTGCTCATATCGTGATTCGCCCTCGCTGTAATTGCAGTTTCCGATACTGTTATTGTGTCGCGTAGAGAGATATTAGGCGGAACTAGAAATAGAGCCAGAATTTGGAGTCGCTATTCGAGCATATACATACGATTTGAAATCAGGCGTGTTCGAGAACTTCAACGTGGACGTTGGTGTTGGTGCTTTCGAAGTGGTGTTGCAGTCGCGATCCGGGCACTTGACTAAACGCCGCGGCTGGCCGTGAAGCTGCATGCCCGCCGACCACTACCCCTCAGCCAACAAACAACCGAATCAGCGAGCTATCGCATCTAATATATATGCTCCAATGCGAAGTCGCTAGCAACACCGTTTTGCTATCAAGCAAGGTCGCGAAAAGGACGAACTTCTATGCCCAGAGTTTGGTTGCGCGACTGAGCGGGCAGTAACTGCGAGCGATTATGGACGACGCGCTAGTTTTCCCGCTCGTCTCCTGATGCAAATCGCGTCCGCCATCAAACACACGACCAACTCCATCATGAGCATCTCCAGTTCCATCGGCACGACTCTGTCTTTTCTTAGTTTAATATGGGTCCCAGCCACACTGCTATGTTGCTTGCCATGGGTTCAAAAACGTTAGAAAGCACCTGACGATTAAGTAAATCAGGCCAACGCTAATCATGCCAGAAATGCTGTATCTCCATAATTTCACCTTCTTCCCAGGCAAATGGTTGGTGCAGCCCGAGAGAGCGGGATTCCTGAGTACGTCGGCTCCCCTCGTCCTCCACCACAGGATATTGTGCCGCAAGGTTTCTTGGGCTTATGCAATCAGAGAACCAGGTCGTCCCCTTCCGCATCACCTCAAAAGACGGACAGCGGCTTTTCGCATGGCTAATAGCTCCATTGGGAGTATATGCTAGAAATTCCGACGCCTTCATACAAGAGAAGACAGGCACCGATGTAGAGCATACGCTTGCATCGAGATTGCTGCGTGACGATCCAGAAGCAAGACTCCTCATCTATTTCCATGGCAACTCTGCTACGTTGGCACAAGAGCGCCGTACAATAGAGTATCGCTCGTACTCTGCTGGGGCGTCTGAGAAGATGTTCGTCTTAGCATTCGACTATCGCGGCTTCGGCATCTCAACAGGCGACCCCTCGGAGAGTGGCTTACTGAACGATGCAGAGGCTGTAGTTGACTGGGCTTTGAACACCTGTCTTATACCGCCAGAGCGGATTGTGCTCCTCGGGCACTCACTGGGAACGGCGGTCGTATCCGGCATCGCACACCGTTATGCGACCAATCTCGGCATCGAGTTTGCAGGCCTGATCTTGTGTGCAGCCTTCACGAATGCTGGCAACGCATTCTCTTCGTATTCAATCGGTGGAATTGTTCCCGTTCTTGCGCCTGTAAAGGTATTCCCTGCCTTCCAAGCCTGGTTTGCCCGTAGGATGGTAGACACTTGGCGAAGCGATGACCGACTGGCAACAATGGCGCGTAAGTCGATCAAAGCCCATAATATTGTGGGACTATCTCAGGAGTTTTCAGATGTTCAAATTTCCTCAGATCCGTCTGTTCCGATACTGATGACTTGGCCAGGTACTTGCTCGAGGTTCAAGTTGGTCCTCGTTCACGCCGAGAGTGACCAGACTATGCCATGGCACGAAACGGAGTCGCTGTTCCAATCGACACTTCGGGCCGCAAAGGACGCGAGTCCTAATGAAGACAATCTCAAGAGTCTTGAGGTCGTAGATTTGGGCGAAGCCGGTAGACAAGAGGTTTGGCAGAGCAATTCGCGCAGCATCTCAAAAACGATTGCTAAGCACGGCGGTACGTACTCGTCCTGACAGTTTGATCCCTGAAGGTCGGCGCTTGCAGATTGCTCGTTTCGCCTATTGTCAGATGAAATCGGGTTGCCCCACATCCGTCTAACGAGGTCGATACACTCTTGCACCCTTCATTTCCTGGCTTCAACGACTCCATGGAGCGCATTGCATAGAGCCTCAGGCCAATGGCAGTGTGCTCAGGAAGATCCTGATTTCACGCAATGCAGACGTCTACCCCACACGTGGTGATCGGGACCAGGCTAGCCTCACACCCATGCGGTCATCGCCGCGCCTTCCGGTCCCGCTAGCTGGAAACAGGGCTAACGCTTCATATTAGGACACAACACGTCAATGACTTGGTCGCCTGTAGCGCTCACGATCCTTCAGGTTTTCGGCCTTACGGCTGATACGGCATGAGTTGTAGGCTGTGCAGCCTTCTGTGAAGCATCCGATGCAGCCCCTGGAGATCAGGAACGGTCTCAGGTTCCTGGTCGCCTCAGTATCAGGTGGGTAAATCAGGATAGCTGACGAATTCCAATGAACGGTTCATTCATGGACCACATCACACCCTCAGGAGCATCTGTGAAAAGAAAGACTAATGGGAGTCGGCTTCGCACCAAGAGTTGTAGCGTAACTCTAGTGCGTGAACGCGCAAACGCCACGAGTTCTGACTTCTCGGCATAGCGGCCATGTGCGTCAGTCCATTCTCCACTGCCCATGACGTCTCCACGGGTGGCTCATCCAGACCCGCATACAAAGCGCTTCACCGGCAACTGTCATCCTTTGCGTTTCAGTACCTGTTCATCGTTCCAGACGCCCCCGCGTCCAACTGTCGCTTCACCACCCTCCGTGTCCAATCCACCCTAGTCGCTTCTGTATCTCTTGACTTCTTTCGACTGTGACTTCTTCTTAGCATTGACATCACGCATAAGACCAAAACTCTCGCCGCCAAACCAAACATCGAACCCTCACTCTACCGAACAATACTCTCACAACAAACATGCCTGCTATCGCCCACCTCCAAGCACGCTTCTTGGAAGACTCCAGTGGTAGCGGTGGAATCTCGGGAACAGCCATCGCCCTCATCGTGTGTCTTGGAATCGTACCGTGCATTGTCTTGATCTGGGCTGTTTGCTATCTGTTCTGGGCCTACCCATACGACCGTAACTGCTGCTGCATCAAGCGAAAGCGCCGCCCAGAACCCCAAAGTGTATTGAACCAAGCGCCGATGAGCGAAGAGACACTATACGAAAAGCCCGGTGTGGCACCACCACAACGACCATTTTCTGGCCAGTACAGGACCGACACAGGAAGCTCAAGCAACAGCGGACGTCTGCAGAAGCAGCAAAGGCCTGGTAGCGGAGTCGACCCCCGGAACACGCGTATGAGTTTGAACAGCGTCGTCAGTGCCAACACTATCACTTATGCCCAAGAGCCCAAGCCATTTGTGTGAGGATTCAATGCAAAGCGATGATTGCAAACCTTGTCGTTGGCAAATCCTCACACGGGGATTATCATGACCAGCGAAACCATGACGACGCAGCCGCGGCTAGTCCGATCTGACTGACGGTGTCCTGACGCCACGTCGAGAAGACGTAGAACTCGAAGACCAGCCAGCGGGTTTGAGCGGATGAACGTCAACACGAACAAACCACAGCCACAGGAATCTCGAAATCGCAAGGCCTCAACATAGCGGCTACAGGCTGCGACGCAGCACTTACAAGACGCTTTTCCTCCCACGATGGGCATGTGAAGAAGATGAGGATTGCGTCGGATCGAAAAGCTCAGTACAGGGCTAAAACCTCAAGGACGTAAGACGTCGAATGTACACTATTATTACTATGCATGCAGGACATTTGCATTTGGGACGGAGTTGGCGGCATAGCATTTGACACGAATTAACGATACATGACAATGAACAAATTTGATTATCACAATGAGGTTAGCATGCCGGTGAGATTAGCGTAGGTGGTGAAGGCGATGAAAGCGGTGACATTGGGATGATGGGATTCGAGGTCAGGCATGCAAATCACGAGGTGGGTCTGGGGCATGTGATAGGTCAAAGGGCGTCAGTATGCGGCGGCGATGTATGAAGCAATGTAGTGGGGTAGTGGGTAGGCATATCAGGCGCAACTCCCCAATGCTGAAATGGTAAACTTGAATCTATCTCCATCCCGCGTATTCGTTCGTGTTCCATTGCATCGGGGACGGCCAGATTACTTGTCCGACACGCGCAGTAAACGTCGGCTTTCTTATCTCCGCGTCACAATCGCGTTTCCGCCACCGTAACTCGTCCAGAGGCTACGTCAACATCTCGTACCAAAACAAATTCGTCGCAGGCGGCGCCTTCAAGGGCGCTCTGCGACACGACCAAATACCGCCACCATTCCACCTCCACAGCATTTTCCGCGTTCTTTCTTCCGCGCATCCCACTCGTCGCTGCTTTCTGCGCGCCTGCGAATGCTTCGAAGTTACCTAGCCCGACCCAGCGCCCGAAGCGTCATACACAAGAGCGTGGGATTTGGCGGCGCAAGCTACATCAGTTTGAGCCTAAGTACGCCGATTAGAATTGAGAGCAAAGCGAATTCGACAATGGCAGGACACGATGGCGAAGAGGCAAGGCAGGGCGGTCAGCAGGCTATGCTGGCGAGCCAACGCGCAAAGGAGCAGGGAGAGGCACAGGGGAGGTTCTCCAAGTGGTTCCCTCTGTCTGCCAAATCGGGCTTCGACCAGTGGTGGGCGGGACTATCGCCTATGGCGTGAGTAGTGCCCTGTAACAAGTGTATTCCACATATGTACTGACTTGTGCCGACCTTTAGAACCGAGCATCGCGTTCTATCCTACATTCCACATCTCCAGAGCCCGCCCACACATACGCAAACAGGCTCCGCGCCTGCTTCGGCTGGTCCGTCCTCGGTAGACCTTCAAGCGCCGCCCAAGCATCCCGAAGACCAGACGACCACCAATGCCACCAACGACCCGTACGGACCGCGAAGATGGAATTCGCAAATGGTTCAGCTAAGTGGCAGGGATCGTGCACTGAACGAGTTCTCCGTGGAGCGACTGGGCGAAGAGGTGGAGAACAACTTGGTTATGCTCCACGGGTACGGTGCTGGACTTGGCTTCTTCTATCGCAATTTCGAGTCATTATCGCGTGCCGAGGGCTGGAAAGTCTTTGCGCTGGACCTTCTAGGTATGGGCCGGAGCAGCCGGCCAACCTTCAAGATCCATGCCAAAGACAAGGAGGGCAAGATCTCAGAGACCGAGTCGTGGTTTGTGGATGCTCTGGAGGAGTGGCGGATAAAGAGGGGCTTGGACAAGTTCACATTGCTAGGACATAGCTTAGGAGGGTACCTGGCTGTTGCTTATGCGCTCAAGTACCCGGGACATCTTAACAAGCTGATTCTTGCGTCTCCGGTTGGCATTCCAGAAGACCCGTACGCAGTCGACGAGGAGATGCCTGATCCACAAGACTCGACCATGGCGAATGAGTTTACTCAAGATGCTGCCGAGACGAACCAGAATGGTGTACAGCCATCGACAGCGGACAACAACAACTTCATGAACCAGCGGACAAAGAATGGTACGTTGTTCAGTAGCAGAGTTGTTGCATCTCGCTAACATTCCATAGCCGACACCACAAAAGAGGCTAAGCAAGCACCAAAGAGGCGATTGCCGTGGTGGCTGTATTCTCTCTGGGAGGCCAACATGGTCTCGCCCTTTACTTTTGTACGTTGGTCCGGGCCTCTCGGTCCTCGTCTGGTATCAGGCTGGACCTCACGCCGCTTCTCGCAATTACCAGAAGAGGAGGCACAGGCGCTGCACGACTACAGCTACGCTCTATTCCGCCAACGGGGTAGTTCCGAGTATGCGCTTTCCTATCTGCTCGCCCCTGGCGCTTTCGCTCGCAGCCCAATGATCCGCAGAATCCAGGCTGTTGGCAGGCAATATATCCAACCACACGAAAGGCCTACCGCAGATGGCGACGCCGCAGCTAGTTCTACTACGCAACGCGAGACTGGCTATCCAGTCATCTTCATGTACGGAGAGAACGACTGGATGGACGTGGCTGGTGGATATGCGGCTGAAGAGAAGATGAAGCAAGAACGCGAGCGCCTACTAGCAAACGCATCGGCTGAGGAGAAGAAGAACGACCATGGGGTAGGCAAGGTGATCATCATCAACAAGGCCGGTCACCATGTATACCTGGATGGTTGGGAGCAGTTCAATCGCGTAATGTTGGAAGAGATGAACGAAGTTAGACGCAGAGAGCAAGGGCGGGGTCATGCATAGATGTCTGCGTGTTAGAAGGATTGCATTATTTGGCGTTTGGTTTCTGTATAGCGTTGCGATTTTGGGCATGTCGGATCATACCACTACATTTCAGTATAGGGCCTCTTCAACAATGGGCATTCTTCCACCCACAATTCAGTATCCCCTTCACACCTTGACCGACCCATCTGTTCGGTTTGCATGGGTGAATGGGACCCCTCACTTCCGCGAGACGATCTCACATGAGCCCCTGCATATTTCACCCCCGCTCCGTCCCGTTGACATCGTTGACTACTG
>Ga0268250_10001457_pt1 | contig 10354 bp, 7 predicted proteins | sample AgamicAsSfe_FD_200448 | JGI IMG/M metagenome (GOLD analysis project Ga0268250, IMG submission 200448) | Agave microbial communities from Guanajuato, Mexico - As.Sf.e (v2) (version 2) | ecosystem: Host-associated > Plants > Phyllosphere > Phylloplane/Leaf | place: Guanajuato, Mexico | collected... | reverse complement strand
CATCTTTGCTGTCGCCGACAACGGGGATCGGGACGTCGCCGGTGGACTTGTGGACGTCGGTGTTCTGGGGAGGAGGGGGTGTTAGTTGAGGTGGTTCGTGAGGGAGATGGAAGTGAGGGAGTGGAGGGGAGGGAGTGGATGATGGAAGGGAAGAAGGGAGAAAGGAGTAGTGGTGGGTGAGGATGAGGAAGATGTAGGGAAAGAGGGAGGAAGGAGAGAACATACCTTGGCGTAGCTGTTGTCAACGACATCGCCGGTGGGGACCTCAGAAGAAGACATGGTGATGATGGGTGTGCGTGAGGGTGTATGATGTGTGATGGCTTGACTGTAACACGTAGATGAGAGTGTGGAAATGTGGTATATCAAAACCTGGATCAGCAGCAAGATGTGCTCCCCTTAAGTATCCTCCTCTTCCTCCTCAGCACCCTCCCCAGCCCCCCTCCTTTCGAAGCTCGTTCCTACGTCAACCATAGACGTCATGCCCCTGATGCGAGAATACCCATGGCTGACATCACCCTGTTCATCACGCGTCTGCCATCATCTGAACATGGAGAAGTGGAAACAGAGGTGGATGTGAAAAATTACCCGATACGGCGTCTCGTACCGTGGCTGGGGAACCGAGATTTCGATCTGGATGAGATCCGGGACGCGGGAGGGGGACGGGACCAGTGTATTTGTGCATACGAGGACCTTCTTCGTCCTATCCCTGCCTCCTTGTATGTCGATGCGCTGATAGCTGAATTTTGCGCTTCAGCTGAATATACACCTCCCACAGTAGGCGGTGAAGAGACAGTAGATGGTAATGTATCATGTTTGGATCAAAAAAATAAACAGTTAACTCGGATCTGAATCATGACATCATGACTCCAGCACTAGAAGCAGCTAAGCAACGGCGATCTGCTAGATGCCCTAGTTACCATGCACGTCGACCTCATTACTACTGTGACGTGCATTGTGCCCTTGCGTGCTCTAGCCCCCGATAGGAGGCTGAAACTGCGATCACGATGGCCGCAGAACGATGGCGATGTCGCGTGTGCAGACCATCATCTACGCAGCTTCAGCTATACGGCACGTTTCAGGGCCAACTTCGCGTGCACCAGCCCCATGTCCAGGTTTCTGCCATTCGATGGCGTGGCAGGGAAGGATGAAGCACACTCGTTCGACCACAAAGGGCGAGCTTGAGCTTGAGCAGACCTGAAGGTAGCTTTGCCGTTTATGCGGCCTTCCGGAGCACTGGCCAGGATGGTGTTCATTCAGTCTACTATCGCGAGGTGGACGTAGACGTATGACTTGCAACTCCAGCGTCTTCACGCTCGTCAAACTACCTACCCCTACCTAGCAGACCTCAGGAATCCGAGCACACCAGAGCAGTATCCCACCAAGGCATTCAACCTCTCCCTCTCCCTATCTGCGCTCTGCTTCCACGTCTTGACAGCCTGTATCAATGCCACTCCACCGCGTTGTATGTCATCATTGTCGTCCTCGTCCACGTCCATACCACCATTACCATCATCACTATTCCCACCAGCAACAGCCTCCTGTATCACCTCTCCATGACACCGCAAAAACACAGCCATCCAGGCTTGCACAACCTCATAGTCTCTCTTCGTATCAAGTCGTGCCGTCAGAGCATTGACGAATGCAACAAGCTCATCGTATGGTGCTGTCGGCTGAAGTGAGCGTATCTCAATATCTGCAGCAGCTGGAGGCAGCGTTTTAAAGTGCTCGATGAAGTCTGCATATCCACCAGTTTTGCTCCCAGCATGTAGTAGAAGGGTAAACTTCGACGTCCGCCCCGCAGCAGCAGCATCAAACTTACTCAGCCGCGACTGTGACGGCGCAGACGCATCTGCATTGAACTCAGACTCCGCCAGCGGCATCGGAATGACGCCCACTCTCCTAGCATCTGGATCCTCCTTCTTCGCTTGCACCAAAGCCGGCAGGAAGAACGGTGCCTTTTCCGGCGCTTTTGGTGCCTCTTTCGGCTTGTTGCGTTCGCGGATGACGTCGAGATGGAGGAGTGTCTGCCAGCGGGAGCGAGGGACGAGACTTAGCGTCGTGACGTCCTTGCTGAGCTGCTCGAGGGAGGCGACCACGGATTGTATGTCGTCTGGAGAGTCGGCGTCTGCGTCTTCGAAGGCTGCGGCGAGGGCGTTTTCGCCTCCTTCGCCGGATGCGGAGGGCCCTTCAAGGAGGGTGATGTCTGTGTTTGAAATCTGTCGCGTGGGAACGTGTGTGAAGAGGGTGCGATTAGTCCAGATGTCGACGCCGACAGTACCTGCGAGGGCTACGGCGAGATATTCGCCGGTGTTAGAGAAGGCAAGTGCGGTACAGGGGCTTTGCGTGCGGATTGCGTCGATGAGATGACCTGTGGGGAGGTCCCAGACACGAATGATGGAGTCTGTAGAAGCAGCTATTATCCAGCGGCCGTCGTTGGAGAAGCAGAGGTCGTTGATGGTGGATGGTGAGCCAAGGAGTTCGCGGACGACTCGTCGGCTGGTGATGTCAATGATGCGAATGCAGTTGTCGGAGCAGTTTATCGCGAGGAGATCGCTAGAGCGATGTTGTCGAAGGGCTGTTATTGAGAAGGACTTCCGCCAGTCGAGCTCGTCAACTAGTTGACCTGTGGCAAAGTCCCAGAACTGTCTAATGTTAGTTTAGTCTTCGATTTGAGGTAGGATCAAATTCACCTTAACAGTGCCATCAGTACTGCAACTGACAACAGTCCGGTTCAGATTATCAACACAAAGTCCTGTAACAGCCTTGGTATGTCGCCCTTGTCCTTTCGACCACCGCTTCGTAGTCGGATGATTTGACTTCTGCTGCTCCTGTAATTGCCGTGCTTGTGCAGGTGTAAGTTTGGCTGGGAACCTTTGCCGATGAAGACCAGACTGCAAATTATACATATCAACTCCACCTGCAGCAGAACCAACAAGTGCAAAAGTGCCACACGGGGAAACCGCTACACTCTTGACTTCAGTTCCGTCACCAGTCTCAAGCAGCCATCTTCCAGCACGTTTCCGCCCCCAATACCACGTCCTGGCATATTTGTCGCCTTCATGTCCGGTGACAACACTTTCCCAGCCTGAAACATTCTGCTCCGTCGCTGTAGATTTCCCTTTCAGCTGCTTTGCATTCGCCCATAATGTCTTCACACCAGGCATAGCTCCAATACCACCATCACGATTCAGTGAACATGCTAGGCATGTAATAGGTGCTGCTTTCAGTGATGCAACAGTAGTTGCACGATTAGCCTCCGTTGCAGCATTCGTCAATGCTCCGAGTTCTTTTGCCTTTTTCTGAACGTTGCCCTGACTCAATTCTGTACTTTGTCCATCTCTTCGTAAGCTCCATCCCCATAGACTATGATCTTTACTGCTGCTCAACAGCCACTTTCCACCAGCATCCGCCCCATCGGCATCAGACGGTAAGAAATTAAGTGTTGTGACTGGCGCAGCATGTCCGCTTCGAGAATGAAGGATCCGAGGTACCGGAGAGAATGGCGTCTTGTCGAAGATCCATGTTTTGAGGGAATTATCAATCCCACTTGTCACCAGAATAGCTTGTCCAGGTAAGAACTCTGCTTTACTTATGCCTCCTCCAGTGCCAGTTGTCGCATCTAATGGTGGACTATGAGCTCCTCTTAGTGTTCCCATCTTTCGCCCTCCATGGTTCAGGTCCCAGAGGGTCACATCACCACTGTTGAAAGAAGCTGTAGCCATAACACCAGCATCATTGCCATCGTCTCCCGCGCCTAATTCGTCGGTTCGGAAAGTGATGGATGTGATTGGGGACTGATCACCCTTTCCAGCATTGATTTTCAGTACCTCCCTATCGGTATGTATATCATGTATCACCACCAGTCCATCGACATACGCAATAGCGAGTAATGAAAGAGCTGGAGTATGCTGCAATGCGCTAACAGCTCCGACGTCTGAATTTGGAGGCTGTATCGTGTATACAAGTTTCCCAGTACTAACATTCCAAATTTCCACGCTTCCATCTTCTCGTCCAGCAAAGATCTTGTTGGTATATGTTGGCATGTAGCATATCCCACCAGTCAGCACCAGACTTTGTCCTCCCGTGGCCGAGAATGGTGGAAGTAGTGATGTGTAGTGCTCCAGTGATTCAGACTTCCAGACCTCGATACGCGTTGTGCAGCATCCAATAATCCAAGAACCGTATATCAGCAGTTCAACAACGTCTTCATCCAGTTCCAATGGCATTTCCACTTCTGCGACCTGCTTGCCTCTTTTGTAGATCCACACTCCTCTTGACTTCCTCCCAGCTTCCTCCGCCACCCACGCTCCTACTACCTTGTCTGCCCATGCCGTTGTCGCTGTTATCGGACCTGGTGTCTGTGGGCGAGTGATGAAGACGAGGTTAAGACCGCGCCGCAAATCAAATGTCTGCAGACTTCGTCCTACAGAAGTGGTGACCTGGAATGTCGAATGACCCTTGCCGCTACCGAGCTGTTGCGTCGTGAATGGAACTGGAGTGGGCGACACAAGGCCAACAGTCTACGTTATTCAAGTCAGTCATATCTCATGTTTATGGGTCCTGGCTTTCTTTGCATACTCGGAATGGCGCGAAAATCCGCGATCGTTGAGCCTGGCGCTTTGGTTTCTGGTCGCCATTTGCCACGACCTTTTGACGCTTTGCTACCGGTTCATCCTGAACAGCTGCGGGCATGATCTGATGCTGGAAGTCAACAACAATCAAGGCCTTCGCAATTGCTTCATTCATTACAAAAAAGTCGTCTAAATGGGAGCACGTGACTGCAGATGACGGGGTTCGCTCCGGCGCTCATCTCAGCTTCGCGACGACAACACCATTGACAGAGAACAATAATGCCTCATTGACTGCAGAAAAGTGCTCGACTTAGCCAATTGATGCCTCCCCTTCTACTTCTAGCTCTGATCTAGCAAAGTTCGGCTTGTATGGGCGAATATCAACCATCTTCGGTCGCTGAACCCTGATTGGAGCTCTGTTTCCACACTTCGTGATTCCAGCGCAGAGAAGCAGATCAAAAAAATGGGCTCGCCAAAGGAAGAACGAAGCGCCAGTCTTGGCAGTATTTCGACTTCGTCAAGGTCGTCTTCATACGACCTGTCTTCTGCGTCGACTGCAAGAGGTCCAAGCAGAAAGTCAAAGGCTTCTGTAGACCCAGACTCCAGTAGCGCCAGTTCAGAGAGAGTCGGTGGTGCTGCATCTCCTCCACCTGTCTGGAAAGCCTTTGAGTCTTCTGCCGCCGCTGCTCGAAGGCCGTCAATAGGCTCGGATGCACTTAGATCGTTGCAGACTGCATCAGCCAATCAATATACACGACATTCGCACAGAGAGAGCCTAGGTTCAATACTAAGTCGTGACGAAGAGCGGCCACGGCGAACTCCCTCTGCGCACAGTCTGATGAGAAGAACATCTGTGACCTCAACTACAACCCAGGATCTGTCTGAATTACAGCAGCGAGATTCAGACTCCCACAGGGCGTCTTTTTCGGCGTCTCTGAAGTCTCTAGGGACTGCTATCATGAGTGGATTTGGAAAAGTGCCGAGTGCACCGAGTTCGATTGCTGGCTCGGAAGGTGGTGATGGTATGGATAATTGAATCCTTGACTGTATGCTTGTGCTAACGAACCACAAGTCAAGCAAGAAACAGCCATCGACAGTGCGACAACTGCCACTTCACCAATTTCGGTCATGACTTCCTCATCTGGGATACCAGGCTCATACTCAGTCCGCAATGCATCGAGTGAGTTCACTGGTGGCAACGAACTGTCGTCAAATTCTACGACGCTACCCACGCGCTCGCAACCGCCCTCGACAAGACCATCACGAGGTCTTTTGCCTTTATCCCGCCGGACTAGTGGACTACAAGGTGCAGGTACTGCTAGTCCAAGCAGTGAACGTGGTGGACGATCATCTGCAGAGGCAAAACTTGGCATCATCGGTGTTTGCGCACTTGATGCCAAAGCACGAAGCAAGCCAAGCAGAAACATCTTGAACAGGATTAACAATAAGAACGATTTCGAGGTTGTCATCTTTGGTGATAAGGTCATCCTAGACGAGGAGCCAGAAAACTGGCCAATATGTGACTACTTGATCTCTTTCTTCTCCGAAGGCTTTCCCCTTGATAAAGCAATAGCATATGCAAAGCTACGCAAGCCTTTCAGTGTTAATGACTTACCGATGCAAAAAGTCTTATGGGACAGACGTCTTTGTCTTCACATCCTGGACGAGTGGAAGGTCCCCACGCCACCCCGAGTCGAGGTCAACCGAGATGGTGGCCCTACTGTCGAGTCTGCTGAGCAGGCACAAGTTGTTTTTGCATTCACAGGTGTAAGCTTGCCCGGTCCTGCTGACGGTACCGGCGGAGGTGATACGCCGCCGAAAGAAGTTAAAATGCTCGATGATGACACAATCAGTGTGGATGGTGTCACACTCAAGAAACCCTTTGTCGAGAAGCCAACCAGCGGTGAAGATCACAACGTCTACATATACTATTCTTCGGAGGTTGGTGGAGGAGGTCGTAGGCTTTTCCGCAAGATCAACAACAAAAGTTCAGAAGCAGACCCGACACTGAATGTGCCTCGCTCGATCACCGAGCCTGGTAGCAGCTATATCTACGAGTCTTTTCTCAGTACTGACAACTTTGAAGATGTCAAGGCTTATACTGTTGGCCATAACTTCTGCCACGCTGAAACACGAAAGTCTCCTGTTGTGGATGGTATAGTCAAACGCAATACTCATGGCAAAGAGCTGCGATACATCACAAGCCTCACGCCCGAAGAGGCTGAAATTGCCTCGAAGATCTCCAAAGCCTTTGGACAGCGTGTCTGTGGATTTGACATGCTGCGTGCTGGTGACCAGAGTTATGTCATCGATGTCAATGGCTGGAGTTTCGTCAAAGACAACAATGAATATTACGACAAATGTGCAAACATCTTGAAAGAGATGTTCATTAACGAAAAGCTCCGCAAAGCTAGTCGACCACCTTCTACTGATCCTGAAATAGTGATCCCAGAGGACAAGCAACCTCAGAGTGCTCTCTCTACATTGTCACAGATGTTAAGATCGCCAAATCTATTCCTCGGTGGTGCAAGCAATACACCTGATATTCCCGAGGATGGAGCTACGATACCTCTATCATCACCACCTTCACTGGAGCGAATCCCAGTCAGATCAGCGACACTACCAATAGATCGCCTGCCACCACCAGAGTTGCCAGTACCTGCTACACAAGAGCCATCACCTGTTACCGAGGAGACTGCACCTGTTCCTGCACCTGCAAGCAAAGCTCAATGGAAGCTCAAGGGTATGGTCGCAGTCATCAGGCATGCAGATCGGACACCAAAACAGAAGCTCAAGTTTACCTTTCACTCTAAGCCTTTCGTAGACTTATTGAAAGGTCATCGAGAGGAAGTTCTACTTGTAGGCGAGAATGCTTTGGGTAGTGTCCTGGAAGCAGTAGCTGAAGCACAGAAAGGTGGTCTTGAGGATCCCGAGAAGCTCAAAATCTTGCGAGTCTCGCTTGTCAAGAAAGGCAGCTGGCCAGGCACAAAGGTTCAGATCAAGCCAATGTTCAGGAAGAAAGTCAAAGCAGGAGAGAATAATGATCCACAGTCACCTGAGCTACAGTATCGCGTTGTGTCTCACCCAGATGCTGGGATCAGTCATGATGGTGCTCATTCTGCCGAACGACTCGAACAGAAGAGACAAAACTCACTTACTGGTGTCACCTTGTCTCGTGCTGCGGCGGAAGAGGATAATCTTGAGATTGAGAAATTGCAATTGATCATCAAGTGGGGTGGCGAGCCTACACATTCTGCTCGTTATCAGTCCACTGAGTTAGGTGAGAACTTGCGTGTAGACATGCGACTGATGAATCGTGGTACTACTGAGAACGTCAGAGTATTTAGCAGCTCTGAACGTCGAGTCACTACTAGCGCACAGATCTTCACTCGAGCTTTCATGGATAAGCAGGACATACCTCAAGACTTTGTGCAAATTCGCAAGGATCTTCTGGACGACTCAAATGCAGCAAAGGATGAGATGGACAGGGTCAAGAAGAAGCTTAAGGGATTGCTACGAAAGGGCAACAAAGCACCTTCTCAGTTCGCTTGGCCTGAAAACATGCCCGAGCCATATATTGTGGCACGCAATGTGGTAGAGCTCATGACTTTCCATCGCCGTGTGATGCGAGATAACTTCTCCAAGCTATATGGAGGCGCTGCATCATCTCTCGCTGCTGTCAGCGGTCTACCTGGGGGCGCTGCTGAATCCGAGCGCGAAGTCATCAACGCAATCCAACCTCGGTGGTGCAGTGGCGAGGACCATAATCTCTTCAAGGAACGCTGGGAGAAGCTATTCAACGAGTTCTGCGATCCAGAAAAGGTCGACCCAGGACGCATCTCAGAGCTACACGACACTATCAAATTTGATGCCTTGCACAATCGGTCTTTCCTTGAATGGGTCTTTACACCTTCAGCTGCTCTACTCGAGGAATTTTATCCACCACCACTGGAAAGCGAGGAAGCCGCAATGAGAGCTGCTCAACGTGCGTCACACTCTCAATCTGACAGGTCAAACAGTGTCAGCAGCAATAGTACTGCTGCTGCAGCGGAAAAGCCCAACTTTGCCCAGCGCATGGGCTTGATGCGGAAGCCAGTCGACCCGAACACATTGAAGAACACAGCTTCCAATCCTGCAACGGAATCCTACTTCAGTCTCTTTACAGGTGATGGCCATAATGGCACAAAAGTCAAAGCAGATGAACGACTATCCAAACTCCGCGAACTCTTCCTGTACTCCAAGATCCTCTTTGACTTCATCGGGCCACAAGAATATGGTATCACTGATGCTGAGAAGCTTGAGATTGGTTTGCTCACAAGTCTGCCATTGCTCCGCGCGATTGTGACGGACCTGGAGGACATGCAAGCTAGCGCTGAGGGCAAGTCGAGCTTTTACTTTACAAAAGAAAGTCACATCTATACCTTGCTGAACTGTATCATTGAAGGAGGGATTGAGACGAAAATTGAAAGGAACAAAATACCGGAATTGGACTACCTTTCGACGATTGGCTTCGAGTTGTACGAGTCGCAGAACACGACAGATGAAGATGAGGGCGAGAGCTTCAACTACAGGTATACAACCAGATATATATTTACCAGAGCATCGCTAACCAAAGATCACCACAGCATTCGCATCTCAATCTCACCCGGCTGCCACACCTTCGAGCCACTCGACGTGTAAGTCTTGCCTGCCAAGCCACACCCCCACCCACTCTGAACCCCGTACTAATCGACTTCCTTCACAGCGTCCTCGACTCCAAACACTGCATCGGCTTCGCCCAGCGACGTTCCCTTACCGCCCACAATGACTGGAAACACGTCATCGAGACCCTGCGTGCAAAGTTCGACACGGTCAAACTGCCGAAATCGTTTGTGGCAATAAACTTGAGCGAGAAAGTGCCGCAGGCGTTTGAGAAGGCGGCGAGTCCGGAGATGGAGAAGAGGCCGGGCATGTTGGAGCACGGGGAGGAGGGCGGTGACGGAGGAGTAGAGGAGGAGAGGCAGGTATGAGCGGGTATCGAGTGAGGATGTGGGGATGAGGGAGTGGAGAGATCTGGCACGCCGGTACGTGTATCATTACAGCCTCATCATTGCCATGTGGAATGCGATATTACTAGCTAGAGTAGGCAGAGCATCACAGCATCCACTCTGACATCTCGACGACCCTGGCCTATCAAGCCACCCCTGTTTGCACTTCTCAAAGTACACTCGATCGTAGAGATAACCTTCGAGCTCGTCATAGCAGACTGTGTGCACAATGAAATCGGGAAAGATCTGCTATACTCCAATAAACTCTTAATCCTCTCCAAAGCCGTTTCCTGCTCCTCGTGCCAATCATCCCCAGGAAAGTTTAACTCTGAAACTCGTCTCATACACCCCACATTCCACATCTACCCGTTCCATTCCCTTTTGACGAACCACGATGTACGAACCATACAGCACCTCCGCATCATGCAAGTCTGGGCTGGAGATCTAGGGGCAGTGGTGAGGTCATGCTTCTCCGAGCGTATTGGATTGAAAACTTAAAGCCCATGCCCTCCATTCCCAGAAGTAACACACTGAATCTCTAGTTGAGCGCGTACTTGGATCTCCGCATTGGCTTCTTCCCTCTCGGCAAGTTATACTGGCTATTCACAGCACGACACCACGCCATTTCATCTCCTACACAGCACAACCAATCCTGAGTCTATCGGTACCCACACCCACACTCCCACCACCACAATGCCCCCCTGGACCAACACCGCGGCGACCACCCTCGCCCTCACCGCACACAACGCTCTCATC
>Ga0268250_10001455_pt1 | contig 10359 bp, 7 predicted proteins | sample AgamicAsSfe_FD_200448 | JGI IMG/M metagenome (GOLD analysis project Ga0268250, IMG submission 200448) | Agave microbial communities from Guanajuato, Mexico - As.Sf.e (v2) (version 2) | ecosystem: Host-associated > Plants > Phyllosphere > Phylloplane/Leaf | place: Guanajuato, Mexico | collected... | reverse complement strand
AGGACAGCGACGTGGAGACCAGAGGACATGTGTAGAATTCGCGTATCATAGTTTGCAGCCTCGCAGGTTGATCATCGAGTTCAAACAGAGAAGATACGATGCCCATAATGTCTCGGAGATATTGTAGACCTCCAACCCGGTTTTGTGTGTTCGTGTAAGAGCGGCATCGACACCCGGCACTGGCAAGCTCGGTTGGCCTGCATGCCGAGTTTACCATATAGAGAATCAACTTCTGCCTTTGTAAGCGTGTGATCGTCTCTCATAAAATGTAAAGTGCCAGATCCATGGCGATGACGTGGGTAATTTGGACATTTTAAGCAAGCTTAGTGCTGCTATTGGTCGCAATCCAGATCGGAAGTGGCATCCGTCTCTAGCGTTGTGCTACTGGTAGCAGCCTCACACCAAATATATTGTGTTCATCTTTCGCAATCTATGCAACACTTGGCTTCATCCAGTACATTTTCGTTTACCATCATCTCGCGCTCAACATTCGGGTCTTTCGTGATGTTAACGGCTCCTTCGACTTTATTGCCGGTGGGTATCTCGTAGCGAATGAGCAAGCCCATGGCGCACGACAAAGTATATATCTCGCTCGGGAGTGATCGATATGCCGGTACCAACTGCATATCCATTGCATCTCATTTTGACGATCAGCCAAAGTTCTTGCCAAGATGAAAACATCCGTCGTTATACTCGCCGCCGCTTCTTTGGCCAGCGCTCACTGTACGCTTTGTTGCACTACGTTTGTTCTATCAGCCGAAGCTAACTACTCGAAGACACGCTCCCAAGTCTCAACGGCGACGCAGCCTGGTCTCATGTCCGCCAAGCCAAGAACTGGCAAGACAATGGATTCGTTGGTGATGTGACCAGCAATGACATTCGTTGCAATCAGCTCAAGGCCGGCACGTCGACTCTCAGTGTTGCTGCGGGTTCAAGTGTCAAGGTCAGCGTCAATCCCAACGCGTACCACCCTGGACCCTTCCAGTCATACCTCGCCAAGGTACCGGAAGGACAAGACATCAACACCTGGGACCCTACTGGCGCTGTTTGGTTCCGCATCTATGCCGAACAACCCAAGTTCGGCTCTCAGTTGACATGGTTGAGTAAGTGATGTGCATTTCCATCCCTCTACTGACGTCTACTGACTGCTGTGCGCACAGGTGCTGCCACCTACGACATCAAGATCCCCCAATGCATTGCACCCGGAAAGTACCTGATGCGCAACGAGCACATCGCCATTCACACCGCTCAGAGCAAGGGTGGAGCGCAATTCTACCTTTCTTGCGGACAACTTGAGGTTACTGGTGGTGGTAGCAAGGCACCCTCGAACCTCGTCGCCTTTCCTGGCGCGTACAAGGCTACCGATCCAGGTATCTTGATTAACATCAACTACCCAATTCCCACTAGCTACACCAACCCTGGTCCCCCTACGTTCACTTGCTAGGTCCCTTCTATGGGGGATGAGATTGGCAACTGAGGTGTATCAAGTGTGATAGTGGAGATAGAAAGTATGGACCGTACCCAGGATGTAAATAAACTTCCAATACATATTTTGGCCATTCTGAAAGTATCGAGAGACAGTGTGTATCAAGATCCGTTAATGAACTGAAGTATCCATCACTAAATTTCAGCTTACTCCGACCGAGCTGGTGCCTTATCCTTTCCCATAACGCATATACCACCGAATTGCTTCACCTGGACGTGGCGCACTGACAGGAAGAAGAGCATACTCTTCAACCACCTTAAATAGCATGAAAGCGACTCGCCAGCTCCTCGGGATCGTACATCTTGGTAGTCGCCCTCTCCATCTCATCCGCGACATACTTCCAAAAGTTGCGCTCGCACTTTGCTACCGCTTTCATGAGCTGCTCAGTCTTTTCTACCTCCTCCAGACCTTTGTCCTGTAGCTCTGCAGTGACTGGCTGCCGGATGTTGGCTTTGAGCTCAGTCGCGTTGTCGTAGTCTTTGATGCGCTTCTTACCCGCCTTGCTGATGACTCCTGTTCCTTGAGCCTGAGTGTACTGATTCGGATTGCGAAGGTGCATGTAATCCTTTGGGTCAAAACCGATCTCGCCGATAGATGTCGCAACGCGAGGTGCATTACGGACATAGCGACTGTAGACGGCCGTTTCTGTGAAGATAGCTGCTTCGCCCTTGTTAAGGCGCTCCTGGTTGAGGTGGTCGGCGATCTCGTTCCAAGACCACTTTTGCTCTTGACGCAGACTCTTTATAGCGACGTTTTCAGGATCTTCGTCGTCGTTGCGGCGGGTGCTGACCTTTTTGTCCTCAGGCGTGAGGACGGAGATGTTCTTCTCGATCTCACTTTTGATTACCCGGGCGCGCTTGAGACTGTCCATGTTGATTCGAATGGATGTATGTAGAATTCGGATGCTAGATTTGTCTTTATTCTCGCGTTCAATCAGTGGAGTTTCTCGTTCCCATCCGTAAATTGAAATTAAATGGGTGTTGTGGAGAGAGAAAATGAGGCTTGGTGGACGCCTGAGCATCTCAAATACTAGTCCATTCAGGTAGCTTTGTTACAACTCACCTTCACCCCGATATTAGGTCGCAAGTGAAATAATTCTATAGGGTGCAGGTAGGTATCGAGAGCTGTTTGTGGTGCGAGCTTAATGCAACGAATCGCTGAACCGCACATGACCATGGTAGTGTATGATCATCGTTAGGCACTCGGTGTGCCAGTGAGTTGCAGTGATTTCGCGTCACTCATGTCAGGGCAAAGAAGAAAGGAACTCAAAACTGAAACGCCACGAATTAGATTCAACTACAGGTCCACCGACTCATCAAAAATGAAACAGAATACTAATTTTCTTCTACATGCTGACCTAGAAGCATGTTCTCAGGACTACTGCCCAGCGCGAAAGCCAAATTAAAACAGGTGAATTGTATTCAGCTGATGGTTAGGGTATCTCCGATATTAAGACTCAAGGTCTTTGTTCCTACTTGTATTGAGCCGAATGATAGAGGGCATCCGCGTGGTTCAGGTCTCGCTTCGCCTTCTCCTCTGGTGATTCCGTTTTCTTCGGCTCAACAGCCTCCTTCGACTGCTTGTGTGGGAGTATCGATCGAAGCAGGGATTTTGTGGATGCCATTGTTGTATTTGACGTTGTTGACATGGCGTCGCTCTTGGATGGTGTGCTTGAGCTAGCTCGGTTGGTTGATGTCATGGTCGAGAGTGTGGTATGTTAACCGGTATCCGTTTATTCGATGATAGCAGGTGGTGAGCTTCGGATGAGTCAAGGTGGATGTGAAGATGCTTTGAGAGATGAGGTTCAGAGAAATATATAACGTCTTGATGATTGTGATGGTGTGCGACGCGTGGGTGTTTGCTTGCTGATGGTCGACAACAGTGAAACCATTTCCTCACTCTTATACTCGTTGCTGGACCATGGAAGAAGCATCACTGTAAAACATGGGCAGCACAGTCATCAGCTACATTACCAAGCTCTCATGGCGCACAGCACTCATGCACCGTTGGCGTTTTCTCGTGCCATCCCCATTTCTGTTCGCAGACCGACCAGCCGCGCCAGTACGTACGTAAGTACGATGCATGTGAGTCAAGAATGTTACAAACATGTGCATTGGAAGGGCGTGTCGCTTTTTCTTACTGCGAATAGTCAAGGTTGAGGCAGGGTGGAGGAATGTAGAAGGGCTGAGCCATGGTTGAGTCAAAATATGGGTCCGGTGATCCATGAAGGGCCTAGTGCGTCAATCGGTTGTCCCCACATTTATCCGGCAATATTGTCACTCTTCGCATACCTCGCATTCTGGTCTCAGCAAACACACTGAATGGACGTTTGAGTCATCATCTTGTTGCGCAACAACGTGATAGCAATGTGCAAAGTCATGCTTGCTGATAAAGGTCACACGCCCTCAATCGGCACGAAGCCATCGCAACACTCGCGAATGGAATGCGACCGCTTCGTCACAGGATAGGTGTAGCCGAGCACGGTCCCTCAAGAAGCAGCTAACATATATATTGATTGGTCATCTACCGATATCGCTCTCTACGCCTTCCAACGGAAAGCAGTAGAGTTCTTCTCAGCAAACGTAGACCCAATCTCACCCCACTTGATCTGGCTAAAGGTGACTGTAGGTGCCTTCTCAATCTGTCGGATAGCCTCTGGGAAGCCCTCAGTCGCGTTGCAAGGACCAGCACCGTTCACAGATCCATCGAGCCATTGCATAGCACCACCCTCATCCCACCAGATGCTCAGCGCGAGAACCATACCGCGAGCCATTGCGTCACCCATACCCTTGTGGCCACCAAGCTTGGTGTACATCTCGGCGCCGGGCTGAGCAGAGCAGTACTCCTGGTCCATGGTGATGTTCTGCATGGCGTTCTCGATGACAACACCGTCCTGGACATACTTTCGCACGATAGCCTGGAGAACGCCATCCTTGGCTGGGAACTGGGTGACAACAGTGAAGGGCTTAGTGGTGTCGACCTTGAGGCCAGGACCATAGTAGTCTGGGGAGTTTCTGTGCTTGTACGGGTTGTCTCCGCATCCATTCTTGTCGCACAAGCCAGCCTTCCCGCACTCGTCGCCGGTGCAACCGAAAACACCGGCTGTACTGCAAGTATGAGGCGCGATTTGGTTGGCACGAGAGTTGGCCTCCCAGATATCCATCTCGTTGCAGCAAACACCTTGTCCCTTAACGTTTCCCTACGAAGAGTCAGAAACATCAAACGAAGGGGAGGTTTGTACTTACTACACCATTGATCCAGGGAGTGACGTAGCACTGAGCATCGCAGTATCCCGTACCATAGGTGGCACCGCCTGGGTTGAGCTGAGAACGTCCGCCATCAGCTTCCATCTCGCTGAGATATAAGGCGCCGTTCATGCCGCATGGCAGCTTCGACATGTCGACATCAAAGGCCAACTCGTTACCCGTAAGTTGCAACATCTCGTAGTTCTCCTCGTCCTCCGCGAGAACATAGACCCTAGGGCTCGCAGCTCCGCCACTGGGGTTGTACATGTCCAAGCGGAGCTCTCCATCGTTAGTGTACACACCCATCGTTGAGTAGTCTTGAATGCCTTCCATGATGCAGTTCTTGGCGCACGTTTCCTCATCAGGGCAGGCTGTTGGATCAGCTCCACTTCCCCAGCTTCCGCAACCCAGTGTTGAGTTGCCTTTCTGGTGAATCCAATGAGCCGCTGAGTCGGTGACAACAGCAGTGTTCTGAGATTTGCATCCTCCAGCCTTGGTGCACTTCCAGGTGGTAAGCTTGGGGTGAACTTCCGGTGTGCTTCCTGGTGTTTGAGCAGTGGCTAAACCCAAAAGAGCAGCGGCAACGAGAGCGTAAGGTGCCATTGTGATATGACCAAGGGAGTGTGATCTTGAGAGAGTGAGGTGCAATGCATACAGGAAAGCAAACTCAGAACCTATATATACCTACCTCAGTAATCAAGTGAAGCCAAAGAGTCTTCCCGTGTCAAAGGTCCTGTATGCACATAGTAATTTAGGATACCGCGGACCACCAGAGCCGCAATATCACAAGTAGAGGAGCCTCAATGTAGTAAACATCGTCAATGAATCTGGCGGCTGTGTCTGTCATTGGCTGCAAGCTTGGCCTCGGCCTCAATACCAAGGCCGACTTTGTTTCGGACCCTCGCTGTAAGAAGTCGACATCGCAAAACGATCCGGAAGAACATGCATAGAACATTCATCAATATATTTGAGACATTGCTATTTGTTCAAATAAATTGCATTTGATTACGGAACCCCAGATGGAGGTTGAACGCGGGGCATTTACCCGGTGTTTACTCGGCGCAAAAGAGCTTGACTTATACAAGCAGGTGCGAGTGACTTTGGCATGCCTCTCACGACTACAAGACCACCGGTACTGCGCCGCGGGGCGCGTAGCTGCAAGCCGCGACTGCAAGCATGGAACCAAGGCAATGCGTGGCTGGGAAAACTAGCCTTGTTTAAGGGTCAGCGGTCCGACACCTCTGGTATACCGCGGCACGGGACTCGTCCAAATTTCTTCTCTTCAATGCGCCCTTTAACGACGTCCATCTCCGCAAGCCTTTCGTGAAGCGATCTTGCTCAGCTCCATCTTCCCTTTCGCCCAACTGTCTCTTCGACATAGACCATGCCTGCCCATCATGTCCTTACCGGACCTATGGTCAAGGCAGGCCCACAGACGTGGTACTAGCGATGAGACAGTATTCAGGAGCTCGATGCAGCGACTCTTGTGCGCACACTTGAGTTTCATATTCGTCAGTTCCCTGATCTTGCCACAGCGGCAGAACAACGACTATCACACTACGTTCTTGTCGTGCCTCGTTGATCGGATTCGAGATTAACAAGAGTAGATCGATCATCTCTAGATCTCCTTGAGCCGTGTACGATTCGTGATGGCCCTGTGTGCGACTGTGCACGTCTTGGCCAGCTCTTCCATGAATTATCGGTCGGATGCCCCCGGATGCTGGTCGGATATGAACCAGGAAGATACGAGCTTGTCAGGGCGCTCCTCTGTCGCCGTATCTCAAGGGAGGGTTTCCTTGTGCCTGAGGAAAGGAAGCCAATCTTTTGTCATGGCTGACATATCGAAATGACGTTGCATCCGTCGCTCGCTGTTGCACGGAGAGATATCTGAGTAGCAGTCGAGTAATGGAAAGAACGTAACGTTTCGGATGTCGGGTAGGATGTTGGGGTATATCGACTGTCCACTTTTGCCCAGCAGAGATTGTCGCATGAGCTAGTCCGATAGGGTGGCATTGCTGCCCAGTTAGGGCAGTATCCACTTATCGGGGCATTAGTCAGTGGGTCTTCGTTATGGTGAAACTCCCAAGAAGCATCCCTGCTCCGCAGTAGTGCCGAGAGAAGTTCTAACGCTCTACGCATGCCAAATCAGGGCACACCTGACCGACGCCCCTAGCTCTCCGCATTTGCGAACGTTGACGGGATTGCCGTGCCGACACCATCAAATGCGCCACGGTATCTAGACTGGCCAACAGGATTACATTGCGACCCTTCCTACGTGTAGTCCTAAATATGAGGAGGAAAGCAAAGTCTTAATCATTGCTTCTGGCAGCAGTCGCCTACGCGCACCTCAAAAGTCGGGTTGCTATGTATCCCTACGAACGGTCTCACTTCGGTGACGTCCGGTTAGTGCCAAAGCTGTGAACCCATCCGGCCATGTTCTTTGGCCAAAGTTGGACAAGGAATGCCGGATATTGATTCGCTGGTGACATTCACAGAAAACTCAGAGAGCCCACCCTATCCAAAATATGCGAGTCGACTATAGGCTATATTGCATATAGAAGAGCCAATACAAGGTCGGTATGATTTTTCTTCGTTTTTGTCGTTGTTTTTTGCAAAAATGTCGCTGCTTATGGGTACGCAGCCAATGAACGCCTATATAAGGCCTGACGCCATCATAGACCGCTACAGTCTGGAATCTGATTTCGAATTGTAGTCGAAAGCCACTTCTAAGCATATGTTCACTACCGGGGAACTGGAAGCACTTTGTGTAGCGTGGAGGCGGAGGTTCGGCACGGCACGGGGAAGCTGCCATTGATTGCTAGAGTTTGCCTCCCACATCTAGTTTTGACGGCGCACATGTAGTAGCACTTTTCGGAGGACAGCACAAGTATGAACGCGCAAGCCCGCAGAATCTTTTCCTCCTCTGGATGATGAGGCCAAGCAAAGCTGTCAGAACACGGAACGGTTCGTGAACCCTGGAGACCCGCCAAAACACGGCACTTGAATCTGCATGTACATCCTGCAAGGCCTTAACACTTCAAGGTCCAAAAGCAGTTTGACATGGAGTCTGATCGACCTCTCTCCTTTCGCTCCTTCGGGCAAGGCAGGCCTCGTCGGAGCTCCTTCCACGCCACAAGCGTCGTCCTCGACGCGGTGACGTTAACGCTTGCATGATCCCGAACCCAATTTGACTCGCTAAAAGCTCCCGACTCAAGCGTCCGCTGCACGCCTCATAATTGCAACCACCATATCCTGACAAAAGTAGCGAGTAACTTTCCATACTTGGGATTTAGCTGAGCACTAATGGCCACTTGGATTTCTTTTGGCAGCAGAGTGGCTGCAAGTTTGGCCCAGGCACCACCTGACAGTCCCCTTATTTGCATGGTTAAGGCTTAGTGAAGCACGTTGCCGATCTTCCAGTGCCTGGCCATATCGCTCTGCCCCACAAGGAACCTGGCTCGAACAGTAACCTGTGTCGACTACCGTCGCAAGGATACCCAGAGGAGCGTCGGTTTTCTTGCTAACAGTATTCTAGCGTTCGCAGTGCCAGGAGAGACACGGCTCGGAGAAAGTGTTGAGACGTCTGTGAGGCAAGATCGTCGACGAGGGGAAGCTACAGATGTCAAAAATACAATATGCTGCGAGTTCGTGTTCGAATCGTGGTTTTCCAAACTCTTAAATCCTCCTCTTCGCCTACATAACCTTATTTTGACGATTCGCACCGACGCACCGCCGAGTATGGAGGACCGAAGTGGTTCGGTGTTGGCGATAGCCATCACATTCATGATCTTAGCATGGGTCACTGTTGGACTTCGGTGCTATGTCAGGTATGATCCACCTCGAATTCACGTTTCTGACCGCAATACTGACCGAAGATGTAGGATCTTTATGGTCAAAGGTTTCGGCATCGACGACCACTGTATGGTCGTTACCCTCCTCTTCTTCACAGGATATCTGGCATCACAAATCGGCGGCGCAGTCCATGGCACAGGCGTGCGACGTGAGAAACTTTCCGACGAACAAGCGCAAACGGCCCTTCACTTCTGGTTCTTCTGCGAGATATTCTATACACTATCGACATGTATGCTCAAGATCGCCGTCGGTTTCTTCTTGCTACGCATCACCGTCGCACCGATGCACATCTGGCTTATCCGATTCATCATGGTCGTCTCTGCAATTGTGGGTGTCGCATACACATCGGTGGTTATCTTCCAGTGTAAACCCATCTCCTTTTGGTGGGACCTGAACCCCAATCACACTGGAACTTGCCTATCAGGTACCCTGGTCATGAACTTTACCTTTGTGGTTTCTGGGCTTAACGCCTTTGCCGACTGGGTGTTCGCGATGCTTCCCGTTCTCATTGTCAAGGATCTGCACATGAAGAAGCGCATGAAGGTCGTAGTTGCTGGAGTTATTGCTCTTGCCGCAATGTAAGTATTGAGCTCCCTTGTGTGCTAGCATATCTGACCTGGATCAACAGTGGCTCGACAGCAACAATCATCCGCCTTCCTTACACGACCTCACTGAAGGGATACAAGGGAGATTTCCTCTACCGAACAACCGACTTTGCGATTTGGAGTACGGTAGAAGTAGGGTTGGGCATAACAGCTGGCTCTATCGCCACTCTTAGACCACTCATGAAGCAGGCCCTTGAGATTACTCGATCAGCCTCAGCTCTACCATGGAGTAAGCCTTCGCAGGGTTCACAACCGCTGCAGTCGGGACATCAACTCAGCACCGTCAAACCGTCGATCAAGAAATCGATCACGATCACCACCTCCAGAGCTCGAAGAGAGAGTGCTAGCTCCGACGAGGAGATTTTCCTAGGCGGTAAGAGCCTACCATCCGAGTCATGGCAGCAACAGCAAGGACTGCCTGGTTATGTCACGTCCACAGTGCTAGATGAACGTGGGCAGCGGCAAACAACAGAGAAGAGCCGTAAACACATAGCGGATCTGGAAAGGAGAGGCAGTCCTGGTGCGGCTAGCGACTCCACGATTGACACGAAGTCATCGGGAAAGGCTGCAAGGGTACACGAACGCTTCTAGACGACAGTCCTATAATACAGTACATAATAGATACCCCTCAACGATATAGTTCAACATAGTCCGCCATTCTTGATGCGCATACATTGAAGAGAACCATACGCTGTTAGTTCAGTGGTAGCTCACTGTGACTTGCCACTGACCAGTTGCCGGCATAAACACTCCATAGTTAGCCTGCTCTACTTCTCCGCTCCCGCTGTTCTCCACTTCGCTCCCGTGGTCTCCGTCATTAACATCATTCCATCGCAGTGTCTTGTTAGCTTTCTTGAGCCATGCGACATGGAAATTTGCCTTGAGCATCAGGCGAGTCACCGCTCGCATTAGTTCACCAGTGGACATGATCATCACATACTTAGCTCCATCACTCGGAAAGTCTATCAGTAGGTCGAGCTACTTTACTGCACTTTTAACCTCGGTAAGAAAATCTGGGATGGGGGACTGTAGAGCTCGCTTATTCGTTTTTGTTTGCTATATGATCATACCTGCAAGACGAGGCCATCAACGTCTATATGGTTTATTATGCTCATATACATATGTACATGACTTGTCTTCGTAAGCAAGCCTCAAACAAAAATCGTTGGTG
>Ga0268250_10001454_pt1 | contig 10364 bp, 15 predicted proteins | sample AgamicAsSfe_FD_200448 | JGI IMG/M metagenome (GOLD analysis project Ga0268250, IMG submission 200448) | Agave microbial communities from Guanajuato, Mexico - As.Sf.e (v2) (version 2) | ecosystem: Host-associated > Plants > Phyllosphere > Phylloplane/Leaf | place: Guanajuato, Mexico | collected... | reverse complement strand
TCCTGGTATTCTCGTTGGGTCTTGGAATTAAGATGAGCTTGTTACTTGCCTTGCCAGCCATTGCCATCCTACTGTACCAAGCTAGTGGGCCCACCGGTGCACTTGGACAGCTAAGTTACATTTTCCAAGTTCAAGTAAGCTAGACAGCGTGGTATCGAAGTCTTCACATCGAGCTAATTATCAATAGTTGCTAATCGGGCTTCCTTTCTTGCGCAAAAACACCTGGGCATACCTTGGCCGCGCCTTCGAGCTCACACGCTCATTCAAATACGAATGGACTGTAAACTGGAAATTTGTCAACGAGGAGACCTTCCTATCCCGCCCATTTTCTATCGCTCTCCTGCTCCTCCACGTCTCCCTCCTCGCCCTCTTCATCACCACCCGCTGGATGCGTCCTCTCGGCCGCTCCCCTCGCGATCTCGTCCGCCTCGCCGCCCTAAACCCTTCCGCCTCAGCCCAAAAGAACATCATCAAGCAACTCTCCTCCGACTTCATCCTCACCTCCATCCTGACCTCCCTCGTCATCGGCGCCCTCTGCGCCCGCTCGCTGCACTACCAATTCTATAGCTGGATCGGCTGGGCCACGCCCTTCCTCCTCTGGAAATCCAAGATCAACCCGCTGCTGCAGATCGTGGTCTGGTTTGGTCAGGAACTCGCGTGGAACCAGTATCCATCTAATGAGCTCAGTTCGAAGCTTGTGGTGGGGTGTTTGGCGGTTGTGGTAATTCAGGTCTGGGTGGGTACTGATGAGGTTCAGTCGAGGACTGTCATCTCGGCGAGAGATGAGATTTTTAAGACGAAGGCTGCGATGCAGCAGGCTGGGTTTGTTGAGGCGGAGGAGGTCGAGAAGGTGGAGGAGCTGCCGAAGGAGACAAAGAAGTCCAGAGCTGTGAAGAAGAAGGTGTAGATGTTGTTGCGCTCCGGGGCGCTGTACGTAGATGATGGCGCGGTCTGGGTACCATAGAGGTCCCGTGACTTGGGTATTAACTCCCGTTCCCGATCTGCAAACACCAGATCCCGAGCCCAATCCGCTTCCAGACCCTCACCCCTCCTCCTCCTCATCCTCAGGCGTCGGCATCCTCCCCGCCCTCCTCTCCTTCTCATCCCCACTCGAATCCTCCTCGCTCCCATCCCCATAAACCTCCCTCCTCTTCTCAAACCCCTCATTCCCCTCTCCTCTCGGCCAATACCCCATCTTCCTCCACTCGCGCTCCTCCCTCACCACATTGACTATCTCCCCACCGAGTTTGTTGTCTCGAGCTGAGAAAGCGGAGGTGTCGACGACGACGTAGGAGCCGCGTTTTAGCCAGATGGCGTTGCGGAAGCGGGCGGGGAGTTCGACGAGGGTTCCTGGGATTGGGGCCGGTGTTGTGATATCAGGGATCTGAGCTTTGCTGTCGAGGCCGGTGCTGCTGTGTGAGGAGGGTACGGGGTAGGTGACTTCGTAGAGGTTGTTTCCTGCGAGGCGTGTTACGCGGGCCAAGGTGTGCGTAGGCGGGAGGCTGGAGGGAGGTGTTGTTGTTGCGAGAGCGGTGGCGTGAAGGAGACGCTTGGGTTTGGGCATATTGGGTGGTCGCCGATTGTGGTGTTGGAGAGTGCCTTACCTATTTCGTGATCGAAGAGTCTCGGGCCGATGAGAAAAGGCTCGTAGCGGGCAACAACTCCGCTGACCATTCAGAGCGGCGGGAGGGAGCAGAGCAGCACATCCCACCCCAACCTCAACTGCCAAGCACAAGTCGAAAGCAAGATTGACGCTGAGGGTGACTCAGCAATCTCACGGTGTCGGAACATGGCTGTCCGGGCGCTGTTGGCTTCTCAAACCAAATATACTTCACCTCTTCTTCATCACAATCGTCGTATCGTCTCTTCGTGCTTCTATCATTGTGCCCTGTACTCACCTCTTCACTTGTTGTGTTGAGGGTGATTTGACAACCCCCCTCATCTCAATCATGGCCACCACCATCCACCTTTTCGACATCGAGCCCAGTTCCTCTGAGAGCTCAAGTAATATCGATATCCAGCACGATGGCCCTTCGGGGTGCGAGATGACTGCAATGCCAACTATGCAACACGAATCACTTCGTGAAGTCCCGAACCGACCCAAAAGTGCCATCACACGTCCGTCGACATACCACGAAGTCGACAGAGTCGTCGTTTCAGCAGATAATGCAGACGACGCAGATGTGGTGCCAAAGACACCTGCCGAGCTTGAACTAAGCAGACCTTCGACACCTCGACATGGTTCGGCAAATGTTGCACAGGCACTGCAGAGGTGGGACAACCCCAGCATGAACAAGTGGAGGACGTTGGCAGCGTGTCTGTTCTGCTTGGCGAATGGCTGCAATGATTCCGCTGTAAGTGGTTAGCCGTCGCGCAGCTTGAGACCATCATTGGAATGACATCCTCCAGCCAGGTGCACTATTGCCGTATATCGAGGATTACTACAAGATTGGCTATGCGATAGTGTCTCTTGTCTTCGTCGCCAATGCCATCGGCTTTATCCTCGCTGCCTTCTTCATTCATGCAATGGACAAGCGATTCGGAAGGGGGAAGACAGTCATGTTCAGTGATGCTATTCTGATCGTTGCTTACATTATCAATGTATGCACACCGCCATTCGCGGCCTTTGTGATATCGTAAAACAGCCCGTCCCTCTCTATCATTCAGCAAAGCAGAGAAAGGACTGACACCCACAGTTTCTTCATCACTGGCTTTGGCATGGCGACAAGTCTGGCACTTCACAATGTCTTCTTCGCGAACCTAGCAAACTCACACGTCCTATTGGGGCTATTCCACGGCTCGTACGGTGTTGGCGGCATCATAGCCCCAATTATCGCCACTACGCTCGTCTCACGTGGTGTTATCTGGTCTCGCTTCTACTTCCTAATCCTCGCATTCCGCATTGTCAGCCTCTTCCTTAGTGGTTGGGCTTTCTGGGACTTTGAGCGGGACTCTGTCAGTGCAGTAGAACCGTTACTGCAGGGAGAAGAGGAGAATGACGCAGCTGCTGAAGATCAATTGGAGCGTGTCCAGACGAACAAGATACAGCAATTAAAGGACTCCTTGCGCAATCGCGCGACATTGGCTGGTGGTGAGTGCCATGAAGGTCGTTTAAGCTCTTTGTATCAAAGCTGACTGTATATAAGCCCTCTTCATCTTCGCCTACCAAGGCGCAGAAGTCTCGACGTCAGGCTGGGTCATCTCCTTCCTGATCTCCTACCGCGGCGGTGACCCGTCGAAAGTGGGGTACGTCACAGCCGGTTTCTGGGTACGCTCTCTTCCACTTCTCACCCTCGCCCTCTTCCACTCCCGAAGCCTCATCGACAGGACCGCACAGTCCCATGTACTAATGCACCACCCATCCCACAGGCCGGCATAACCGTCGGCCGCTTTGTCCTCTCCCACCTCGGTGCTCGCATCGGAGAAAAGCTATTCGTTTACTTCCTCGTGGTCGGGGCTGTCGGCCTGCAACTTCTCGTCTGGCTGATTCCGAATGTGGTTGGAGAGTCTGTCGCTGTTGCGCTGTTGGGATTGTTGCTGGGACCGATATATCCTAGCGCTACTGTGGTGTTTGCGAGGCTGTTGCCGAGGCAGTTGCAGAATTCAGGTATTTTATCATTCCTTTTGACGTATTGACTTTTTAAGCGATGTTGTGGATGAGGGAGAAAGTTTGTAATACTATGTACTGACGCTGTGTAGCAATTGCATTCATATCCAGCGCTGGCAGCTCTGGAGGTGCGCTTGCGCCATTCATCACTGGTATCATTGCGCAGAGTCAAGGGACTTGGGTGTTGCACGTATGTCACTCCGCTCAACCGAGCTATTCTCTCATCCCAAATACTGACGCGACCACAGCCCATATGTATCGCACGTATGTCTCTTCCGATCGACAGAGTCCATTATCTCACAAGACGTACTGACGCGCATAGTCTTCGGCATGATGCTTGCCACTTGGTGGTCACTCCCGAAGGTGGAGATCGAGGGGAGGGCGGACTGAAGGAGAGGGTGAGATGGGCTGATATTGAAGAGGATGTCATCGGTCGTGGAGAACAGGCTGGTCGGTATGTACAGGATAAGGGCTTGGAAGGGTATCGTTTCCGTCTTGGAAACTATGCGTTACGTATACCTCTCGAAATGACAATGGGTTCCGTCCACTCCTGCCCAGAGTCCTCAGATAAGGATATGCCTTGGCACTGCGAAAGGACCTCGTGGTCTGGCCTCGTATGATATTTCGTAGTCTTGACTCTGCAAACCATCACGTCTCTGCCCATCAGTCTCCCAGTGAGGAAACGCTGAGTCATTTGTGTGGCCAGGTCCGAGTAGTACTGTCGAAGATGAGCGTGAGATTGAGATTGATGTCCTGAAATCGACTTCGCCCCCCTTTTCAACCACCATATCCTCCGGCCCTCCATTTAACAAGTCCAGCACCGTGAACATGATACATCGTCCGTGACCACCTCAGAATCAACTATGCGTACAGGACGTATGTCAGCCATGGCGTCCACGCCGCAGAAGTGGACGCCGTCTCGACATCGACCTGAGAGTTGGGGTGGTGCCGCCGACGTCCACCCCGAACCTCCCTCAATTGCAGACGATGACTCCCTCCCTGACGTGATGGAGAAGCTTGCACGGTGAATCACGTCTATGCTGCATGACCAAGCAGTGACTGATGTCCTACTCACCAGCTACCTAATCAAAATCATCGACATCCCTCACACCTTCGACGAGCTTCGCTCTTCAGTGTTCGGCCACGCACTCTCGCCATTGACATCCTACCTCTCCAGTAACGTCCACCATCAAGCAATCCTGCCGGCACTATTAGCATTACGAGGGTATTTCAGAGAGCTTGATGAGGACGACGATCGTCACCTGAGCTTGACTCGAGCTTATGCTTGCGAGATCGTGGCGTGGCGATTCACGACCTATCTCTCGGAGCAGGAGGCGATCGAGTACCTCCTTTACGAACTCCCAGATCCGAGCAAGCAGACGAAAGTGCACGTTGATATCGAGGAAAGCCCGCAGAGCAGACGAACAACGGAGAATGGACAGCACAGCGACATCTCGTCCGAGCGCTCCCGTCTACTTGGACCGAAACGGGACTCTTCGCGATCGCCAGCCATCTCTGCAAGCATCTTCGGCACTTTGAACGAGGAGAACGAGTTTGCCTTGACTGCTATATCCTATGCCGGTCTCAATGCTCTCGAAATTGCGATTGTGTGCGATGCGAAGAAGTTTCTGAGTCAGAGACCTGTTCAGAGGATCATACATGGCATGTGGCGAGGTGAGATTATCTTCTGGGAGACTGTAAGTGTGGAGTCGAAGCGGAAACCGAGGAAGTACAACAAGAAGTGCGTATCACCCCAACGTCCTGGTGGGGGTCCTCATGCTGATGGTGTGTCATTGCAGTCGTGCTGACCCATACTGTCGATTGCGGGTGCCGAAGTATCTGAAAGTCTACGAGCTTTTCTTCCTAGCGGTCTTCCTGGCATTATACTATGCCGTTCTCGTGAAACGCGACATGTACCACGTCACGGCCGAGGAGGTACTGCTGATGTTATGGCTGGCAGCTTTCGCATACGATGAACTCGGGCAGTACATAGACGCTGGGTTGACCCTTTATACTACTGGTACGTGCCGAGACACATCTTGCAGTGTTGAATTCACACCCATGACTCTTAACCAGACTTCTGGTCAATATGGGACTTCTTCATCGTCTTCATCGGCCTCGCATTCATCATCCTCCGCATCATCGGCCTCGCAAAACACGACTTCAAGACCGTCGACACCGCCTTTGACATTCTCGCCCTCGAAGGTCTTCTCCTACTACCACGAATCGCCTCCCTCCTCAGCCTCGTCCCCTTCTTCGGCGTACTGATCCCCTGCCTGAAAGAAATGGCTCGTTTCTCGACACAATTCCTCGGTCTCGTGCTGATCATCTACGCTGGCTTCGCAACGACTTTTACTCTCCTCGCCCGCGACAAGTACACACCCCGAACAATGTCCTACATGCTCCTCAAGATCTTCTTCGGCTCCTCGTACCTCGGCTTCGACAACGCGGCAGACATCTCGCCCTTGCTCGGCCTTCCGCTCATGCTGATCTTCGTCTGGCTAACCAACATCCTGCTGATAACCTGCCTCATCTCCCTCATCTCCAACAAAATGAGCGAAATTATGCAAAATGCCCGCGAAGAGTACCTCTTCCAATATAGCGTCTACGTCCTCGAAGCAAGCACCTCGAATCGATTGACATACTACCTTCCGCCTCTAAATCTCATCTCCCTGCTCTTCCGGCCCCTGCGCTTGTGTGTACCGGCGCCGACACTGAGGGCGATGCGCATTACGGTGCTGAAAATCACGCATGCGCCGCACGTCGCGCTGATTCACACGTTTGAACGCCTTAGTACTGCTGCGGAATCGGCTACTTCGCACTCTCCCTCATGGGTCAGTATGCTCAGCGGCCCGGGAGATGGCCATTCGCATCCTCGCTCGTCGAGCGGTCTTGGACTGGCAGGCAGACATTCACGCTCGCGATCTGCGTTGTCGATGCGGAGGAGTATGAAGTCGCCAACGATAGGGAGGCCGCCGTCGACGTTGAGGTTCTCGCGGACGCTGGATGGAGCGGGAATGAGTGTGGGAGTGGCTAGCCCGAGTCCGGCGCGGGGACAGGGGAACGTGGCGTCGAAGTATAGACGGCAGCGGGACAGGGAGAGGACGTATGAGCGTTTGGTGGAGCGGGAGAATGAAGATGATGGTGGTGAGGATTTCGACGACGGTGGTGATTTTCGTGGTGGTGGAAGTAAGGATGAAGGGAATGGTGATGTGAAGGCGCGGCGGAGACGCGGAAGGAGTGGAGCTGTGGATGTGGGTGGAGATGAGGATGGTGATAACGACAAGCATGATGATGACGAGAAGGACGATCGCATTGCGAGACTGATGGAGCAAGTTGAGCGATTGACGGAGAAGGTGGAGGACTTGGTTGGCGTTGTGGCGGGACAGATGGAGAGGGAAGGTCTTGATGAGCAAGACGAGGGTGAGCAGGAGGAGCGGGACAGATGGAGAGGGAAGGTCTTGATGAGCAAGACGAGGGTGAGCAGGAGGAGCGGGACGAAAGAGTAGATGACTGATGATTGAAAATGCTGCATGACCACGCCACGAAAGAACGAACTTGTATGAATCGATGCGACTTACGCTGCACGACAATGCAGACGCAGGACCAGAACTGAGCGGGCAACTGTGCTAAGATGGACATATAGGTAGAGTTATCCAGATCGCTCGACCCGATTCTCCTCCTTCGACCTCTTTGGGGAACAGCACTTCGCCATTGTGAAGAGGTCGACAGCGAGAGGCTAAGATATCGAGGTATAAATCTGTACAGATCATCAACGGTTTCCCCCTCAATCTTCAACCTCTGACCTTTCTGACCCTTCCCACAAGAGGTCTCCGATCCTTTTCAAAGTTACACTCGAGAGAACGAGGTGTTGTACTGCAAGGTATAGCTATCGTTGGTATCGCACCGCATTGACTCGATCCTTGTCAGATGCCAACAAGTGACAATGCCCTGAGCCCGAATAGGAAGAGCTGTCTAGTACCGAGGAGGACTTGCGCGAGCATGTCTTAGCCAGTGTTAAGAAGTATGGTCATTGTGTCCTGTATCCGGCGGAGCGCATACCCAAGTCAACAAAGATGGAGTCTCTCGAAAGTCATGTCAGGCACATATTGAGAATGGTGGAAAGGAAGAGTGCGTGCGTAAATTGTCTAGAGCACTCTCCACGACCTTTGACCTTTGCCCTTTTTGGGCCAGAGTCTATTTTCTATTGTTCTCAGAAAGATATTGAGATGGAGAGAAAACAAAAGGGTGAGGGAAACCTCGGCACACTGCACAAAGTGATCTTCTTTGACTCTTTCGAGTGAAATTACCTCATAGATCCAGCTTTCGACGGGTGCAAGAGTATGGAGGACGAAGGCAATGGTGCTAGACAGGTCCTGGAAACCCAGAGCGTGATCACCGACCACCACAGTACCTACCGGCGAGCAATCCGTCGTCACCATCACCTCCTCTCATCCGATATACTCCCGGCCTCCATTTCTTCCCCCACAGTCTCGCCCTCCTCAATACCCTCCCTCGCCCTCTCAAACCACGTCCTCCATACCCCACTACCTACATCCACCCCCGCAACCCGCAACAATCTAACCACGCCCCTCGCCACCTCTCCCCTCATCTCCACCCTCGGGCTCTCCCTCACCATCTCCGGCACACAAGTCTCCAGCGTCTGCAAGGCAACCGCTTGGCTCTCAATATCCGCGATACCATTAAAGAGGACTGCGTACATTTCCGCGGGGCGCGGGAGTAGCAGGCGAGGGAGGGAGCGCCAGGATGCCCAAATGGAGGGAGGAAGGGCGTGAGACAGGGAGATGCGGAGGAGGGAGAGGTGGATGCTGGTTAAGGCTGGGGCGGGGAGCGCGCGCTGGGTGGAGGTAAGTGAGGCTGGCGAAGAGGTTAAGGATGTGTAGATCGGTTGGTAGTTTAGCGAACGGCGGTATTGGTGGAGAAGCTTGTCGAGGGCGTAGCTGGCAAGATACATGCGTTCAGCTTCGGGTGTATAAGGTGGGTCGGAGAACGCGGGATTCGCGATACCGTCGAGGACGAGAAGGAAAGCTCGCTCGGTGCGTGGTTCATAGCCGTTGGCTTCCATCTGCTCTAGCAGCTCGAATGCGGAGGAGAGGGTTCGTCGCACTGCATTCAGGCCGTCGAATGCAGGATCTTTGCGGACTGATGTGGCGTCGAGGCTGTGTGGGGAGAGAAGCAATGCTTCAAGGCCGAGGTAGAATGTCTCTTCCGGGATGGCATAGCTGGACATTTGTATTTTGCGGAAGAGATGGAGGAGATGGCTTCGTGTATAGCCGGGTGCGGACAGTCGTAGAGCGTGACAGTGAAGGTCGATACTGCTCAGATGATGCTCCAGATCGGGAAACGACGGCATGGCAGAGTGGAAGGTCGAGAGAAAAGCAGTCGAATCGAAATCTTGATCACCTTTGCCAAGCATACTAAGTGCGACGGACGGCTTCAGTTTCTTGATATAGTCGACATGGGTGCGAAGAGTTAACGCAGCTGTGGAATTGCTCAGTGGACCAGCTTGAGGAGCGAGGCCATCGGGTAGAATGTGTGGTTCCAGCTCGTCTTCGTTGAGCTGTTCCTCTTCAGCCAGAATAGACCTGACATCGTCAGCACGATGAAGTCTGGGTGAAGTATGATATCTTCTTACCTGCTGAGCAGGATAAGGCGTTGATGATGTTGGAGGGAAAGCATGAGTGTGTCGCTGGTGCACTATGCCTGAATTTGGCTCCAGTATATCATCATCCAGTCGATCCGTGCTAGCGTGCTCTCTCTTCTCCTTCGCTCGTTTCTCGCCTTCCTTTTTACGCCCTTCGCGCTCGAGCATACCTTGCCACAAGCCTTCGAGATCAACATCCCCTCGCTTCTCTTCTGTCATCATCTGGACCACTATTCTTGCTTGATCTGTCCGCCTCCCGAATCCGATAAATCCTTCTCGCTCACCCCATGGTTCCTCACTTGGTGCGTCAGGATCGTTCTCTACTGACCCCACATCCACGCAAACCCAACCTGTTGATATCCCATCGTCTGCGCTAGGTGCTTCGGTCGAACCTGCCGCGCCTAACATGCGTGCACGTCGTGCTTTCCGTCTGAGTTTGAGCTTGAGCTCATTCCGTCCAAGCAGACCGTCTGCGTGAGGACTGAGCTTGTAATTCGTGCGAAGCCATCGACAGAGGCGATCCGCGGACACATTCAGATGCTTCTCGCTTCTTGCCGTGCCGAACAGCATTATCAGGTTTGCACCGAGAGCGGGTGGAGGATCCATGAGCCGTAGATCTATCAGGTTGAGGTAGTCCAGGCCAAGGTCGACCGAGATGTGTTTCAGCAGTTGCTGTAGTATTGGTGGCGGATTGAGTGGAAGGTCTGGCAGTCGCTGTCGTTCTGCAAAGGGGTGTGTGGTCGGCTCAGCGTCTTGTGTTTCCAAATACCATGGTGTTGCTTCGCCTTGTGCTGATATGTCTTCAGGTGGTGGCTGCGACTCCTCTTCTGCTGCCGCTTCAATTCCAACTTCGGCCTCCAGCGCCGCGAGTCCAGACGAGGAGCTGTGTATGCGTCGTTCGACTTCTTCCGGTGTCACGACATCAGATTTACGGGTCGATGTTGTGGTTAATCGCCTCGCCTGTCGGCTTGTCTGTGGCAATGCTTCCCTGATACTGAGCTTGATCGAAGGGTTGACGGCGCCTACGAACGCGTTGAGGACATGGCGCTGACAAGCCGTGCAGCGCAATGCCGATGATACTATACGCTTGGA
>Ga0268250_10001452_pt1 | contig 10368 bp, 11 predicted proteins | sample AgamicAsSfe_FD_200448 | JGI IMG/M metagenome (GOLD analysis project Ga0268250, IMG submission 200448) | Agave microbial communities from Guanajuato, Mexico - As.Sf.e (v2) (version 2) | ecosystem: Host-associated > Plants > Phyllosphere > Phylloplane/Leaf | place: Guanajuato, Mexico | collected... | reverse complement strand
CGGCGCTGGTTAGTCAACAAGTCGATCGTGACAGCGTAGCGTGACTGAGCGCATCGTCAAGCTCAGATGCATCACTCTACGCCATCTTCACCGCTTGCGTAGGGGTATTGGTGCTATTGGGTTTAGTGATCATTGTAGGTGTATACCCTATACATGCGTGGTAAGATTGACGGCGGTGGGGTGTTCAGGACGCGCCTTAGTTCGGCCGGCTCGAACCGGCCGAGGTGTGCCCTGCTCAGAGCGCGCATTGACCAAGTTCACACACTTTGCTTATACACATTGCAAGTTCGTTTGCAGCTGCAGGAGAACATCAGTCATCGATGTCGAATCCAATTTCATAGGAGAAAAGGGGTTAACCGAATTTCAGCAAGCGCGTCTGTACACTCTCTGACGTCGAGACAAGGACCATCGTCTTTACGAGAAGTTTGTCTCGATTGAAGCGTGACGTAGATAGCTAAGCTTGAGATAGATATAAACACGGCTATTTATGTATTAGGATGTGAATTCTCTTCGGCGCATATACGATCCAGGTACATCCTTAATGGGTACGACTGAGGAAAGCAGAGCTTCGACCCAAGATAGGATACGAGCCGCTTCAACTCATAGCGAGGCTTCTAGGGAGTCGATGCCTTAGCCTCCTTCCCTTTCTTCCAGCTGGCGATGGTACGTCCATCAAAGTGAATCTGGTTGTAGTGTACCTGTAAACCATGTCCGCCCACATGACGCGTATATTTGCCAGTTGCTTCGCCGATAACATAGTCAAGTAGCTCGTAGTGCTCGAGATCCAACATACCCAAGCGGTCGAGAAGGACTAGAGAACAGCTGTACATGTTCTTCAAATGAAATCCTTTAGGAGCGCAACCTTGAGGGAAGCGAATGAAGATAGTGGGATGTTGAGTGTTGATGTCGAAAGTGAACTCCACGAGAGTACCTACACGGACGGTGTCGCGGAAGATCTTGAGCCAGGAATTGTTGCTGTTACTGAGAAATGTGTTTAGTCCCTTCAAGTACCGATAGCTCTCCTCCATTTCCAAGCGTGCTATATCGAAAGCGTCTTCGTGATCGCAATAGTCATCGCATGCGCAATGAATACTATGTCCACAATCACCGCATGGGCAGTTCGGCACATCGTCTTCGAGTACCCGGCGGGAGACGAATTTGGCAGTAAAGGTGGGGCAATGCGCGCGCAGACGGACCAGGAGCGTGATGTCTGTCAGAACATCCTCCATCGAATCCTCGTCAAGGCCGTCAAAGTCTTCATAGACTTCTCCAAACTCATCTTCAATGAGTCCATGATCCCAAGAAATCAGTAGAAGCTTCGGGGCGTTCTGATAATCCGTGACTTTAGGGTAGTACGTTTTGATAAATTGAGCAACTGCTGGGAGCTCCATACGGAAGCACGATTGGCGAAGCCAGATAGGCCGGAACTCGGCCCGAATCTGCTGGCAGACTTGAGTGAATGCACGATAGCGCAGAGTGCCTAGTTGACTTGGGCTGACAGTGCCTCCAATTGGATTTTTGTGGCCCCTGCCTAAAAGGGACGTGTGCGAAGTCAGTGTTTGTCTCACATACAGTTCGTACAGGGACACTTCTTACTCAGCAGTGGTGGTGTCAGCCATTCATCATACACCTTCTCCTTGGTGAAGTGGTATATGCGATTGCGAATCTCTGCGGCTTATTAGCCACCGGGAATGTAGGCAGAAAAAAGAGGGACATACCGGCAGGCAACTCGAGGAGGTAGCAACGATTGACCCCAAACTCGGTCGTACTCTTATCGCTGAGTGATCTGTCACTCCTCTTGCCGCTGTTACTCTTCCGGCCTTTAATCGTCGGAAAGATGTGGCCTCTGCGTCTGTTGATCGGTCAGAAAACACGAGATGACTGACAAAGTGATCTAGGACAACATATACCCGTTAGAAGGCATGTCTGCTGTAGCGTATCGAGTTGGACGGGAATAAGTCAAGTCGCTGACTGCTGGGTTGAGTGTAGTTGATTAGGCAGACGCGACGTCCAGAGAAGTGAGAGAGTCTTTTTTTTCAATATGGAAGGAGCGCAGGAGCGCGACGCGAGTTCCCGTGATAAATGACGCAACAAGTCTACAACTCTTGGTAGTCGCAGAACTCGCGAAATCGAGAAGACATCTCTACCACCTAAAACAGTGTCTCATGCATGCCCAAACCAAACGACATGCGTGGAGAGGGTGCTGAAGTGGAAACGGAAATGGCAACTCAAGCACCAAGTTTCAGTCCCTCGCTTAGCTACGGTATGGAGTGAATGCTAATCATCGCTGGCGATGCGATGAATCAAACGTAGCGGATCCGATGACAGTGGTGCACAAGTAGCACACTATGAGTTTTCCATTCCGATTGAATGATTTGGGGCCTCGTGGGGAGCTTTCCAGAAACGCGCACAAACAGCAGGCGCCAGTGAGTGCCCGTCGCAGTTTGCTTCCGCGCCGTACAACGAACAGCTACCACACAACTCATCCTCTGCTCTTCCCGAGATTCTCCACGAGGTCATAAATATAACGCCCTGCTTGTCGACGCTGTCACCGAAAAGTGAATGTGGCGGTATGGCTTTGATTTTGACCTTGTCCTATTGGACGCTTGACAGGTGAACGCAACCACATACCATGGGTGGTGACAATGAACCAGGGCAATAGAGAATTGGTACCAGCCACTCGTGTTATTTCTCCTTCACCAGAAAGTTCTACAACTCATGACAGCGAAAATTTCCACAATACTGACCCAGACTCACCAACCTCGGCTTCCAACTGCTCCAAACACCAAACTCGAGTCGCAAACTTGTAAGGTGAACTGTGAGTCAAGTCTCCAAGGCAATCAAAACACCACGGAATCCTTCGCTTTGAGCGAAACAGATCAGTATGTTCTCACAAGACTGCTTCCCGTACGAGCCAGAATCTGGGTTGTGTATCCACCAGCGCGACAGCACGCAATTTTTTCTGCTTGGGTGTAAGCCATCCTCTTCCAGCAATGTGTATCTACGCGAGCTGCTCGGCCCTACGATAAACCTGCCAGCCATGCCTCGCAGCTGCCGCGCTATCGGTTTACCTCATTGGAGTGGCTTCAGCACGGCACCAGAGCGAATCACACCGCCTGGGGAACTGAAAGCCTCAGACCTCTTGAGAGATCGCGGCATGACGCCCACTTACAACCCTCCGGCAGGCGAGTGGTGCTACTTGGGCGCAGATCAGCCAAAGCCCATCGTACAGCCAGTCAAGTTTCGCGTTCATGACCATCGCGAGCGAAGGCGAGGAACAGACATGAGCTGGATGAGAGTGAGCGAGCAAGATAAGGATGCCAGACCGAAAACGAGCACAGCACCTATCCAGTTTTTCAGGCAAGCGCCGAGACGAGTAAACACCAGTTCAGAGCTCACAGCGTCCTTTGAGACAAGATCGATGGAGAAAAGAAGATTGACGTTGGCGGAGGAATTCGCGTCCGAGGGATTGGACTGTACGGAGCTTCCTTCAACATTCGACTCAGATGACGAGGAGGAACGTGAAGATATCTGGCATGCCCGTCGATGAGACAATAGAGGCTGCTAAGCACCACTGCCTGCTTGATGGTCAACAGGTGTCGCAAGGGGTAGCTAGGGGTGAAATAGCGGGCACAGGAACAAAGGTCCACACGTGCATCGGTTGGAGAGTCATGCTGCCACAAGGCTCGCTGTATGGAATGGTCACATGGGCATACATCTGTACATGATTCTGAGCAGGCGACGAGTGGGGGAGTGTAAGGCGAGGCAGGCTGTATCAAGACGCCTCGCTTGTTGGCTGGTCCAAGCTCTCTTGTGCATCGATGACAGCATCGATCATGGCCTTTAGCATAACTTTCGGTCTGTCCATAGAGATACGCCACAACAATCAATTGCATACAACGACTATGGAGCGAAGCCTACTGCAATGCACGCGTCTCTTTTCAAGATGTACAGCGCAGACATCATGTCGTAGTCTGCCAAAACATAAGCCCTCGGCCGTCGCATCAGCACGACAAGCACGCTTCCTACACACGACACGCCCCGCCCTTCTCCAATCCAAACCTCCCAAAACGCGCGATCGCGGCCCCAAGAGTGATGAAGACACACAGACTGACTTCAGCGCTCTCGACGTCCTCCGAAATACAGTTGCGCCTGCTACGTCAATCGATGCCTGCACAGGCGATGGCTTCGCACTCAACAATCAGATGCGCATTAGCGGGTGCGGAATTCTCTTAATAGGCGGTGAAGCATATCGATGGCGGCCATGGCTACGCGAAGGAAGGAAAGAAGGTACTGTTGCTGGAGGAGGCACAGGAGATGATATGATGACGGGCAGACTGCTGAATGCAAAGGGCCAATGGGAAGTGCAGGAGCGGGCTTGGGGAGTGCTGGAGTTGCTATATCCAAAGCCTGGTATGTTTAGGGTCTCCCTACAAGGATTTGGCAAGAATGGAAACTGACAATGGCGCGGCAGATCTGCTCATCGTCGGCACCGGCCCCAACACTATCCCCCTTGCGCCTGCGGTTCGCAAATACCTCAATGATTTGGGCATACGACTAGAAGTTCAAGATACTAGGAACGCGGCGGCGCAGTTCAATCTACTCGCAACGGAAAGGGGTGTAGGGCAGGTCGCAGCAGCGCTTATACCTATAGGCTGGAGAGAGGGCCGAGGGATTTCACACTAACCGTAGTATACAATCATCTCATCACAATTCCTCAGAAATCTCACGCCTTGGTGGCTCACAGCTATCCTAGATGACAATCTGCATGATAGCGAACATCCATACAGCAAAGATGCCCAGCCCGTATGGGTGTCATGGAAGACAAAGATTCGTCTTGTCTCTGCAGAAGAGGCGACAGGAAGGTCCAGCGACCCGCCACTGTACAAGGACACGAGCGGGTGAGTCGGCGATCTTGTAAGACATACTTACCAAGTTGAACACATTTATTGTATTATATTACCTGCAGACATTCCATTGTTCTTGGGGGCCCGAAAATCAACTTCTGTACCCGACCTTCCTTTCGTATATTTTCTCTGTCATTGTCATCGCTATCTTTATCTACTTAGCTACGGGATATCTCGCGTTTGTTCGCGTACCCGCTCGCGCCCGAGCAAACAAACGCTGATTTAATTTACAGTCGCGACCTCCTCGCTCAAATCGTCTCCCTCAATCACGCCTTCCCAACAAAGCACGTGGCCCGATAGCAAGTCACATCTAGCAAGCCAATGCTGTTCGACTGCTTGAACCGCAACTTATCTTCCGTCCTCTCCATCGTCCTCATTGCGCTCACCCGAACTTGGGAAACAATGGAAGACGCTTCAATGAATGGGATAAGATGGACGTTTGGCCCGCGTGTTGAGATTGCGGATGAGGAAGCAGCCTTGGATGCGAGGCCGCTACTCCTGTCCGAGAGCGACTTCCACGATGAAGGGGTGGGATGCAGCTATTCGCCGACCTCGAGTATGTACCACAACGATTCTTTCACCGTCGCAGAACCATCGATTATTCGTAGCCCGTCGCTTCCAGCAATTACACTCGATTCAGATCCTATGCATTCTATCCTCCGTTCGCTCAGACTCGGCAACTTATCCCGCAACATCAATCGATTCCTGCCGTCCACAGACGCCGACCGCCACAGAGCGCAGATGGTGTCGCAAGTTCGCGAAGGCTCTCACACTTCACTAAGCCATATATTAGCACCCATTCTCGCAGACCTGCAGGCGCTGAAGGCGCTGACGCCCGAGAGTCTGCCGCCAGGCAACTTGGACTTTGCTACCAGGTCGCATGCTCAGGTTCTTAATGAGAAACTGCTGCCAATAGGCAAGTTTATCGGAGACTACCTAGACGGCATTCCAGAGGCCAAGCGAGGTGTTCTCGAGTTGCGGATATGCCGCTATATTGCCGACGAATACTGGCCGTTGCCCGTCGAAAACTTTACCTACCTCAAAGTACAGGAGAAATACCGCAATGCCCTCTACAAAAAGGCCCAACGCGCGACTGGCGGGCCAACCGTCGAACCGCCGCTGCCTGACGACACATCTTCTGGCCACCCATCATCTGAAGACCCACCACCGGAGGCTGCAGAATACAAGGATACATTGAGCCAAAATCCTGTCATCATGAGTCCAGAAGCCGTCTCAAGCGTAGGGAACAGGGATTTGAACAGATAGTATCATGTGATGATCTCATTCATAGACATTCTACCCCTAGAGCTAGAGAATCCACAATCACGGGCCAGGGATTGTGTTCTGAGCATGTCAATATTCAACAAGGAATGTTGCGGCTTTTGGGACGGCTCGTTCGAGATCGATAGCGACAAAGTCATCTGGAATGCCACGATGGACCCTGCCATCATCTTTTTCAATTTCCTCCTTCCTGCAGATCATATGACCGACAATGTTCTACCGCTCCTTCAAGCACGTAACCTGCTTGGTGGCATTCCGTTGCAGGTAGCCTCAGCCCTCAACGAAGAGTATAAAAACGCCAGAGAATTTCTGGCTCTCCGTTACGCTGCAGACATCGCAGACCTTATCATTTTTCTGACCCGCACACGACCCGACCTGGAGCCCTTCGAAGTCTTATGGTGTGCAGTACACGCAACGGTATAGGTAAATCGTGTAACGTGTGAAAAGTACAAGAAGATACCTACGACGATCCGCGAGAGAGTCAAGCGAGATGCGACAGCACATTGTCGAGCTATACTGCACAATCCGCAATTCAAATTCGTCGGTCCCTTACTTGGCCATGCGCTCAAGGCGCTTGAGGTCTATATTCGTCCTTTAGCTACTGGCTCTTCATCATTGATCTGGATCGATGCTCAACTTCTGCACGACCTACACGACATACACGAGCTGAGTATGGATGGCGCGAAAGCCCGCAAAACTTTGTTCGATTACCTACAACACAGGCATCCTGGAGTGGAGACGCTGTGGCACAGTCTTGTTCAGATGTACAACACTTACGACGCAAAAAACTTTCCTCAATACAGTACTAAGCCGATGTCAACGCCAAGTCTGGTATTTTGGGAGTCCTTTTACAGGCATATCCGAGAGGATGTGCCATTGGAATACCCGCAGTCGCGGCCATTAGTCTTGAAGCGGAAGGACAATCTTTCGAAATCGCAAGGGACCGTCGAAGAAGGTGAAAAGAAAAGATCGAAGAGGAAAAGGAAGAGTAAATCGAAGGGTGATAGAGATGTTGAGCCGGTGCAAGATCCAGCTTTGCCAAAGCACCACCCGCTTGAGACTCAACCAGTACCTGGGGAGCAGCTGGTATCTCATCAGCAATCTTCTGCAGCCACTGTCGAGATACTTCCGTCTTTGCCTACCGTACAACAGCCGCTTGAGAAGAGCGAGCGGAAGCCATCGAAGAAGGACAGGAAAAGTATGAAGAAGAAGCTAAAGAAACTCAGAGCTGTTGAGCGATCGGAGTCGTCTGTCGTGGAGGAGTACAAGCGATCGGTCATAGGCAACAACGCCAATAGCGGCGGCAATGCCACTAGCATGAGGACGACAATGGTAGAAGTATTGAAGGACGAAGATTGTGGCAGTACTGATGACGATGGCGTCTGCTTGACGTCGGCTAGAGATCCCACCGACAATACGTCAGTCGAGGAAGGTCCCGCTCGGGAAGACTCACGCGACAAGGAGGCTGTAGCGCAAGAGAGCAAGGTAATCGCAGCAAACGTGTACACCGGAATATCAGCTGAGAAGCGCACACTTCATGGTAGTTGTGGTGACTCTCCAAATCGCGAAGAAGAGGATCACGCAAAATCCTTGGATAGTTGGCAAAAGGTCGGAGTGCGCGAAGACTTGCCGCAGAAGCAGAAGCAGCGCAAGAATGATCGCAACTTTGGCAAAGATATACCCAATACGAAAAGCCATGTTCCCATGGATGCGAAATCACTGCCAGCTAAAGCAAACGTTCCAGTATCATCAGCCAATTCGTTGGAATACGACGCAGAACCACGATCTATGAAGGTAAAAGCCCCAGTGCCGTACATGGTCACCTCCGAACTGAGGGACGACAACAATAAATTCCCTCTAGATCAATGTACGTCGTGGTCAGCGCTTTCCAAGGGTTTCACAGACGCAAGGAGGCGCCGGTCCTTGCAACATTCCGATGTATCCACAGATACTGCGAGCGCACAATCGCTTACATCACCTGACACGAAGAGCCACGGATCTATCCAGAAGAACCTTCCGTCTCTTGATCGCTGCCCACTTGCGCGATCAGAGACTTCGATAGATGAAGAAGTGCCGAAGAGTTCTGCCGCTTATAGCACGTCCGCGCTGCTACCTCTAGAAAATGCCGATATGTCGGTCGATTCGCTTGCTATGCGAGACGCGGACATATCACATGTAGAGCAATGGCTCATGATCAGATATGCGTCTGCTTTTGTTGGGCTTACGCAAGCGGAAATTGAGAGTGCATACTGGCGACCTGAGTAGTCGAGCATCACTGTGGTTATGGATCGCTTTACCTTCTACAAGCGTGATATGGAACGCCCGAAGGAATAATGGAGGAACGGCGATGTAAGGATTCGCAATACTATCTGTTTCGTACTTCTGGGCAGTGGCGCAGTGATGGCAACGTCATGTAGAAGGCTTAGAGGTACCGCATCAAATCCTCGAGACAACCAATCTTCTAGATCGTGCCCGTATATCGTATTTCGTTAGCGCCGGGCGATGCAGGGTTTCAGGGTACGCGAAAGTGGATCCCGCATCTTGTTCCTGAGCGCACGGTCTCATGCCGTAGGGCTATCCGCGTATTCGTCTGGCAGTGGATCTTTACACAGGCTTGTGCACTTTGGGCGCAACTTGCGAGCAGGATTTCAGTTGTATAAGGAGAAGTGGTATGCATGTTGATGAGTCTTGCAAACCACACATTCACTTCATCTACTTTCATCTGTTCATTCTCTTACACACGACTTTCTTTCTTTCTACGTTCGTTTACAGCAATTAACCTTCTTCTGTAAGACGTGCTCGCTTCCTCTTCACCCCATTGTACTGCACTTCTAGACATCTTCAACTGAGAGTACCCTCGGAATATCACAATGGCAGGTGACACACCTTCCCAAGCCGGAAACAATGGTCTCTATCCCTACTCCCCTAGTGAGGTCGGCGCCATCCTCTTTGCTGGGCTCTTCGGCCTAAGTACACTCTATCATCTTTTCCAGATGATCAGAGGACGAGCATGGTTTTACACCGCATTCGTCGTCGGAGCAATAAGTACGTTCTCTTTCCCTTACGTACATTCAACACGTTTTCCAGAACTTCGCATGAACTAACGGTCTACCAGTGATGACGGTCGGTTACGCAGCCCGCTACCTTTCTGCTCAGTCCCCCGCCAAACTGATGACCTACATCCTTCAATCGCTCTTCATAATCCTGCCTCCCTCTCTCTACGCCGCAACAATCTACATGATCTACGGACGCCTCGTCATCTTCGTAAACGCTGAACACGCATCAATCATCCGACCTACACGGGTAACCAAGATCTTTGTTTGCGGTGATGTCCTCGCATTCCTCATGCAGGCCAGTGGTGGAGGTATGATGGCGCAGGCTAGCATGACAGACATGGGACAGAAGATCATGTTGCTCGGACTGTTTGTGCAGTTGTTGTTCTTTGGGTTTTTTGTGGTGATTAGTGTCATCTTCTATATGAGGATGAGGAGTTCGCCACAGAGACATACCATCCCACAGTATGGAAAGTATGGGTGGCCGGCTTTGGTAAGTCTCTCTCTCATTATGGTTCTTGCACCCTTCTTCTTACTTCGAGCCATACATCCCTTTTCGTCAAGGAAATATACACTAACGGTATGGTAGTACAAACTTCTTGCCATTGCGGCCGTCGTCATCATCCTCCGATGCATCTATCGCGTTATTGAGTTTGCACAGGGCCACAGTGGATATCTGGCTTCTCATGAGGTTTACATGTATATCTTCGATACGCTACCCATGTTCGTGGTTCAGGTTTTGTTTCATGTTGTACGTGCAGATGACGTGTTCGGGACGAACCATGGGGCAGCGAAAAAGTTGGATAGCGAGATTATTGGGCTGTACGAGAGAGCTTGATGGCATCAATGTAACCGCGCTCTTTGCAGTATCATTCTACTAGCGGCGAAAAAGATTCCCAGCATTCACAAGGCGTTTGGTTGTCATGGCATGGGTTTGGGCATGGGTTTTAGACATTATTGGGAAGCGCACTTTCCAGATCCAAATGAATTACGGATACACAAGAAGGTCTCCAGTATGCGAGTCATATAAACGACTATAACCTGCGGATGTTGCAAGTTGATCTTGTTGTGTCAAGGGGTCGGAATCGTCCGTTAATACAACCAGCCGGAACCCTGTTGGCCAAACT
>Ga0268250_10001450_pt1 | contig 10375 bp, 11 predicted proteins | sample AgamicAsSfe_FD_200448 | JGI IMG/M metagenome (GOLD analysis project Ga0268250, IMG submission 200448) | Agave microbial communities from Guanajuato, Mexico - As.Sf.e (v2) (version 2) | ecosystem: Host-associated > Plants > Phyllosphere > Phylloplane/Leaf | place: Guanajuato, Mexico | collected... | reverse complement strand
CTCCATCCCCAACATCCCTCTTCCCGGCACTCTCGCCGCGGAAGGCTTCCCCACCGGTCCTACCTCCGCCTCCCCATTCTCCAGCCCTCCCTGGACGCGCGTCGAAGCCCTCAACGTGCACGCACAGATCCTGGCCTCTTGGGCAGCAGGTCGCCAGCGTCATGGCGCGGGATCGAGGGAGCAGAGTGCCAAAACAAGTCGAGGCTGGTGGGTGTGTTGGATGCGGCTGGAGGTGTCGGAGGAGCCTGCCGTCGCAGCAGCGAAAGACGACGGAGGCGATGCGGATGAGGTCGTGGATGCAGAGGAAGGAACGATGAGACAACGCAAGCAGGATACACGATCGCATCAGCGTCCGCGCGCTCCAACGATGACGAGTTACGAGACGCAGCAGCGCGCGCAGTATCGCGAAGCCATCCTGATTCGACGGGCTGGTGGCGGGCCTTTGAGCGCGAGTGCTGCGCGAAGCTCTGAGACTGGTGGTATGGGCACGTTTGCGGCCGGAATAGGCGCTGGGGCGGGAGGTGCGATCAGTAGATGGACGGGAGGGTTGCTGGGTGGTGATAACAGTGGAGCTGGCGGTGGAAGCGGTGGTGCAGCAGCGCGGCAGGAAAAGATCGAGGCAGGGGCTGCGACGTTTGGGCTTGGGGTTGATGCGAGGAGGTATGTTGAGAGTCTTTTGAGTCTGAATAGGTAGATGTGATAAGAGTTGGAATGGGAGCGGTGTGAAGGACGAGCGATGCGACGAGTTGTAGAGCAGCCCGAGGGCTTGAAGACAAGGTGTGTATTCGTGCTGCGGTATCCTGCATTGCGACCATCAAGCATCATAGAGCTTTCCTTCTCGTACTGGTCCGTGCGGACAAAAGCAACCTATAGTCCACATGGCTAGACTAATACTCCGTTTGTGCATCCCATTCAATATGCCGCCCATAACATCACACCCTCGTTCGTGTCAACTATGTTGCTCAATAAGTCCCTGGAGGTGGTGGGACCTTGACTAGTGTTAGCTTTGCTTCAGCACGCAGGATCATTGACTCATACCGAATTGTAGCTTCCAGTACCAGGAGGACCTGGCGGAGGAGGAGGCGGCGCATCAGCAGCTGGCGGAGGCGGAGGTGGCGGAGGTGCTGAGTCTGCTGGTGGAGGAGGTGGTGCAGCCGCTGCGTTGGCATTGGGATCTGTCATGCCAGCGGACGCGCCGTACGCAGCCAGTGGATCCGCAACACCTGCAGCGACCTGCGATTCGTACCAGGCTGTGTACTGTTTGACATATGCACCGTAACCACCATATGCCGCATAGGGATCTTGTCCGGCGGCGTAATAAGCAGCGTATGGGTCTTCGGCGCCAGGAGTGCCTGTAGCAGCTGGACTCATGGCTGACTGTGGGGCTGGTGAATCGTAGCTGTTGCCACCGTAGCCGTTGTTGTCGCGACCGTAGCCACCACCACTAGTTGAGCGTCCACCGCCGCGATCGTAGCCATTGAAACCACCTCCGCGTCCTCCACCATAGCCGTCTCCTCGACCGAAGCCGCGATTGCCACCTTGTTCCTTGTGGGCCATGTAAGAATTTCGCACAGCTCCCATGAGGTCAACGCAGAGCTCTTTGGCTTTTTGCACGTTCTCAAGGATTGGTCCACTGTGGTGTATGTCAGCTATGTCAAGTCAAAAGTAAGATACAGTCGACGTACGCGATGTGCAAGTACATCGGCTCATCACTCTCCATGCCAGTATTGTGCTCGATGAAGCCGGAACCACGGCCTTTGATCTGAACTCGGCAGCTGGTCTCGTTTTGGATGTGCTTCACGTATTGACCTCCTTGCCCGACAACTTGGGCTCGAAGGTTGAAACCGGGAATTGGCTCGAGGTCGATCGGAAGACGCTCATCAGGCCATTTGCGCTACTGCATATTAGTTGCGGGTGTCACATTACTACAACAGGACACAACTGACTCTGCCTAGCTCGTCGCGCTCGACTTGAGGCTCTGGCTCTCGACGACGGAATCTGCGCTCATCGACAAGGTTGGGCAGTTCCTGTGTCATGAGCTCCTCAATCTTTTGCACAGCTTTCTCGAGTCCTTCTTTGGTCGTTGCGGTGACGTGGAGGTAGAGCGGAGGCGCCTAGTTAATTTATCAGAGTAATTCTTCCTCATTACATGGATTCACTCACTGCCGCAGTCGCCATGCTCTTGTCCGGGTAATAACTGCCTCGAGTTGTGACATCTTGATTCCTAATAAGCATGCTGTACAATATTGAATGTGTGATGGTCAAGCGTACCGGCGCCAGTTTCGTCTTTGATCTAGATGTCACAAGTTTGAGGTCAGCAGATGAAAACGAGGCCATCGGCCAGCTAGAGCTTTTTTTGAGATAGTAAGCATATCACATTCGGCACAATATAAATGTTCTTCAAACCCAGATGAGATCGCGAACAAAACAAACAAAAGATTTCTTCGGCAATATGGGCCTGATGTATCAGTATGTCATGACAAGAGAATATTTACCATTTTTTGAGTTGCTCCTTTCGTCAGAGTGTATCTGTTGCGTAGATCGTTGACCTCGATGTCCTTGATAAAGTCACCATCTTGCTGGTAGACTTCCTTTTGCAGACCTTCGCCAGATGGCGACTGAGCTCCAGCTGGGTTCAGACCTGGGGATGAAGTGACTGGCGGGACATCTACATGCTGAATGCCACGCTTGTGCTGGAAATTCGCATTGATGCGCGCGGCAGCAGCAGCAGCGGCGGCAGCAGCATCCGAGGCGACCACAGAGGATCCAGTGGTTGGGCTGCGACTACGTCCTGCATCTGGAGTGCGGTTCGAAGGTGAACGAGAACGACGGTCAAATCGAGAAGTGTTGCGTCGAGTCTCTGGCTCAGCCTGATCGAAGCGAGAGCGCTTGCGAGGGTCGTCGGACATGATTATGTTGAAGTATTATCGTGCTCCGGCGGTGACTATCGCGGTAGAATGTGTTGTAAATTGCGAAGTGAAGAAAGTATATCTCCAGGTGTAAATACAAAGAAAGATCGTGACTCGGACCGGGAAGCCTCCGCGCGACGGCAGTCCGAGGGATCTTTTTTGACCTTCGACGACAACAGCATCCACAAACACAACAGTCATGTCGTCTATAGTGTCACAGCGGCTCGGGCGCTCGCTCGTCAAGACCAATGGGCTACTAGAAGCATGCTGCCGCAGCACTACGAAAACCCAGCACACCCGCTTCCAGAGTTCCAGCTCAACCTCGGCCATGGCCTATAAGGCTCTCCACCGTCGAAGCAGCCCCCTACCTACCACCGAGACAGTTTCAGCATGGTCAGCACCCGCCGCAGTCAGCAGCATCATCTACGAATCACCACTGCCGGACAAGGCTCCACCGAAAAAGCACGTCCTGAACTGCCTGGTCCAAAATGAGCCGGGAGTCCTCTCTAGAGTGTCTGGTATCATTTCTGCGCGCGGCTTCAACATTGACAGCTTGGTGGTGTGTAATACTGAAGTGCCGGATCTGTCGCGTATGACAATTGTGCTACAAGGACAGGATGGGGTTGTGGAGCAGGCAAGGCGCCAGATCGAGGACCTGGTACCTGTGTGGGCCGTACTGGACTACACGCAAGCACCACTTGTGCAAAGAGAGCTATTGCTTGCGAAAGTGAACCTGCTCGGACCCGAACACTTTGAGGATCTACTGGCGCATCACAGGGAGATGAGTGGAGACCGAACAGAAACGCAGATTGAGCACGAGGCAGATTACCACCCTGCAAACGTGCCAACAAGTCAAGCACTGAGACATAAGCACGAGCATTTGGAGGCAATCACACATCTCACGCATCAGTTCGGTGGGAAAGTGCTAGACATTAGCACAAACAACTGCATCGTGGAAGTCTCGGCAAAGCCGAGTCGTATCGATTCATTCTTGAAGCTCATCTCACCGTTCGGTGTCTTGGAATCGTCACGATCAGGTAGGTCGAGGCCTTTCTGCTTGCCTATCTCTTCATACTGACACGTTCCACAGGTCTCATGGCTCTGCCCCGATCGCCGCTGCATTCGGCTATCGAGGATGCCGCCGAGGAGCAAGAAGCTGTCGACACGACCCTGCTTCCACCAAGCTAAGGTCTTGATTCCAATGTAACCTAGTGTTCTGGGCATATCGAGTGCTGTGAGCCAATAGTTCGCTTAGCGTTGTACGAATATACGTAATGAACGGATGCTATCCTGAACTAGACTCTACACGATCTTTCCCTTGTTTACGATGAAAGCTTCCAGTGCAGCTGTAAAGTGTCAGTGGTCGTGTGAAGATCTACCGAACCGTCGCAAACTTACAGATTGCTGCATAGAGGCGATTCTCTGCTTCCGGGAATACCAACGACTTCTGACTGTAGAAAACAGCATCCTCGACTTCTTCTGGATGTCGAGGCAGACAGTGCATAAACTGCCACCCCTCTTTAGCACCACCTCTTTTAGCTAGATCAGCAGTCACCTGGAACCCTTCAAATGCTTTCATTCGCTTCACTGCCTCTTCCTCCTGTCCCATGGACACCCATGTATCCGTTACAATGAGATCTGCATTTTTGACCGCTTCCTCGGGTATATTCGTCTCGCTGAGTGACCCTGCTGATGTCACACCTTCGCCCGCTTGTCGGATGATCTGGCGCATATTCTCTGGGATTTCGTACCCCTTCGGTGTTGCGACGCTGACTTCGATACCAAGCTTCATCGCGCCGATTGCCAAATCATAAAGCACATTATTGGCGTCGCCCACCCACGCGATCTTCAGTCCATTCAGGCCAAGCCCATTATCCAGTGAGGCATTCGACGGAGAGAAGACCTCGTGAATGGTGAGGTAGTCCGCTATTGTTTGCAGCGGGTGGAAGGCATCCGAAAGGGCATTGATGACCGGTACAGAAGAGTGTTTTGCCAGATCTGCGACATCTGCGTGCCCATTGACCCTCGCAACGATGCCCGAAACCATGCTCGAAATGACGACCGAGGTATCGTACAATGACTCGTTAACGCCTAACTGGATATCATTGCTTCCTAGGAACATCGGATGGCCGCCCATAGCAACGACGGCACCTTCTGTTGACACCCTCGTTCGAGTACTTCGTTTGCTGAACATGACTGCTATTGTCTTGCCAGTGAGGGATCCAGCAAGATCAGGCAGACTCTTGCCGGACTTCAGGTTGGTCTTGTGTTTTGCGGCATTGAGCACGAGGGCAGTGAGTTCTTTTGCGGACAGGTCTGCGATGGAGAGGAAATGACGGGGCGCAAATGGCGATGTCTGAGGCATGGCTGGTGAACTAGGTGTGCTGTAAAAGCGTGATCGTGAGGCTGGACGACACAAATTTGGGACTGATTTTGCTAAGCGATATGTTGTTGCCATTACCTAGACTGCGAAGTTGTGTTAAGCAAGAAACAGCCGATTTGGTGATATTTGTCGAGTTTCTGGATGTGTCATCTTTTGTCATTGGAAACATTTACATTTGAAGCTCCATCTTAGGCACGTGCTGCCGATCACTTTTCTTTAGTGGGATTCCCCGCATTCGAGATGAGATGATGATGATCACGATATCGTATCACACCAGCTTCACCTTTCATTATCCTCTATCTACCATCCACTTCTGCGCTTCATCAGCCTGATCTTGGACGTGCCCCTCGTGGTACTGTCGTCTCGAGCTCTTTCACGATGTTGTCCTCAACGAAACCGGCTTCGGCGCACTCAAGTCACTCCATCCAGCGCGATGAGTCCAGCGAGACGACGCCCCTCATCGGAAGTAGCGATACGGCTGTCGCAGCTGATGGCGACCTCATCACGCGCACGCGCAACTCTTCTGCAGCCTCGTCAATGCTTCGCCGACTCCAAGAGCAAAATCCAATTCAGAAGTCCGGCCTTGCCAGATGGCCAAGTCTGGTCGCTCTCACTTTACTATGTATCACTGCGGCTGTCATCATGGTATTTGCTTTCATCGTTCCCGGCGTGGTTCGAGAGTATGCCATGCAGGCAATGGTAGTCGAGCCTACAAACTTGTCAATCGACTCCTTCACATCGACTGGTGCTATCGCACGTGTGCAAGGAACTTTCACAATGGATGCGAGCAGGGTCACGAAAAAGGCTGTGCGAGATATTGGCCGCTTCGGGACATGGATCGCGAAAGAGGTGGAGAGTCAGCTGTCAATCGTGGAAGTTGTCCTCCCTCACTATGGTCAAGATGTGGTGGGCACTGCTGAGGTTCCTTCAGTCAAAGTCAACATCAGAAATGGTCACACTACGCCCATCGAGTTCTTGACCCACGTGGAGCCTGGCTCGAAGGATGTTCTACGACGAGTAGCGGACGACTGGGTCAAGGGTAGAATGGAAGATCTGGAAGTCAGTGGCACCGCCAAGGTGACTCTGAAATCAGGATTGTTCGCTTTGGGAACACAGTCGATTATGCATAGTCTTTGGCTACAAGGTGAGCAAATTGATACTCCACACAACTGCACTTGCTAACAGTAATAGGCGGTGATCTGCCTGCGATTCCGGCATACAACATCAGCAAGCTGAACTTCCGTGAGATCGTTGTACCTGATGGACCTGGTGGTATCGCTGCTGAAGTCGCACTTTCGGTCACGAATGAATATCCGCTCGACTTCGAAGTGCCACCATTAGGTTTCTCTATCCTAGTACCCGCGTGCCAGGCATCGGATCCATTCATACAGCTCGCTGACGCAACTACTGACGCCCTGCACGTCGAGCCAAAAACAGATCTTCACCTCAACGTGACTGGCTTCATCCGACGCCTGCCTGACACAGCGCTCGAGACATGTCCGGGCTCGGGACAATCCCCACTAGATGCTATCCTGAGTAATTACATTCGAGGCCGGGAGGCAACCATTTTCGTACGTGGTTCCGACGCACCCTCAATGGACACTCCGACCTGGATGACGGACCTGCTCTCTGACATGACCGTTCCTGTACAATTCCCCGGCAAGACTTTCGGGCATCTCATCAAGAACTTCTCAATGGCAGACGTTCACTTCTCACTTCCTGACTTCGAGGCTGAGCCTGACTCACCAGAAGCACAGCCTAGGATTTCAGCAAATATCCAAGCACTGATTGCACTACCAAAGGAGATGAACTTCAACATCGACGTCAACCGAGTGAGGTCAAAAGCCGACATATTCTACAAACACCAGAAGCTCGGCTACCTCGATCTTCAGCGCTGGCAGAATGCCACATCGACCCCAGCCAGCAATTTGGAGAATGACGCACCGGCACTGATGGTCCAAAGCAGGATCGAGAAGGCTCCGATTACAATTACAGATGAGGATGTCTTCGGTGAAGTCCTCAGAGCTTTGATGACCAGTGAGCATGCCTTGAAGATGGACGTCAAGGCTGATGTCGATGTTGAGCTCAAGACTGCTTTGGGAGAATTTGTGGTTAGGCATATCCCTGCCGAGGGTGTGGTGCCTGTTGACCGTATGTAATTCCATTTCCCGTACATGATATCACGAAATAGGGCATATCCTGGCATGGTGACGGGTGACAAGGAGTTTCGAAAGGCAAATAAAGGAATATACCCATGGGGCGGAAGAAAGATTAGACTACCACGTACAGACTGCGAGGAGCTGGATAGTCTGTAGCGATAAAGCATGCGTCCAATTCACGTTCGCATTATTTCATCCTCGTCTCGAGCCAGCCCACTCCATATGCTTCATGCTAATATATTCTACAGCCGTCGTCCACAAGCCAAGCAAGCCTGGTCACCCAAGCGCACCCATGATCCCGTCGCTTGATCCGAAGATCACAGACCTTTACATCACTGCCACAACTCCAACAAGTCTCACCCTCGCCGCCACCATGAACATCACCAACCCAACCAAGTACTCTGCTGTTGTACCTTACATCGACATCCTTCTCCTTGTCAACGGTACCACACTTGGCCATGCTACAGCCTACAATGTATCCGTCGTTCCTGGCCTCAACACTAATGTTGACATTGTCGCCATCTGGGAGCCTGCTGCCGCCGAGGGTGAGCACAGTCGTGCCGTCGGCCGCGAACTGTTGTCGCAATACATCTCCGGCTACAACACCTCACTCACACTACAGCCCCATCACCTGTCTATCCCTGCCCTGCCGCTCATCAGCCGTACCCTGTCGACATTCACCTTCGAACTGCCCACTCCACGGCTGGGCCCGCCGGCACCGCCGCCACCTCCACGTGACCCTGACTTCCCAGACGATGGTGAGGATGAAGATGACGACTCTCCAAAGTTCATTACCGATGCCACGATGCACCTCTTCACCTCGACCGCCCAGTTCACCCTTCACTCGCCACTCCAACACTCATCCCTCTTGATCACACACCTCAACGCCACAGCGCATTACCGTCCTGAGCCTGATGCAGAGTCCAACGAGGTTGGCAGCATCCTGTACGAACCCTTCCCACCAATGATCGTGGCGCCAGGCGAGAGCAGAAGCCCTCGATTGCCTGTCACTTGGGATTTGGGTGGTGTCGGGTACAAAGCTGTCCGGCGAGCGTTGGGAGGTACACTGAAGTTGGAAGCAAGAGCTATCGTCGGTGTCGGCATTGGCCGCTGGAGAGAACGAGTGTGGTTCGTTGGCAGAGGAGTAGGTGTTGGCGTGAGGTTGTGAGTGTTTACACCATCGTCTAGCAGTTGAGTTATGAGTCCACGTTCACAAGATAAACTTTTCGCATAATACGCGCGGTTGAGTATCATGATGGTGTCTGATCCTGGTGAGTGACTTAAGCTTTCACTTCAGTCCTGGCTTTCAGTTCAGGGTTTCAAAACAAGCTTTCAGTTCAGACTCCCATGGCAAAACTTTATATTTGTTGTCATCGCCGGACGTCCTCATCTATAAAAGGCCTCTCGTCCCCCATCCAACAGTTCTGAAAGACATCAACACAAACAGTAGCTTGGAGACCTCCACTCCAAGCCCTTCCAACCTCTCTCGTCCTTGGGACCATCGACAGTCGTCAGTCGCTTTCTGCCCTGAGCCGCGTCGTCCTGCGGGACTGTTGTCAGCTGCAGCATTTCGGTGGACAAGGTAAGGACTTTATCACAATCCTCTCACAAGGTCATCGAAATCTCTGACACTTCCACCTAGTCCACATCCACTCTTCCGCTGAACATCACATGTTCAGAGTACTTCGCCACTTCCTCGTGGCTCCGTGGTCGTCGACCACCCCCGCACTACTGCCTGGTGCCTTCCTCCCATCGCGTCCTTCCTCGATGTCGACCGCGCCTCCCTCCTACAAATCCAGGTCGCAGAGTCCGGACCCTGACGTGGTTCCGTCAACAGAGACGACAAACACATTCTCTGTCAACGGATTCACTGTCACAACAACATCATCAAACATACTTTCGCGAATAACCGTTATCGAAGACATTCAATCTAAATCCATCACCAATTACATCAACAATACCAACATGTCTTCGTCTATTGATCCGATGCATGACCAGAACGCGCTCGAAATGCACCCAGCAGCCGAAGACGACCAAGGACCAGCGGCGGTACAGCCACCAGCTCCTGAAGCCATTCCTGCCGATGTCCCTCGCAGCCTTTCACGTCCACAGCGCTTCCTCGTCGCAATTCGCGAATATTTTGCCGAGTTCTTGGGCACGCTCATTCTATTCCTCTTCGGCCTCGCCGGTTCCCTCTCTACCCTTCCAACGACACTCTCCAAGGAGGAACCTGACATGGGCTTCAAAGCATACATCGGCGTGTTCTCCTGGAGCATTGGCGTGTTCTCTGCCGTCCTGGTCTCCTCCCACGCCTCCGCCGCCCACCTGAATCCCGCCGTAACGCTCATGAACCTCTGTCTCCGCAATATCTCCTGGAACAAAGCACTTGGCTACGTCGTGGTGCAATTTCTTGGTGCATTCTCTGGGTCCTGGATTGCCTACGGTCTCCTTCACAACACTATCCAGGCATACCTCACCGTTAAGAAACAGTCTGGCTGGGCTCAAGATCTCCTCGGGCCAATGCTATACACCCAGCCTGCCGTAGGGGTTTCTATGGCGTCGGCACTCTTCAACGAGGGCGTAGCCAGTGCCCTCCTAGCCATCATCATCCTATCCCAGGGCAGCAGAACCGTGGATGAAGTGCGAAAATACCTCTCTGTTGGCTTCACGGCACTCGCCGTGGCTGGACTTAGCCTGGCCTTCGGCTACAACACCGGTGGTGCCATGAATCCGTGGAGGGACATAGCTCCCAGAGTTGTTGCTTCGGCGTGCCGCTGGGAGGGCACGGAGCCCTTCACAGCCTCCCGGGGGTGGTTCGCCTTCGGGCCGATTTTGTCTGACTGTGGCGGGATGCTGGTCGGGATGCTGGTGTTCGTGGTGTTCGTGAAGTGGCCGGGGGAGTGGGCGGCACTCCCCCAGGTGGA
>Ga0268250_10001449_pt1 | contig 10376 bp, 9 predicted proteins | sample AgamicAsSfe_FD_200448 | JGI IMG/M metagenome (GOLD analysis project Ga0268250, IMG submission 200448) | Agave microbial communities from Guanajuato, Mexico - As.Sf.e (v2) (version 2) | ecosystem: Host-associated > Plants > Phyllosphere > Phylloplane/Leaf | place: Guanajuato, Mexico | collected... | reverse complement strand
TCTAGAGCCTCGGATGGACGACGCTGCTCATTTAGACGGCGCGCATATGTTAGTCTCTCTGAGCGCCAGCCGTTGAGCATCGTGCTAGGTTGTCAGCCTTAACGACTGATAGCTCCACACCTACCCCGCACTGTGTAGAGTAATCTTGCTCTACCCTCCTGCGGTATAAGAGTCGGTATTGGATATAACAGGCTACATTTCATGGGTTGAGATACCATAGGAACTCACGACGTAATGACTGTAATATTTGATTAGTTTACGAAACCGCGACTGAACAGGAAGATGACTGAACACTGCCTTGACATGCGACATTGCGTGAGCTGATTAGTGTCTACGGGCAGATGATGGCCGGTGTAGGAGCCTATGCAAGAAAGTGCGTCTATGCCGCTGAGATGGCGCAATGCTTGGTGACCTTATCGTGTCTCTACGTTAGTTCGGTTGTGGGTAAGTGCCGCACTAAGCTTGATCGATCCGCCAGCTTGTAACCTCGGAACTTGCGCATCTCCGTTTCGCAACTGAGGAGTTGAGCCAGTGAATATCAGCACTAACACGGCTTCCAACATGGCCTCTAACATGTCAGTAATCATGTCGCATCGTCCTCTGCCGTCTTCTAGATCGGACTTGAGTTATTATCGCACGTCGTCCGTCGCATGACAGTCGTCTGTCCACACCCTCTACTGCCTACGATGCCCGACCCAAGAATTGAGCACCTAGAAGACTTTACCGCACACGAATGGTGCAATGCTCTGATCTTCGATCCCTCGATAACGCGCGTCCACAAACGTCACGTCTTCGGCAAGGGAGACGAATGGAACTCTCTCTTCACCCGCAGTCTCTTCACCAACGATGCCATTCGTGCCTTCCTCAACTTGTACAAACCTGGCAAAGGGCAGAGAAGAGCAGTAGACCGGAACAGCATAGTCACAGGCGAGCCACCGAAATTCAGGAACGTTGCGCCGAGCGACTACGACAAGGAGTTACGCAGACGAACGGCAAAGGAGGATGTACAACACGACCTTACAGACCCAGAAGCGCCTGAGAATACCGTGTTAGTTTCTATGGGTGGTGAGCTTGATGGTGGTATTGGGCGTCTTCACGGCGGCGTCACTGCATCTTTGCTAGATCAGGCTATGGGCGCGCTGTTGATGCACTACTACGAAAGTAGCAATGCGACTACGGAGTTGAGAGTCAAGTACTTGAAGGCTGTCGAAACGCCTTGCATACTGAAGGTCAGGGCGAGGATAAGCAGAGAGGTGGGAAGGTGGATAGAAACAGCAGGATGGGTCGAAGATGGAGAAGGTACCGTGTATGCTGAAGGCTGGGGTAGTTTTGTGTTGGCCAAGCTTGAACCATCGGCGAAGATGTAGGCGTACTGATAAATGGCAATGTAGAGACAAAAGGACAAGGAAGCATGTAATGGGAAAGCCTCCAGCCATCGCCCGCTTCCAGTCATAGGCAGCGCGAGTCGTATCGCGAAGATCTCACGGTCCTAGCATATACATTTTCAGTCTCTCGGCCGCCAACCACCCCGCGCGCGACTCATGCGTTGACCTTACCATAGTCTAGATGGCGAACGCGATGTGCATCACACCCTCACCCAGATCAGTACCATCGCTATCGCTCTCAATGCATATACCCATCGACGGTCCCAACGACCGCTATCGCAGCATGAACCGTTCTTGCCGACCCCTGCCAGCACACGTACCGCGACTTCTCGGCTTCTCCAGTGTTCTCAACATCCGACGAATCACATACTGCAGCGTCATGGCATTGTGTTTCAGATATTCAGGCAAATTGATTCTAGACCGGGCCCCCTAGCCGCCGATCAGGAGAGTTTTGCAGCCGTTGGCAGGTTCACCCAACGAAGTTTTCTTATCGACAACGCACACAAGGCGATGACATGGGACATCTATATTTATGGTGGGGAGGCCAAGGTAATTTGACACCTGTTTAATCTTGGAATGTGCACGGCGTCGGTGCAGAGTATGCTGGGTTGAAACAGCGTTATGCGTTGTAGGCTGTGTAAGTTATGTACGATAGCTGTCTACAGCTTTCGTCTTTTACGCGTAAGCTTCATCTTTCGTCCTCTCTTCCATTTTTTCGTCGTTCTCTACCGTCGCATTTTGCGCAGTCTCTCGTTCATTACTATTTTTCTTGGTTCAGCGAACCATACACGTTCATTACAAGTTCATTACATTCTTTTTGCTTTGATTAGCCTACATTCAAATCAACGACAACGTAAATCCAAAATCTTCGTGCCTACCGTAATCGTTAAACATGATACCGACCTACTTCGCCAACGCGATATCCCTCATCGTTCAAACTGCTGCGAAACAGGCCCCACCTCCATCTCCTCCACCACCAGCCGCCCTCCTGACCACCTCAAGCAGCCTCGCTGCTTCGCTCAAGTCTTCTTTCCCGGATCAAAATCTAGCATTACTACCTCAACCGTACTGGTGGTGGCAGTCCGGAACTGCGGTCGAAGCGCTTCTCAACTATGGTCCAACAACAGGAGATTGGCAGTATGAGGAGATGCTAAAGAACACGATCGTGACTCAAGCGACAGCAACAAACGACTTCATGACCATCGATGCCACCGGCAACGATGATCAGGCATGGTGGGCGCTCGCTGCCCTGACAGCCGCCGAGAACAAAGTACCGCAACTAGGAGGCATAGCTTGGGTCGACCTAGCAAGAAACGTCTTCAACGAGCAAAGACAGCGCTATGAAGACGGTGCAAACACGTGCGGGGGCGGACTACGCTGGAAGATTGACTACGAAGACGGAAACAACGGATGGCACTACAAGAACGCCATTACAAACGGATTATTCTTTCAACTCGCCGCCCGTCTCGCCCATCTCACAAATGACACAGAGAGTTTGGCCTGGGCTGAGAAGACGTATGCTTGGAGCACGAAAGTCGGACTCGTGGACAAAGACTTCAATGTCTACGATGGGACAGACGAAGAGAATGGATGTTCGGATCTGAACCACAACCAGTGGAGTTATAATGTTGGAGTTTACCTCTATGGCTCTGCTGTTATGGCAGTCCATACCAAAGACGACAAATGGGTCAACCGAACCCGCGGTTTTATTGCTTCTGCGAAGCGGACTTTTACTTCACCAGATACTGGCGCTTTGTTTGAATCAAAATGCGAAGGCAAGGATATAGATGATGGAGGTTGCGACACGGATCAGGTCTCTTTCAAGGGTTTGTTGGCACGCTGGTTAGGTGCTGCGGCAGAAATCTTACCAGAGGTCAAGGAAGATGTTGAGAAGATCATCAATGCGGCTGCAACTGCGGTTCAGGATGGAGAGAAGACAGATTTGGGGCCTATCGAAAGCTTCAATGCTTTAGAGGTAGTTGACGCGAGTCTGAGAATGCAGGGATTAGGTGGTGTGGAGGGCGTCATAGGGTTAGGAAAGGCAAGAAGAACAACGAGGAGCGTTGCTGGCAGGATATCATGGTGATCAGATACGCCGATAAATGTCAGTCGAAGTTGGTCAGTGGTATCCCAGCCGTTTGCTTACTTTTTCGACGTGACCTCAAGAGGCTGCTCTCCACGATCGTGCTGAGTCTCGTACATCGTCGCTATCCCAGAAATCCCCCTTACACTTGTAGGAATGGATCCCTGCCATCTAGCGTCATCGTCTGCAGCCGGATCGTGGGCGATCTCATCTCGATGCGCGGTCCGCTACGCGGATCGATGTTCCGGTTACCCTGAGGGGCTACGGGTGGCTGCAGCCCCTCAACACCAATAGAGCTGTTAAAGCTCTCATAATGACGTCGCGGGTGCGGAAGCCTGCCAGGAACGTCAACAAACATCATTTAAGATAAGCTCGTGTGCGGACCAATGTTCACTAATATCTCATCTCACCGTACCATTGTTGCTTTGCTGTTCTCAATTGATCACTAGTTACGTTGCGAAACATCATGCCTTCAGTAAACTCAGCTGTAAGTGTCGCTTTCGCGATTGTACAAGGTATGCAATTGACTGGCTTCTGGCAGGTATTCCATGCGTACGCATACGGTACCGCATTCTGGTACGGTCTGCGTGGCATGTGCCGTGTGTACGACCCTATTATGGTCATCGGCTGTACGTTGCCCAGATGCTCTTCACTTGTCTTCGTACCATTTAGATCAGAGTTTTGAAACTAATATGATCTAGGGTTCCGACCTCCCTCGCAGCTGAACCTTGCGCCGAACGATCTCGAAGCATACAACGTGCGCAACGATGGGTGGTGTCTCGTCACCCTTGCGTTGATCCTAGTGTCCTTTACCAACGCTGTGCCTTTCAGCTCAGCACCTGCAACGAAGCTCACGTCAATTCCGTATGCGAAGGCGGTGGTGGCTGCGACAGTCTTCCATCACATCACAACTGGCATCGGCGCGTACCAACACTACAAACTGCCCAGTCACTACAACACCAGTATGAGCATTGGCGTGTGGGGTAATGTGTGGCTGACGCTGACGGGACTCTTTACCTTGGCAATGCTGCAGTCGAATGCAGGAAATACACCGGTCGAGGAGGTCGCTAAGAAGGCTAAATAGCTGCGTAGTTAGCGGCTACTTGTTTGGATTCTTCAAGAAAGTTCTGATCGCGGCAATCGAAAGCCTGCCGTCAGAGTGTAATGATGAGTATCTGCCAGGGAAGGACAGAGGACTGGAGTCTACGCAGCGTGCGCTAGAAATGCTATGACATCCAACGTATGAGGAGTTATTGGGTGACAATACATGAACCAAACGAGGAAAAGAATTGGTTGACCATTCATTCGTTCGCATCAGCTGCCACTTGACCGTTGTGAAGTTAACCCGGTGTTTCCAAAGAATGTCCCAGGGTCATGTGCCATATCCTAATCTTCCGCCTCACTATCCGTCATGTGTACCTGGGAAACCCGCCAAATCCCAATGGGTATCCGCGGAAGTTCCAGCCCTGCTGAGTCATGATGCACGGCGTGCAATAGGCGTTCCTGCGAAAGTCGTAGTAATTCTGCTCTAGGCATCTTCGGGATTGACGGTAAGGGATGCCGGGCTGATTGAAGTATCGTGGGTCGTTGATTTGGTTCAGACTCATGCGGAAATGATGACACGGTGGGGCCTGTATGTACTCTTGGTGGTTACAGCGTTCCCAGTGACGATGAATGTCTCGACACATAGCTTTGGTGAGGGACCCCAGGCTGTGAGGCAAAAGAAGTTGCTATGAGCTCAGCTCGATTCGTTATGGGTGAGTCGTTTAGATACATATGAAACAATTCTATATGGTGCCAGAGAATCTTGACAGTCTCACATTGTCACTGCTCTTATACATGTCCCTCAGTGTTGTGATTGTCGAACACATGTTGAGATCATCCAACCGTTGTGCACGGGGAAGGTGGGGAGTGGGTTTGAAAGTGAGCCTTGTACTGTATATACAGCATGTAGCTGTGGTATGAGATCTTCTTACATCCACCGGTGAGTGGTTAGTATACGTACCGAATGATGTGTGGTTTCAGCGCATGCGAGATACTGTTCGCGGTATACAAAGATCCTTTTCGTGAGGATGCGAGCACTAGCTCAAACGGGCCGCGCAACGTAAGAACACATGGCGGGGAATTCGGACAACTCGCTAAGCAAAGATGAAGTGAGAGAGTGTTGGGAGCAAATCGGATGCAAGCCGTAGCACGCCACGGGGATGAAGCAACATATGACACTTTGCTCAGCCTTAGGTAGCATACCCAGCTCCTGGAGTTTAAGTATGCGAACGTCTGGTGACACGTAAAATCGCCACAAGGCTGTCGTGCAGCGCTCTCGCTTGTCTAGAGCTTTGGGTGTAGTACAAACGACCGTCATGTTTGCTGTGCTGTGACCAACGAATGTCCAAAAAAAAGAGCGACAGTAACATCCGGACCGTAACCCAAAAAGAAAAGTCGGCCGATTCGCCTGTCACAATGAACGCTGTATGCGTCATCCACACTTGCAGCTGCCCACAAGAGTCGATACGGGTACCTCCCCGATTACGCGAAGATCAATCCTGGAGGTGGATTGAGAGGCCCTCCGCCGGGTAAAGGAATAGAATCCCATAGGATGAAGCTGAAGACCATGTAAGTTCGCCATTACCTGAACTAAAGTGGTAGATGTTCTGTTCCAATTGTGCAGAAGTCAAAATGGCAAGAGGTACACATTGAGCAAGTCCGGCTTAGCTTCGTTACCTCGACTGGTAAAAGACCTTTCGATCAAAGCAGCCATAACTAAGATTAAAGTAAGAACGAGCCAGAATTCTGCGATGAATGTTTTGATTGATGAACGCCTACTAATCCACACACCCGGGTATAAGTTTTTCCAAATGCTAACAAACCAGGACGCCTAATATATGCATGCAAGGGGTATCGCCAAATTCCAATCCCGAAACGCTCAAATGCAGATCATCAACTAACTTCCCAGCCTTCATGACCATGCAATCGTCATCATCATCATGTTTGTCTGTTCGTTTGCGCAAGTGGCCTGCCACCAGAAAGCGCAGTACGCATGCAATAGAAAGAAAGCGCTGAATACAGAAAGGAAACAAATATCATGCCTATGATTGCACCCTTCACAGTCCCCTGAACTTGGCACCGTTTTTGTGATAGATGCTGTGCATTGCACGAGGAGTAATTGCAGAAGCAGCAGGTTGAGTTGGAGCTGACTGTGTAACAGTTACCATGACGGTGTTGGTAACAGTGACGACAGAATCGGGGTTCGTCGATGATGTAGAAGCTGCTCCAGGACGCCCACTGAGAGTCGGGATATCAGTAGGAACTGGCAAAGTGTAGTTGAGGAATGGAGCTCCGCTGCTGATAGAAGGAACAATACTGCTGACAGCTGGAGCGCCACCGGTTGGCGAGGGCGCCGCGTCTGTAGCAGAGGGCGTAACAGCGGGTAATCCTCCGGAAAAGATGGGTCCGACTTCGCCTTGCACGACATTTGTCATGAGAGCCGTGCGAGACGCGAAGTCCGCTACAGCAACGGTCATGGCATCTTGCTGAGGACCAAGATCGAATTTTGTCTCTGCAGCCTCAGCCATCGCGACATCTTTGGATGCGACATCGACATCGATACATGTGCTGTAGTATTCATCCTTTCCGTTCGGATAGCTTGGATCGATCTTGCCAGAAGCTGTGTTCCATTGCCAGACCCAGTAGATAGTGTATGGCTTGCCCATCTCGGCGCTATCAGGAATCTGAACGTTCGTTTCGCAGGAGAGAGGATAGTTGCCTGGTGCCCCTTCGACAGCTTGTCCCATTGCGAAATTTGGATCGGATTTCTTGCGCTCGGTGGCGATAGGTGAATCATTCTGCTCGTAGCAACGGCCGTCGTCGAAATTGTTCATGGTGAGTAGCTTGCCGCGCTTGTCCCCGCCCTGGCCATCTTGAGTCCAGCTCAAAACCGTCACTAAATGCTCGTCCTCCTTTGGTGAAGTGGTGCCGTACACAAAAATGGTACCGCCCTTCTTGGGTTTTCCTAACTGGTTGTTGGGTAGAGAAACATGTCCATTCTCCGTATACCGCATGGCTACGAAACCACCAGGTGTGGCTTGAAGACGAGGATATTTGTCCTGAGACTGCTCTTGTTTACGTTGCTTTTCGTGACATAGTAGCGTACTGTTTGTAATGAAGACGTTGCCTGGTGTTTTGTCGCCGGGAATCTCATAGTTCATCGAGGTGCCGCTATAGCCTGGATCGGTTTTCGCGACCATGCCTCGCGGGTAGCCATATTCCCCAACGTATTCGCCTTTGTCGTTGACGTTGCGCAGCTGCTCAATCCAGCTGTGGCCCATGGCGACCGGGGCTGCGGCCATCGCCGCGATTATTAATGTGAGTATGCTCGGCATGTTGGGTGTAGATATTCGTTCGCAAATGCGGGATCGAGAGGTGTTGTAGTTTTGACCTGCAAAACGAGGTTGTCCGTCAAGTAGAGTTGGGAGATAGTCGTAAGGTCGGGAATCCTGTGGCGTGGTAGTGTAGTTGAAGATGTCGTGGCTCGTGGATGAAGTATTGTCAAGGTGAAGAACACTATTGACCCATATAATTGTGGAATGGCTGGCTCAGCTAACACGCTGTGAATGAGAGTACAGTGTGGAGCGACACGCGATCGATTCGTGTTCACCGGAAGAATAGCAACAAAGCTATTGTTCAGCAAAAGTGTATGAACGTTTTGGTAATAGTACCCAACACAACGTACACCCAGAAGAAAATAAAGGAATGAGAACGGAAGAGAAGAAGTCAAGACGCACACAAGCCAGGTGTGATGACAAAATGCAAAGCTCACGCGGCCATGGTCCTTTATTGAGGCAGGTGATGGTAGTGAGACAGACGCTGTTAAACGTTGTAAAATCTCCGGCCTAGAAGAGAAGAAGTGACAGGAGCCAATAGAGAAGGAGGCACACGAGGTATCGAAACACAGCGCCACTCCACGCGGCGCTGCAGTCAAGCTTGTGAGCCTGAGTTCTATGGGTGTAGGATGTGTGTTTCAACGCTGGCCGACACTGTAGCCGCCAGCCATGGCTTTCCCGTCCGGCAGCATGGCCGCGGCGTAGCGCGCACATGCTGCAGCCTCCCGTACTCTCCGGCGCGAAGATCGGCCTCTGGTACTCGGTAGTTGGTAGTTTAAGTTGCATTGCAAGGCTGCGCTAGGCTGTTCTCAGACATGCAGAGGGGCCGTTGAGTGTCAGAGGACCGTGTGCCGTTGATCTACAACACAACGACGGAAGCTAGGCATCATCTAGATCATTATGCGATCTCGCTGTAGGGTTGTGGAGACATGCTGGGAAACAACAACAGCCTGCCACTGTGATGTTTAGAGGCGCTTTCGCATCATGCACCCACCGAAGACGCGTGATGCGCGACGACCCACGTGGAGCGAGCGAAAACAACGAGAAAAGCATCGCAAGTGTGCCAGAGAGTGATGCCTGAGCCACCCGACGACAGGTGAATGTGCGCTGTTGCAGCGCTTCGAGAAGGAAGGTGAACCTGCAAGCGACGGGGTGGGGTGAAAGAAGTTTGGTAGGAGGCTCCGCTTCGTTTCAGGTCAGAGCACAACCGAGCGTCGATTGGTTGTTGCCCGCTACGCTAGGCTTCATACTAAGGATTGGAGATATCATCTGATTGGAGCGCATTGTTCTATCTCACGATGCCTCCCAGCTAGTCTCTTCGTACGACCAGATTGACGCCCATCCAGTCTCTATATTTGATAAGCGAGATTCCAGACACCTGGCCGACATCATGCACTTTTTTTTTCATGGCTCTCTCGGCGTGTGGGAACATGGACGACAACAAGATGAGTTATTTTCCTGAGGCTCGTTCTCACCCACACGAACACGTTTCCTATCGGTTATTCATGTTTCATCCACAAGGGAAAACTGCGGGGCGCGGAACAGCCCTGAGGCACAGCAAATGGCACAAACGGGAGCCTGGCCAGCATCCCCACCTGTCAAAACGGCTCGCAGATTACAGGAACCAAACCCGAGGCTAACCACGTCGGACGACCATAGCGGTACATCTCCTGTTGTGACTGCTCAAACCCAAAGCGCTTGGCTATGTAGGAGACAGTCAGGCACCTTCCCGGAAACCATTTTCCCAAAGTCCTTGCACCTTGAAGGCCCTTAGTCAAACACGCCTTGACAAGGAACGCTCGCTCTGGACACTCTGCTGATACGTTTACCATATTGACACACCCATGGCTGGATCATTGAGAGATGTCAAGGACGCGAGTGTTTAGTATATTTTCCCGAGGCACTACAAGAAGTTGCGCTTCAACATTGACAATTTACTACCCACACTGCAGATACACAGTTATCAAACTCCGACGGCACTTGATGGGTCAATCCTTCAGTCCAGCCGACGAAAGTGATTTCTTACTAGGCGCTAAATTACGAGCACAACTTCCGTCGCCTGACATAGTAGGCCACATTGTCGACATGTGCCGATTTGCCCTCGTCCTCTGCATCTGTGCTCACACTTTTCACAAGGAATTTCTTTTGGTTTCCAGCAAGATTGACACAACCATCGAACAGCTTCTGTCTCTGCGTTGATATGCACTCAATCACCGTCGAAGGGTAAACAATAAAGTGACAACCTTATGGAAGCATTGGAGGTTGGTATACGCTTCTTTGAGATGCTTGGAGATCAAGACACGTGTTGGTGAAGATGTGAACAGAAGAACGACATGTACAGTGCGTGTGATCAACAACATTGTTGACGTGAAAGATCAAGAAGACCGCGAAGTCAGCGGTAATAGCATCAAGCATGTTACTACACTACCATTACGGACTATCACACATTCAAGCACTGAATGCAGCCTTTGAATTTTCTCCTTGCTTTTGAAGGCTCATTTACAGCATAGCAATGCGCTTATCTTCTCT
>Ga0268250_10001448_pt1 | contig 10378 bp, 8 predicted proteins | sample AgamicAsSfe_FD_200448 | JGI IMG/M metagenome (GOLD analysis project Ga0268250, IMG submission 200448) | Agave microbial communities from Guanajuato, Mexico - As.Sf.e (v2) (version 2) | ecosystem: Host-associated > Plants > Phyllosphere > Phylloplane/Leaf | place: Guanajuato, Mexico | collected... | reverse complement strand
ATTTTGATCACATATTTGTACTTCAAATATTTATAAGAACTTATTTATGTGAAATTTATAGAGTTATAAGATTTTATAGGAATTTATCAAGTTAGATTTCAAACCCTATAACTCATTCCTGAGCCTACTAGTGGTCCACCGACCGGTCGACCGAACCAGAGCTCGGTCGACCGATGTGAACAGGACGTGCACAGCTGCCTTGGCCTTGGGCCGGTCGACCACAGGATCGATCGATCCAGAGAGCTTGCTTCCTGGATCTGATCCCGGTCTACCGGTCGATCGACTGACCCAGAGAGGGAACTCTCTGGTTCTGACCTCGATCGACAGTCGACCGGGTGGTCAACCGTTAGGCAAGTTTTCCTGAGGCAGTCGACCAAGCGGCCGACCGGGCGGCCGACCGACAGGCCAATCTGGCCTGGTTCTGGACCCCAACGGCTATATTTCCAGACTCCTATATAAATGAATCTTTGAGGGATGTTTTCACTAAGAATTTCAAGAGCAAAATTTCTCATCTTTTCAAGTGTTTTCAGCAAGTTTTAAAAAAAAGTTTTAGAGCTTTAATCTCTCTATCTTTATTCTGTTGCAAAGTTTTGAAAATCAAAAGATAACAAGTTTTGAGATTTTAGTTTCTTGTCCAAAATTTCTATATCATTTCTTGAGTTTTCTCAAGAGTTTTTTTGTGTTTTCTTTTTCAAATACTTTCTTTTTTCACATACTTGAGCTATCATCTCAAATCTATCTTTAGGATCTTTGTATTATGAGAAAATTGTTTGTGATCTTTCAAGATCACCAAGAGAGTGTTTGTGATCTTTGTGATCACCAAGTGCCTTTCTTTCTTTACTTTGTGCTCCCTCTTGTGTACAAGTGATTATGTTTGAGAGAGTTGTGTACTCCCAATGTTGAGTTGTATTACTCAGTAGAGGTCCCTTTGTGGAAGGTCATGTCTAGTGTGGACATAGTGAAAATCCTTCTGTGTGAAGGCGGGGACGTAGAGCAGTGACTCGAACCTCAAAGCATATCTCGCTGTTTGCGTTTGATCTTCTATCTCTCAACTCTATCTCTTTATATCTTGCATTGTTATTAATTGCTCATATCTTATACATGCTTGTATTGTTTGTGTGCCCGCACTTGTTTTGAACCAAGAGAGCTTTTAAAGCACCTCAACTCTTAGTCTAGATGAATCTAAAGGAGTAATTCCAGAGCCCTTTACAGGGAATGCAGGCTCACTCTTGGTTACATATAGTGTGTTAGCATTTAAGTTTTAATTCGCATCATTTGGCATTAGATTAGCACTACACCTATTCACACCCCTCTAGGTATACTTTTAATTACTTCCATGTCTTTAGCTGAGGGACATTGCGAATTGTCGTGTGAGATTAGTGATTGAAACTAGGTCTGTGAGTTGAAGTTCCGATAGGCATTAGGGGGATCATGTTGGCTTTGGAGTAATCTCTTAGGGGAAGGTTCCAATTAAAGACCATCAGAGTGAAACTAATATAAGCTGTCAGAGACAACTCGAGTTAGGTTGTTCGATGAACCGTCAGGACGATCTCCGTCTTTCAGGAGAGTCCGTATAGGCTTTAGCCGTGACGGTGAAAACCCGATATAAGTTGTCGGAGTGAGCCTCCATCTTTCATGAGAGTTTCAGTATAAGCTTTAGACGTCACGGCCCGATCTAGGCTAGCAGAGTGAGCTGTCAATCTGTCATGATCTCCGTCTTTTAGGAGAGTTTCCATAAAGTCTTTAGCCGTCAGGGTGAAGACCTGATATAGCTGTCGGAATGAGCAATCAAGAGGACATCCGTCTTTCAAGAAAGTTTCTGGGTAGACCCTGGCCGTCAGGGTGAGAACCCAATATAGGTTGTTGGAGTGAGCCATCAAGACGATCTCTATCTCTAAGGATAGTCTTCGTATAGGCTTTAGTCGCAGGGTGAGGACCGATATAGGCTGTTAGAACTAGTGAGCCGTCAGGATAATCTTTGTCTTTCAGAAAAGTCTCCGTATAAGCTTTAGCCGTCAGGGCGAGAACCTGATACAAGCTGTTAGAGTGAGCCATCAGGATAATCTCCGTCTTTCAGAAAAGTCTTCGTATAGGCTTTAACCGTCAGGGTGAAGACCTGATATAGGTTGTCAGAGTAGCCATCAAAAGGACTCAAGTCTTTCAAGAGAGTCCGTATAGGCTTTTGCCGTCAGGGTGATGACCCATTATAGATTATCGGAATGACCTGTCAGGATGACTTTCATCTTTCAGGAGAATCTCCTTGTAGGTCTTAGCCATCAAGATGAGGACCCGATATAGGCTATCAGAATGAGCTGTTATGAAGACTTTCGTCTTTCAAGAGAGTCTCCGTGTAAGCTTTAACCGTCAGGGTGAGAACCCAATATAAGTTGTCAGAATGAGCCATCATGAGGACTTTCATCTTTCAGGAGAGTCTCCGTATAGGCTTTAGCCATCAGGATGAGAACCCGATATAGGCTGTCAAAGTGAGCAGTCAGGACGATCTTCGTCTTTCATGAGAGTTTCAGTATAGGCTTTAGCCATTAGAGTGAGGACCCGATATAGGCGGTCGAAATGAGCTGTCATGAGGACTTCTGTCTTTCAAGAGTCTCTGTGTAGGCCTTAGCCATCAGGGTGAGAACCCGATATAGGCTGTTGGAGTGAGCTGTCAGGACGATCTCCATCTCTCAGGAGAGTCTTCGTATAGGCTTTTGCTGTCAGGGTGAGGACCCGCTATAAGCCGCAAGAGTGACTTATCTTCAACAAAGATTTGCAAAGCTCGAAAAGGAGAGAGATGGCGCACAACAACGATTCTTTTCATTGGATTAATTGTGAGTTTATACATAGTATCATTTCAAATGAAAAAAATTCTATTGTTTGTTGAGTCTTACCGTCTTGATCGGCTAAGGTATATAAACTTTTGCCTCCTTTGGAGACCACGGTGTAGGGACCTTCCCAGTTGGCTCTGAGTTTTCCTATATTTTTTCTTCGGTGCTCCGGATGACGTGCTTCAAGACTAGGTCACCGATCTGGAACTCTTGAGCCATCACCTTATGATGCACTTCCTTGATTTGTTGTCGGTACGCCGTGATACGGATCGTGGCCTGCCGCTGCCTATCTTCAGACTGATCATGTGTCAAGTGAAGCTAAGCGACATTCTGGTCCCAATCGATTTCTTTTGTGCGCGATGTCGGCAAGCAAATGTCGATTGGGATGTTGGCCTCTGCTCTATAAGATAATGAAAACAGAGTCTCTCCCATAGGGATGCGCATAGTGGTCCGGTATTCCCAGAGCATGCCCGAAAGCTTTTCAACCTATTTGCCTTTCGCCTTACCAAGGCTCTTGCACAATTTTTTGAGAATGTTGTGAATGCTGATCTCAGCTTGGTCATTGCCTCGTGAGTAGTATGACGTAGAGAATTAATAAGTGGTCTTGTACTTGGCGCAGAATGTAGCCACCTCTCTACTGACGAAGTTGTTCCGTTGTTGGATATAATGGTGTGAGGGAAGTCGAAGCAACATACGAGGTTCTGTCTCAAGAATTTGACTACCTGTTGCCCTGTGACTTCGGAGAGAGGCACAACTTTGATCCATTTGGTGAAGTAGTCTGTTGCGACCAATAAGAACCGAAACTGAGGCTGTGTTCGGGAAAGTGAATCCACCACGTCCAGCCCCTATTGCATGAAGGGTCATGGCTCCGTAATGTGTGGAGGTCTGTGTTTGGCCTGCTTGAGGAAAGAGCGAACCTCTGACATTGTGAGTTCTTCAAATACTCCTTGGTATCGTTGAACATCTTGGGCCAATAGTTCCCATGATTGATAGCTTTGTAGGCGAGGGACCGACCTCTGGCGTGGTTTTCACAGTCGCTATCGTGGATTGCCTGTATTATCTTCTTGGCTTCGTCCGGCCCGAAACACCTCAGGTAAGGCCGGAGTGCAACTTGAAATAAGACCTTTTGTACAAGATGTCTTCCAGGAGTATGTAGTTGGTCACGTGCTGGAGCTTCTGCACTTCGGTCTTGTCGTCGGGTAGCACCCCATTCTTCAAATAGACAATAATGCGGTCTATTCAATCCGGAATAATGTCCAAGCGGAACACTTCTCCCGATCGTCGGATGTTGGGCTTCGCAATATGCTCGACAGCGATCTCTCGCTGGAATTGGTACTCCACGGCCGATGCCAAGTTGGCTAAAGAATCAACATGGTTGTTCTTTGACCGGGAGATCTGTTTGAAGTAGCATCGGGGAAACTTAGACTTCAGGCTGAGGAGATTTACATGTATGCTACCATCCGATCGTCTTTGGCTGCATACTCTCTATTGACTGGACTCACCACCAGTAATGAGTCGCAGCAGACCTCGAGTCCAGTGACTCCCAAGCGTCACTGCCATCCTAAGGCCAGTAATGACAGCTTCATATTTGGCCTCATTATTGGTAGTGAGAAAGCCTATAGCGTAGGACTGCTCAATGATGGTCCCCTTTGGAGTTGTTAGGACAATCTCAATTCTAAAACCCTCGTTGTTTGATGTTCCATTTGCGTCCAAGGTCCATCCTCACTCTATGACGGGACTCTCGGAGTGAACACATCAATAAAATCCGCCAAGACTTGCCCCTTAATTATCGTCATTGACTCATACTTGATGTCGTATGGCTTTAAATCTGTGACCCACTTTGCCACTCGTCTAGTAGCTTGTGGATTCTTCGCGATGCTCTTCAGAGGGTGCTCTATCAGCACAACGATTTGGAAAGATTAGAAGTAATGCTTCAGATTCCTTGAAAAGACGAAGAGAGCAAGGACCATCTTTTGGTATCGGGTCTTGGCATCAAGTAGGAACTTGCTGACGTAGTACACAGGTTTCTGAACGCCCCATCTTCCCGAACCAAGGCTCCACTCACGGCTGACTCCGATACCGCAAGATAAAGGTATAGCATTTTTTCGGCAACAGGCTTGAATAGGAGGGGGGAGATGCAAGATATTTCTTCAGGCCTTGAAACGCGACTTCATAATCCTCGTTCCAGCAGAAAATCCACTATTCCTCTTTATTGCTTGGAAGAACAGTTTGCATTTATCCAGGGAATGGTTAAGGAATTTGTTCAAGGCTGCCAGCGCCCGTTCAACATCTGTACTTTCTTGACACAAGTAGGAGACTTCATACCCAGGATGGCAGGTATATGATCGGGATTGACTTTGATACCCGATGGGTGACCATATAACCCAAGAACTTTTCGGAAGCCACACCAAAGGTACACTTCTCTGAGTTGAGCTTGTCCGTGTACTTTCAGAGGCGATTGAACGCCTCGCTCAGGTGTTGCACATGGTCGGTAGACCTACGAATAATTGCGAACATGTCATCGACGTATACCTCCATGGTGTGTTCAATCAGCTCACTGTTGACCATCCATTGGAAGGTTGCACCGGCGTTTTTTAGTCTGAAAGGCATCACCTTATAGCAATAGATTCCCCGATCGGTGATGAACGTCGTCTTGTTTTCATCTGGTGGATGCATCTTAAGGTGATGCCTTAAGGTGATGAACGTCGTCTTGTTTTCATCTGGTGGATTTGATTGTATCTGGAGTAGGCATCCATAAAATTGAGTAGTTCATGGCCCGTCATCGCATTCACCATCTGGTCAATCCTTGGCAGGGGGAAGTTGCCTTTAAGGCAGACCTGGTTAAGATTAGTGAAGTCAATGAAGACTCTTCACTTGCCATTCTTTTTCTTCACCAGGACCGGGTTAGCGAGCCATTCGGGATAGTGCGTCTCTCTGATAAAGTTGGCTCAGAGTAACCGGTCAACTTCGTTGAGGGCCTTACACGCTCCGCATTCATCTTCCTCAGCTTCTACTTTACCGATTTGATCTCCAAATCGATGGATAGTAGGTGGCAGATGATGGATGATTCGACTTCTGACATATCTGTGAGGGACCAGTGTACACATCCAGGTTATTAGATAAAAATTTTTTTTGAACTGTACCTTATCATCTGTCAGAAGATTTGCACTCTTCACCATCCACCATGACCGCTTTTGGGTGATGGCAGCAAAATGCTTCAAGACATGGCTTGGTCCCCTTTTATGTCCGCAATTTACATCAGAATGGAGTGGGATATCACATAAGCTAGTGGTAGCTGGATGAGACAACTTTCATCATGTGAATTCATGACCACCCGAGGATCGCATTGTGCGAGGATGCCACGTCGATCACGTAGAACTTTGTGATGGTGTTGTAAGGATCGGCGCAGACTGAAAGTGTGATTATGCCGGGCAAATGTGTCTCATTCCTGCTAAACCCATATAAACTTGATTGGGACTTAGGACAGATCATTGCCCGGGCTATCTCTAAGTGTTCTCCATCCTGTATAGGGCGCTCGTTATAATATGTTGATGTTGCTCCCGCTGTCTACCAGGATTCTAGAGACTCAACAGCTGCCAATGTGCATTATAACGATTACGACATCAAGCGGAAAGTGCATGGCACAGGCATCAGCTTCTGAAAATGAGATTGGCCTACTAGAGAACGCATGGGGACCGGTCAGCACCGTTGGGTGGTTGCTTCTGCGGCCTCGTTGATGTAGATGGTCTTCTCTCTCGAGGTGGTGCCATCCAGTAGACAAGCGCCAAAAATGGCATCAAAAATGGCATCCACCTCTCGATAGCTGACGAGGGTGCGACCCGCTTGATTCCCCTGCATCAGAGTTTTGGGAGTCACTTTCTGCACCTTGACCTTCGAAGATTGTCTGAAGTTAAGAATGAACTCCTTAAAATACCCCCAATTGACAAGCTCTTGGAGTTACCTGTGGAGGGATCGACAGTGCGATGTCCCATCCCGTCATGAAATACACAGTAATCGCCCGCTTCGGGGCCCTTTGTGTTACACAGGAGTGGCTTTGGCCGTCTCACCCACGATTGGTCCTGATGGCGCTAACGACGCGATCGATGGAGATCGATCTTAAACAGAGTGAAGTCGGCATCAGCTCTGTAGGCCTCCAGGGAGTTCCGCGAAGAACTAAGCTGGGAGTGCTTCTTATAACCATATTGCCCCCGATTTTGAGTCTTTTTCGGAGGAGCAGGCGGACGCTTCATCTTCTCCCCTGCACTCTCTTGCTCATGAGGTCGGCTCGTCAAGGCCTGCGTCGCCTCTTCCAGCTGTATGTACTTCTGGGCTCTGAGATAGAATTTCTTTCATGTTGGTGACGTCATACTTCACCAGGTGCTTGTAGGAGTGATCGATTTGCAGTCCAGCAATAAATGCGGCGGCAGCGACATTATCACTACAATTATAAACCAGTGTCATCTGGCCCTGAAAATAAATGACGTAGCGCTTGAGGGTCTCTCCCTACTTCATCTTGATGTAAGGAGGTGGTTGTTCTTAAACTTCTGTCGCGAGGCATATTGGTTGAAGAAGGCGTCGCTGACCTCCTCAAAGCTTCGGGGAAACCATGATGAGAGGGAGTAGAATCAGTCTAGGGCCACGCCCTTGAGACTAGAAGGAAATACTTGACACAAGAGAAGATTGTCATGGGAGTGAACTGACCGCCATCTTGACCGATAAGCTCGGAGGTACAGAACGGAGTCGGTCACTCTGGTATAGCAGTCAAAGCTTGGTAACACGAACTTCTTAGGGAACCGATGAGGCATGATCTCCTCCAAAAGAAGGGAATCAGAGATCCTCAGGGTGGAAGATCTTGCCCACTGCAAGATTGCGACTTGTCTTCATCAATCTGCTTTCTGACCATCTCCACTAGATCCTCGATGCGAGTCTTCGTGGGCTTTGTAAGATTCGCTCTCATCGGAGTATTCCTCACAGCGTGGGGATGTGGATCGACAACGCCTTTGGCTGCCCCAGTGCAAGCGGGTCTGTTGCACGTGGTTGAGGGATGAGTGCAGTCGTTCTCATCTGAGCCCCTCGTCTAGGCTCTTTAGAACACCTCAATCTGAGTGAGGAGCTGGTTATGAACGTGCGTAGCGGCATACCTCTCTAGAGAGGCCTTCTAGTGCTCGCGAGTCGCCTTCGTCTCTTGCTCGTCTAGCCGCTTCTGCAGGCGGGCTAGCATCTGAATGAGTTGTCCTTCAGCGGGCAGTGAAGACTTGTGCTCATTGGTTGCCCTCTCTGTTATGGTCGCTGGAGACGAGTGCTCTTTCTCAACTGGTTGAAGAACAATGTTAAGGTTCTAGGGATGGTGATTGGCAGAACTCGTCCCAGTGGGGATCTTCTTGACTTTGGAGGCGGCAGATGAAGCAGCGATTTGCGAGAAGGCCTTCTTTTGAGAGGCTATCGTCATCGGGGAAGCTATTTGAAGAGGGATTTTTTGGGAAGAATTTGGCGAAGGGGAGAAAACTCTCGGCGTATATTCAAGAGCTCTCAATGAAAGCACCAATATGGTGAAAATTTCCCGTCACAGACAATTAGACGCTCCCGATCGGATTTACCAAGAAACACATGAGAAGGAAAACACCTTTCAGGTCAGTAGCACTGTTGTGGTGTTTTTGTTGAAGCGAAAGAGATTGCTTCTGTGTATGGTGTTTTTGGTGGTAATCAGAAACGAACCACCTACCCGTTGGAGAAGCAATATTAACGCATGACTGAGATGTTGATGCACACACGGATATTTCGGGTCTCTGTAACTGCATGATTGACACAGTGTGCCTCGTAACCACCCAGATCATGCCGTTTGATTGTTGAGATTGTTATGCAGAGATATCTGCCACCATCCATAACAGCCTGCATTGATGTAAGGGCGTTGTAACGTTTGAACGTGGGAATGATCTAGCAGCGTAAGTGAATCCGTGAATAGCGCGGATTGTGTTGCTAAGTTGTAACCAACGTAAAAGCAGCAGTCTTTACGAAGGATTTTCTCTTCGGAGGATGGGCCTCCGAACTACGGAATGACTCATGATTAGTCGATAGTCTAAAAGAGTGACTCCGGATTGAATGTGGCCTCGTGATGGAATCGTGAATTACCTCATGTGTTCGTGATGGACTCGATAGAGGAGCCGTTGCCACTATGGATGCCTTTCAATGGCAGGACATGTGTCATGGTGTCAAGGGAAGTTAAAAACGGATCACTATAATCAGCTTTAAACTACAAAGAGTGCTTTAAACTACACACGTTTGAAGATTGAAACGGGAACCAGATAGCCAAAATGAAAAAAAAAGGTTTCACAGGCCAACCCAACTTCGAACAAAAACCCACTCCCAAAAATTTGCCCAAACATGAGACATTTTGTGTATAGATATAAAAGACATGGAAGGAAGATGTATAGTTAAAGACCGTGATATGAATATTCACTTGATAAGAAAAATATGAATTAAGTACCCACACGACACCACCCAAAACTACTAAAATGAGGATTTAGCACTGTCATTTGAGGATATTATCTGTAGTGAGTTCCTTAATGACCAAACAAAAAAAATACAAGGACGAGGAGAAAAGTGTGCCAGAAATCATTATCGTGCCAGAAATCATAATCTAATAGAACGACCAAGGACCAATACATAGGGATACTAAGACCACATAATCAAGGAAAGAATAACTGCAATGGTACAATGAAGCCAAGGATGGCTATAATCACTCCAGAAGATGAAATAAATAAAGTAGATATCAGCAGTGAAAGGAAGAAAAAAAGAAAAAAGAAAAAGGAACAACGATGCAAATAGAAGCAGGAAATGTCAGCCAAAGATATTAGAGAGATGTTAAAACCAAACTGAACACCCGGAACATGATGGAAATGAATGCAAAGACCTAGATAAATGTCCTTTAATGGTTGACCTGGAATTCTGCATACAAGCATTATGCTCACTGAGTATAATAATGGCAGTTTCAGTGGCTCTAATGCAAAGCAAAAGTATGCAGCCAATTACTATACCAATAGAAGAACCACGGATTGGAGAAGGAAAACAGATAGTGCAGCCATGAAAAGACATTCAACATCATTCAAAAGTTGAAATACAAGGGTAAAATAAACAATTTGAAACTTGGAACTAAAGCATATAGGAGTATGTCCAATAGAAAAGACATGCTGTTATATGAAGAATTTTGATCTGACTGTCAGGTACTAATGAACGAAGCACTGATATATTTATCTACACTCTGATCCTTGTGAGGTTAAAGTGACTATAATGCAACTTCTGGTTTTTACTCAAAGGCAATAAAGAGGTCAAAGAAAAGGATTTTTAGCGGCTGAATTAGAACTCATAAACACCTATCCGCCAATAACAGTCTGCCCTTTTTTATGGCTTTATTAGTAACTCAGGTGCTTAAAAAATGTTTATTAACATCCACAGTATCGCTTGTACGAAAGCATCCACTATATCTGTACTGATATAAGCTAAAGTCATAGTAGAAGTTATATGGATCATAATAATATCTGTCTCTTATACACATC
>Ga0268250_10001447_pt1 | contig 10382 bp, 7 predicted proteins | sample AgamicAsSfe_FD_200448 | JGI IMG/M metagenome (GOLD analysis project Ga0268250, IMG submission 200448) | Agave microbial communities from Guanajuato, Mexico - As.Sf.e (v2) (version 2) | ecosystem: Host-associated > Plants > Phyllosphere > Phylloplane/Leaf | place: Guanajuato, Mexico | collected... | reverse complement strand
CCCCTCGTCAACCCAGGCTGGCTCAGCAACTCTAGCGACATCGAAGTTGCCATTCAAGCCGTCAAGCGTGGAAGAGACTTTTTCGGCGCCAGCGCAATTCAACCAGTGCTCGTTGGCGAGGAGCTCCTGCCTGGCAAGAACATCACCACCGATGCTGACATCGAAGAGTATGTAAGGCAGTACGTTGCAACGGTATGGCATGCTTCTTGCACATGTGCGATGGGCAAGATTGAGGATGCTATGGCTGTGGTGGACTCGAAGGCGAGGGTTATTGGTGTGACTGCGTTGAGGGTTGTGGATGCTTCGGCTTTCCCGTTCTTACCGCCTGGTCATCCTCAGGCGACTGTTTATGCGCTTGGTGAGAAGATTGCGGCGGATGTTCTTACTGATGCTTTGACCAGGGGGTAAGAGGTAGTGGCCCGGCGAGAAAGATCATCGATGTGTGGAATATAACCTCGTTGTTATCACCACCGAACATGGTAGTCGAGGACAGAAGATAAGGAATCGATCTTGCCATCGCCAAAATCGTTTCACCTTGTGATAGTCCATATGTCTTGGATCTCACCGCTCAATGCTTGGTCCTTTAGGATGCTTGTTGGTTTCCTTGACATACTTCTGTGCAAACTTTCCAGAGCCGACATCAAAGCTGGTTGAACTTATCTTCGTATACTCTAGCTGTGTAGTGATCTCCTATATAAAGTGGCATGCCAGGCTGACAATGAGACGTCGGTGGGACTGTGACCCTGGCTATACTCATTTCCAAGTCAGAATTTTCGATATACGGTGGCACTGCACGGAGGACGTAGTTGTAAATCTGTGCAAGTCCAGATGGATATGGGAAGCTCATTCGGCTCAATAATGAACATAGACCTGGGTGGGGACGACTCCTAACATCCTCTGGTGAGAGAAACCATGACGCTAGCGACCCGTCAGTTATTATCTAGTCGGACTCCGCCGAAATCTCTAACCAGTATCAACTCTATCCTTGATTATATTTGCTGTTGTGCTCCAAGTTACTAGAGGCTTTCCTGCCGTCCAAATATCCCCGAGCGGGACCTACCAACACTACACATAAATCATGAACTTCTCTTGCCCATAGGTTCAAAAGGGAATGCGGCAGCGACCGCGGCCATCACAATGTACAGCGCAGCACAGATGTAAATTGGAACCGGAGTACTAGTGTTAGCATATCTGAGGAATCGCCTCAATGTTAGCAATAGACACCTTCCCATTACCTGAGTCATCCGTAATAGAAGAACTCACGTAGCGACAATCGCGCTCATGATACCCATGACGCGATTCAATGCGATGGCGATACCGTTACCAGTGCCACGATGAGCAGATGGTAGGACCTCAGGGGTATAGGCATACAGTGTAGCGTAGTACACATTCTGAGAGCAAGTCAGCCCCTCATGCTTCCATCTAATCTCAACTTCGAGCAAGTGTGGTCATACCAAGAAGAAGCTTATACAGCAAGTAAACGCCAGATTCTGCGCATTATTCCTGACTTGAGTGTATGCGAAGAAGAAAGCCATGGTGATGAGAGCGCCGATGATCATGGTGCCTCGTCTACCCCAGAAGAATTTGCTTCTGCACATGAAGCCTGCCAGAATAGGAGAAGGAATGGAGCATGTGTTAGCAATGGCGTAGTTGCGCCAGTAAATGTACTGGGACTGCTCGCCAAACTGGGCACCGCGAGTAGCCAGGTAGGTGGGTAGAAAGACATTGTAAAGAGGGTAAGCGAGACCGATGAGCAGCCATGAGAACCAGATCAAGGATGTTGAGAGCCCCATACGTCTGGTCGCGAATAGCCCGCGACAGTGGACGACAATTTCCATGGGAGAAAACTTGTGTTTGGCATGCGAGTTAGATGTACTGAGTTTTCATGTTAGTATGTTATCTGATCCGAGTCTGAGATAATGTACTTACGTTGCATGACTGTCGCCACAAGCCTCCAGCTGCTCCAAAGTCAGAGTGCAAGGTCTATTGTATTTGTTGGCAATGAAGTGCAGAGTCTCGATCACTTCAGCATCTTTTCCTTCCCCAATGAGAAACTTAGGCGTTTCCTTCAGCTTGATGACGAAGATTCGGGCAAGAGACATAGCAAACACCAGTGCGCCGTTCGCAAACCAGAGATAGCGCCATCCCATGTTGTTAGCACGGGTACAGGTCGCAGCAGTTGCGCAGGAGTAGCTGGGTAGGAAAGCCCAAGAGAACAGACCGGCGACCAATTGACCAAGTCCCCACCAAGCGGCCAAGGCAGTGATCATCCATTGACTCTGACTGGGGAGGTACTCGAGAAAAACAGCAGTGTCAAGTACGAGATTACCTCCACTTCCAAATGCAGACAAGCAGATGAATAGACCAAGTACGATCCAGTTTGGAGAAGCGCCTGCAACGATGGCGAAGATAGACGAGATCATAAGGGAGAAGTTGAAGGCGAATTTGCGGCCAATGACATCCGCTGAGAAGCCCCAGAAGAGAGCGCCGACCAACATACCGACATAAGCGGCGATAGTGAGGCCTGAGAAATTTTTGGATGAGTTCACATTGCTCATTCGAAGTTTCGTGTTGCCTCACCTTTGGGAAAGGAGGGGTTGAATTCTTTGGCAGCATAGGAGGCTATGTTTCCTTGGACCAGAAGAAGCAAAGAGTCTACTGCATAACTATGTAGTGAAGCAGTTCCTGTCAGCTTTACCATGTACTCGAGATGTACGATAATACATGAGTTGTCGCGATAGGCCCGCGATGTGTTTACAGCAAGCACAAAAACAATACGGCTAGAGACTTTGCAATAAGAGTCGACTCACCCAAAGCCATTGAGCACGAACAACTTCCAATGATATCCAGTGAACCCTATCTCATCAATTGCGTTATTGACCAGATGCATCTTAGCATTGAGAACCGGATCGACATGTTCAGCACCAAGGATATCGCCCTTGCCGAGCGAAGAAGCCTCGTCGTCGGAAACGATATTGACCGGATGAGGCAATGCCTCGAGGTGTTTCGAAGTTTTGGTGTCGTCGACTTGGGAGGAAGCCATCACGGGAGAGGGGCGCACACGGCAAGCGGGGTAAATAGCTGCTATCCTCAAATAGGATGTAACGATGCGAAGCAATGTTCTGTACAAGATAGAGCTTGAGCGATGAGTTTTGAGAGACTGAAGAGCTGTGGACTGTTCAGCAATGTAAATCTTGTGAGCTCCTTCAAGATAAGAAGGGATGATCGAGAGATTGGGCCAGCGCATCCGCCCATGAGATCCTCTTGCAGATGCCCAGTCGTCGATATGGAGGATTTCCAAGGCGATCTAGCCATATTAGGTATGGTACAGCGATTCCATGCGAGAAACAGCGACCACGTGTTTGTTTGCTCTCGCAACCAAGGACCAAGGTGCAGAGGTGCAAACAAGAAGATTCCCATACGTGGGTTGATTTTCAGAGCTCTTTGCAGACAAGGCTTCAGGCGAAGATGTTGTCGTGAAAGATCTACCTTCAGATCGGTGTGTTTGACCAAGAAGGACTGGCAGCCATCGCGCTACAGCCGCATCTCGATATGATGAGGTTGCTGGTTGACAAGTGGAATAACACTCGCTCGCTGGAACATATGGAGCGATTGCTCTTTTCAATAACAGCGTGTAGGCCCTGACTCGAGTCTCTACTCGTAGGCGAATCAAAAGCCGGAGATTAGTCGTGCAACACCTCGTCATGCATCTACCCCACAATTGACACTGGACGGCAACAGCGGCAGGAACGCCAAACACAAACATTGCATTCATTTGGCCTAGTACGGAGTTGTAATCGTCATGTCGTCAACGATGTCTCTCGAGGAAGCGGAGTAATACCTTACTTGGTCCCCTTGACCCTATCTCTCTTCTATCAACTACGAGCCTCAATCCAAAAATTACCTAACTTATCTCAAACCGAACAAACACCGCACATATTGACATGGGCAAACTACTCTCCGAGGCGATTGGCGCTGACCACGACGAGTTCGATGTCCTGTACGAAAACATTAAAAATGCCACCGACGATGCGGCAAAAGTTCGCTGGAGAAACCAGCTCACTTGGACTGTTGCCCGTCACGCTATCAGTGAAGAATTAACCTGGTACCCTGCTATGGCGAAGCATCTCGGAGAAGAGGGTGTCCGACTGGCCAAGACCGACAAGGAGCAACACCAGGGTGTACGTGCATTCTGTAGCAGCTGTGTCCGTATGCCAAAGCTAATGATGTTGGATCAGGTCAAGGACTACCTTTACAAGGTACAGGACATGACACCAGTCGACCCGCAATTCATGCCTCTGCTGGACACGCTGATGGATCTCCTCCACCATCACATCGAGCACGAGAAAGAAGAAGATATGCCTCGCCTCGAAGGCTTGCTGTCCCGTGAAGAGAGCGAGCAATTGGCAGAAAGCTTCGAACGCACAAAGAAGATTGTACCGACAAAGAGTCACCCAGGTGCACCGACGAGTTATTACTTGGAACTGTTGGCAGGATTGATGGCGGCGCCTGTCGATAAGTTTATGGACTACCTGACCAAGGATTTCCCGGATGAGCAAGACAAGCAGGAGGCGCGACAGGCGAGGGAGAATAAGATCTAGACAGTTGTGTCTATGCATGAATATATGACCAGACCTTTACATGTCTGCAGTGCCTACTTTGAGTACTCTTGGATGCTTGAAATGATTGTACAATTCTCGTGGATGATTATAGTCGGAAGGTCGAGCCTCAATCCCGCAGTTTTGTACGTCACTTTGCATGCGAGCCATGATTGGGCCTAGTATAGCAGCTTTATGCCAGGTAGCGCATGCATAGGAGTACAATCCAAAAGATATAGTTGTACAGGATGCCAGCAAAAGCTTGAAGTCTGTGCTCTAGTCTACTAACACACATTCAGATTGCTCGGCAAAGTTTAGTACGGTCGGTTCTCAATCAAGAGTTTAGCCGTGTTTCGATTGACTAGTGACACAACGGAGTATCCTGGACGAAGTGTAAGGAACGACTTGATACCGTAGAACTATAAAACAAATCGATGATGATGGTGTTTGTTTGCAAATTGTCGAACTTCCACTTGATATACCAAAGACTCAAGAGACTGCATGGCTACCGTACATATCAGTTGCACGTCAGCCGTATGAGACCACCAAAACCCCTTCTCACGAGCTCCATAGTCATCATAAGCCGTGCGGTCATTCGTGCCAGACGCACAACTCTACTGAGTACAACAACGAATGTTATGGATGCACTCGCCGTCCACTATCTCAGCACGGAAACATCCGAAATCGAAGTTAGAAACGTTTTCACAGAGTCTGGTGCATGTGGCACCATCAGTGGAACCAATGGAGTATCGTTGAGGCTGGCAAGCTTGACCTGTGGAGTAGCCACGGCCACAAATGGCAGGGACAACGTTAGTTGCGGTCGGAGTTGGAGCGATGGTGGTGCTGACGGTGACTCCAGCGCAAGAGCAGGCGGACGCGAAACGGGCGGAAGCAGCCATGGAAGGAGTGCAGGCTTTGCTGACATAGCTGGGTAGCTTAGAAGGAACGATAGTAATGCCAGCGAGATCTGGTTCGATTGTAGTAAATTCGCTGCCGGAGGTAACGGTGATGGTAGTAGCGGAAGGATAGACAGTCTCTTGCTGGAAGCTAGAGCAATCGGTATTGACTCTAGATTGGGAGACTGAAAGACCAGCTGCGGTGCCAGTTACAGCACGAGCACAGTTGTCCTGACACGCAAATCAATATGATACCTCCTAGAGGTGAATATCACGGCTTACAGCGTTGCAAGCGGCACGCTTCTCGAACATGTTCTGGAGAGGGTTTCCCAGAGCAGGGAGAGCAAAGAGAAACAGAGAGAGCTTCATGTTGGTTGATTGTTTGATCGGTTATTCAGAAGAGATGAGGATGGATAGTTGTGTTGAATAGAGGTTTATGGGTGGAAAAGGACCCCATCTTTATACCTTTTGCGTCGCATATCGTAGATCTTCTGATCAGCTGTGAACTCATGCTCAGCTGCAGATGCGAGTAGACAATGCAAGAGGCGTAGGTAGCGTTGCAAAGTATTGTGTCGAACAAGCTGAAGTCTAGCGGACTGAGAAGAAGATTTCGAGCCTCCAGAGGTAGCTATACTACATTGGCGAAAGCAGCTGCCCACTCTGGGCAATGGTAGTCCATCAGCGGCGTGAGCGCCGAGCAATTGAACTCAGTCCTTGTGTGTCTGAGCTCTCTTGCCACGCTCACTGCCAGCGGAGACTCCACATTGTCTTGCGCCTCTAGCAGATGAGGAAGCGTTTGGCCAGCAGACCAACGTACCAACATGGTCAAGAGTTGTTCAATCGCGTAGCTTGACCAATGACCAATCGATAAGGCTTAGCGTTGATGGTACATAGATGGCTGCGAGATACTTCGAACGGGCGAGATGAATTCCGATTAGGCGTCAGAGGTTGGAATCCATTGCAAGCTCTCGTCAAGCTTCCCGAGATCCTTCCATTCAGCTCATCAGATCTCACTGTGCAGTAGACCAAGCCCAAGAGGTTTGACCGATTGCTGGAATGGCTCAAGATATCCTGTGCATGCAGAACGGCGGCCTTTCACTAACGGGGGAAGCCAGATGACACAGATTGGTTAGAAGCATCCTCTGTAAGATCCCTAGCCAGGATGCCAGAGACTGGCGAACCAGGTCATACTGATTAGGGGTTCATGGTTACAGTAGCAGTTGCTGCAGAGAAATTTACATGGCAGTCGTTTCCCCGTTGTGGAGCAGAAAGGCGGGGTACCGGCAGCTTGGCAAGATCTGAGAATAGTGATACTATCAGCCTACTGCACACCGCCGTCTGTTACTATCCATCCTCATCAAATGTTTCTATCGTCTTGCTGCTGCTGTACCAACGTTGCCGCAACTTCAGCTTCCAGACCACATGACATACGCAGGAGAGGGCGCCCACTCCCCGATCCGGAAGCCAACTTGCGAGCTTCCTTTCATTCCAACAATAGCGTACCACCCATTGGAGGAAATCTTCCGCCAGGATTATCTTCCTCTCGTTCCTGCAGATACTTGAGTGACTGTCGCCTTGTAGAGTCACTAGCATCGTCATGCCGCTTCAAGGTACAGTCCGCAGCGTGCGTTGATGTTGTTCCGCATTGCTCACCGATGTCGTTGCATGTTCTACTCCGCGACATGATCGTTTTCCTGGGCTGCAACGACGATTGAAGTGGTACCTTTCAGCCATGTCCATGGGTGAGACATTTGAGCTGAACCGCTGAGCGTGGCCACCTCTGCCAAGGCTGGGCAAAAGCTGGGCATCAGCTCCTTCTGCACAACTCGACAGCTAATATTTGGAAGGCTATTCTTGTCACGAGGGTTGTGAGAAGGTTCACAGACAGCGGTCATGCTAGGACGTAAACAGCCAATACCCCAGCCGGGGTCTCCGAACTTGTGTGTGCCTGACTCAAACTGTGTTGTCAACCACCGTGCACCGTAGAACGTCTCACAAGCTTCTCTGGTATTGTCTCATCTGGTCTTACTGGTCGAGCGCCCCAATCGCGAGCGAACTACTCAGGTACACCTCAGGGACATGATCTGAATACCCATGCAACTTTTACCGGAGATTCTGTTCCATCTTCCACGTTAGATCTGGTTCCAACGTCTAGGATGCACCTTACGACATCGAGCAAATAGCAAGTCGAACCCCTCAGATGCATATCTCGTCTAGGCCTCGAGTCTGCAGAACTGGCCTGACGACGAAGTTTGGCGTGCCCTAGGTTGTGGCGTCAATAGACGATTCCTTCGACACTCGCTACGCGACTGACGCCCAAATCAGGCACCAGAAGCTTGGAACTTGTAGCGGCAAAACTTTCGTATGCACCTTTTCCGCTCAGTTGATATCTCGTTCCAAAAACCTCACGGCCCGCCTATCGGTGTGGCGCAATTCCACCATACAGCTCCCGAGACATGTTCAGCTCGTAGTCCAGCCATGGTCTGTTCAGCTCATATTGTATCCAGAAGCCATGTGGAAAGGTTGAATGCTTGTTGAGCCCAAGGCTTTATAGGCACGATGGGTCTGCACACAATTTCCATGCACCAACATCCAGAACCTCTGTGTTTTCCATCAGGATGCTGTCGTTCAATGCGCTCGTCGCGTTCCTGTTCGCATTCCTGTTCACCAGCAATGTCGAGTCTCTTGCAAGCACAGACACCATCACCTGGGGTGGTGACAACAGTCGTGCGGGCTATCAAACGTGAGTGCTCTCTTGGTGGGCGCAGATGATTGTGTTTTATAGACACGCATACTGACTGAAGACCTCATAGCAACCACAACATGGACCCCTCGGTCGTCGGAGGTGATTCCTTTGGTCAACTCTGGAGAGCCGCATTGCCTGGTAACTTCCAAGGCATCGGTGCTGAGCAGATTTTCTCTCAGCCCCTAGTCTACACTCTCAGCGATGGTATCCAATACGTCTACATTGCGACTACGCAGAACAACCTCTACAAAATCAATGCGAAGACCGGAGATATCATTGCCTCAAGGAACATGCATGTACCCTTCTTGACTGCTGATCTTGATGGCTGCGTCGACATCAACCCCACGGTCGGTGTCACGGCTACTGGTGTCATCGATCCTGATACTGGTATTTGGTACCTCACTGCGAAGACCTACAGTGATGCCTTCCAAAACGGTGCCTTTTCCAAGACTAGCCCTCCCGGTCGTCTCAACGGTCGCTACTACTTCCATGCCATCAACACTGCCGATCTGTCAGAGGTCAATGGCTTCCCAAAGCTGATCGACGGACTTCAATTCCGCAACAACCCCAACCGCATGTTCATCGGCGGTAACCAGCACGCTCGTCCTGGTATGCTTCAAGTCGGAGACTTCATCTACACAGGCTGGGCTTCCCACTGTGTTAAATGGAACTTCACTGGAGCTGTCATCGGTTTCCACCGCACTACAGGTGCTGTCGTTGAAGCCTTCGCTATGGAAGGCGGTCCTGAGCCAAACACGATCCCTGGTGCCGGTGTTTGGATGTCTGGTGGTGGTCTCGCCTACGATGGCAAGGGTAGTATGTTCCTTGCCAGCGGCAACGGCTATGCATCTCAGCTCAAAGCTACTGGCAACTCTCTTCCCGGCCGTCAGCCTCCAACCAGTCTGGAAGAGGCTGCTGTCAACTTCGCTATCGGCTCGGATGGTAAAATCACACCGGTTGACTTCTTTATGCCTTGGGAGAAGACACAGCTCGATGGTGCAGATAAGGATCTGGGAACCAGTCCTCTTGAACTCTTGCCCACAGACGTCTTCAAGTGTGCGAATGTGGCCCGTATGGGAGTTGTAACAGGCAAGAGCGGCAAAACCTACTGGCTCAACCTCGACAATCTGGGTGGTTACCAGATGGGACCAAACAAGCTCGACGCCGCGGTCCAAGTCACCCAAAACGAGAACTCCGTATACGCCGGTGCAGGTGTCATGCCTCTTGGCGGCGGATACATCTACATCAACGTCATCCAGTACCAGACTCATGTCTTCAAGTTCAGTTGTTCGGCTAGCGGAGACCCTCAGTTCACGCTTGTCTCCAACACTCCTGAGAAGAACGCTTACATTCTTGGTGTCGGTCATGGTACTACTACCTCGCTCAACGGACAAGAAGGCACTGGTCTCCTTTGGACCACCGATGTTGAAGGGTTAAACCTCAGGATCTACGACGCGATTCCTCCGTCGGATGGCGGCAACTTGAAGCTCATCAAGGCTTTCAACATCCCTGGAGTCACCAAGTTCTCTCGACCGTAAGTAAGACAAGGGTACAAATAGTACGGATCAAGAGCCATCAGATGGCGTTGACTGTCGTTTGTACCTTTATCAGTCTCAGACAAGAAACATGCTAATTGTACTCAGAGTTTTCGGAAATGGCATCGCCTACGTCGGAACCAATCAAGGTGCACTCTACGCCTTTGGTTCGCCTGTCAACCTCCCTCTCAACTGTTCCTCGCCCTACTCCTTGCCTAACACTGCAATTGGCAGTGTGTCCGCTCCGATCACCATCACTTGCAAGGCGAATATTGGCCTCACTGTCAACAGTGTGTCCTTGACTGGCAACGCAAACTTCAAGATCGGCGCTGTGACCACGCCCCTTACTCTTACTGCTGGGCAGACATTCAGTTTGAACGCCACTTTTGCTCCCACAACAGTTGGTCTGTTGTCTAGCGACATCCTGGTCAACACCACGAACAGTGTCGCCAAGTACTCCAGCTCTGTGCCTATCACCTTGAAGGGTACTGCAAACTCCAAGAAGGCGCTGATGGCGATCGCTCCCAACACCGTTTCTTTCAACGTTATTGTTGGCGGACAAGTTGGCGGTACCACTCAGTCTTCGCTCTTCAGCAACCGTGGAGAC
>Ga0268250_10001446_pt1 | contig 10385 bp, 9 predicted proteins | sample AgamicAsSfe_FD_200448 | JGI IMG/M metagenome (GOLD analysis project Ga0268250, IMG submission 200448) | Agave microbial communities from Guanajuato, Mexico - As.Sf.e (v2) (version 2) | ecosystem: Host-associated > Plants > Phyllosphere > Phylloplane/Leaf | place: Guanajuato, Mexico | collected... | reverse complement strand
CTGCATCATGCACCTAATCTTGGGGTAAACAGGCGCTTGCGATGATTTGTAGATACTGCTGACGGGTAGCGCGGCTGACATGCAGTGTTCCTCCCGGCGGGTTTACGCGTTAGGGCGCGGCGCCATCCTCCCCCGCCCTCGATGTAGACGCGCATGAACATTTACGAACGGCACAACGGCACTGAATCACATAATGATTTTGTGTTAAGTATATGGTTGAGGATAGCCACGTAAAGGAGGTCGCTGGTCGCGGTGCTGGAGGCTGGGTGCCAATGGTGGTATACGAAGTATGCGCGGGTTCTATGCCTTCGACCTGTTACTGATAATCATATCGCTTCCAGATGTTAATACTCTAGCAGAAAGCAGGAACAGTTCTCCGAAAAATGCAAGGATACCGATCCCGTCAATGATTGTTGGGTTCGAGTGTAATGTTGTTGCCGCATCGCTTCGCTTGTCTTTTCTTAGGTCTTCGTGCAGAACCTACCCCCGGGCCCAGGTACCTCATCCTCTTCAGGCACCGAACACTTGGTTGGGCGCTTAGAGTACTCCTGTCTCGCAGGTCATGGTTTGAAGTAGACAAGGTACCTATTCTTGTATTAGGCCTACTACAAAGCTAGGTATCAGCATGCGAAATCGCTAGCAGTGGAAGAGACATAAGACGGTGACAGGCGGAGGTCCTGTGCTGTGTTGCCATAGTGGGCTGATTTGGGCAACGTCGAATCTAAACGTGTCAATGCGATAGGAAGGATGGAAGGTGGACCGGGGCAGACGATAAGGCGTGGCTTCTTGATCTCGCCTAGCGGATGATGTCAGCACCGTCACTATGAAGTGATTTCGTCCCAGGCTGCGCGACAGCTTCTTCATGAACATCGACAAGATCGGATCTCTCATATCACGCACGTCGTGCCTTCAGCTATCATGATGTGTGCTTTCTCTATCGTTAGTACACGATACCCGAGTGTATTGACAGCCTAGAGACGCGTAGACGTCTGCGGTAACTACCGGTCAGAAACTTTGTGCGGCACACCAACTGACACTGTCCTCTGCCGTACATCCGTACCAGAGCGAGTTCGATGTACTATACATTGATGGTATCGTACTTTGCTTCTGATACTATGGCTTGAGCCGAAGAAGAGCCTTCGACGACTGAGTTGGTGCTGCTTTTGGAACTTGCAACACCACGTATGATCCTCTTCTACCTGCTTTCATTACACTAGCTATCATCTTCGCTTCATGATTCAGTCGGCTGTTCTTTCAGATCGCCCTCCAGGATGAAGCGTACACACGGCGCTAGTACCTGACGATTTTCGGTCCGAGCGGCGCTTTCCGGCGATCCGAGCCCCTTTGGTCTAGTCGCCCCTATTTTGGGCTGAACGTCTCGTCCACCCAAATACTGAAACGAACATCTCTCACTCTGAACAAGTCACTGCCACACACACGTGGCGGCACTCCGCCATCCGGAACGGCGCCACGCACTATCGACCCACTCCCAAAGTTTGAAGGAAACAAACATCCCTTCAAAAAAGCTTGGTTGAGCTTAATTGCATCAATCGTTGATGCTTGTTCGCCAAAAGCATGACGAAGCTCGTGGGTCAGACATGTCAAGTCTTGGGCTTTGGTGTCTGAGCTGGAGATCAACGCTGTGATAGCCAAGCAGCGTTTGATTAGGCCGCGTACGAACCCCATAAAGGTCTATCACATCTGCTTGCTTTTCCATAGGCTTGACGTCTCAAAATCTATATCTCTTTCGCGGTGCTCTCAGTACAAGTAACTGTAACTTTTAATTCTTAATATTCAGTCATTACTGCTATTATTGCCCAACATGAATGCCTCAGCAACTATCCGTGCTTCCTACATCCGCCAGGCGCGGATGAGCATGACGCCTCGCCCAGCTAGCATATCAGACATGGGGGGAATCCATCTTCAGCCACGTCCCGCTTCAACCGAGAAACTCGAGTCTTTTGTACACGTCGATTACGTCGAACACCGCGAAAAATGCCATTCGGAGCGCATCGCACAACCTATCGTCTTCGACATTGAGAACAACCTCGACAGCGAGCAGGCATACATTGACAACCGCTACCTCGAAAACACTTCGATCATGGAATGGGACAACAACAACTCAATCAGGGTACGGCTCAAGACCATGTTTACCGTCTTCCCTTACCGCGACCCCATTTACCTAGTGGCAATCATCTTCCTTATTGGCTCGATCGATCTTGTGATCAACGCTTTCTTCGAGCTGCTGCCTCGCGTCATGCCATCCACGGTGTTCGAAACCGAGGATACAGTCGCTGTTCCTACTACGGTATTGATCGGATCAATCTTCTTCTTCGTGGCTGGCATCTTCGACACCTTCAGCGCTCTTAACATTGACCGCGGCACACTCGAAACGTCGAAATGGGATCCCGAGAGAGTCAAATATCGCCCAGCGCTCCTTGGCACACCAGAGTTCAAGTGGATACCTTCATGGACAAAGGCGTTGGACTTGACGAAGAACAACTTGGCCTTTCAGGCAGGTCTGATCGTTCTCTTCGGTGGTGTCATCTTCATGTTTGCCGGCATCGTCGAATTCCCGGGACTAGTCTCAGAAGAAGATCCCTCATTCGGTCTCGTCGTCTTCGGGCCGCAGGTTATACATGGCGCCCTCTTCCTAGGCGCAAACGCTATGCTGGCAGTATTTGAACAAGAGCGCTGGTACAAGCCCAAGTGGTCTGATCCAGATTGGCAGAGCGCATTCTTGAATGCGATGGGTGGACTCGGCTTCATGGTGTCTGGTTTCTTCTTATTCCAAAGGGGAGAGACACAGGAACAAGGTGAACTCAACGCAGCTATTGCCGCAATGGCAGGTAGCTGGGCTTTCCTGATTGGCAGCGTAATTAGATGGTATGTCGTTATGGAGTTCTGGTAGAAGTGGTCATCGTGTTGCGTGAATGTCGTGGCAACTCATGCATATCCATAAATATGCAACTATTGTTGTGGTTCGCAAGCAATAGACAAAGACAATCTCGCTCCTTACAAAAAGTTTTTCGTTTCCTGTAGTAGTCTGGTCATCAAATCTCCATCGACCTATCAAATTAACCGCATCGTTCGCTGGTGGTAATGGCCTACGTGGTGATGCCTCATAGCGACAATATTCCCAGTACGTGCGGAACCGCAATGAGAGAGATACATACGGAACTCGACGGCTACAATGAAGCTACGCCACGCCGTGCTGAGCTGGTGAAAAATGCCTGAGAGTCGAAGGAGGCAACAAGGCTTACAAGAATTGGTCAGCTGCGAATGACGGGGTACATCGTGCGATTAGAAATGCTGTGAAGGCGCTATGGGCGGAGCTCTGGGAATTTTTTGATCCGCTCGTCCCAGACTCATGGTGGTGAGGACGCAGAAGTAATGGTTCCGTTCCTCCGAGAACAGCAACCCGGATGTTGAAACCACTAAACAAGCGCGCTCCACTAATCGTGCGTCTCGTGATTTGGTCCTCCATTCAACTTGTATTAAACGCTGTGTATTAAAGGCATATGCTCATGACAGCTTACATCTGACGCTGCATGTTCCTTGAACGATCCTTTCATTTATCAACAGATAGCTCTTGCATGTTAGATCGTCGAATAGAGACGCGCATCGTACAATCTAGCATCATGTCTCCTCATCCACCCCATCGACTTATGTCCAACGATATTGATCGCTATGCTCATAACCAAATTCCGACGTCAAACTTCTTGCCAAGATGTCTGACACATCTGACACAGCTCGCATATACCCCAATCACGTGAATCGGTCTGAAACAGGTCTTGCGACATTGCGACGAGGTCCATACGCCACGGCATTGAAGCTGCTGATAGGTCCGAGTGGGCGATCGGAGGATGTGTGAACAGCTCCGGGCTATCGACGAAGGCATAGCATGAATCATGCATGGTATAACTGCCGACGTTATAGGCATTTGCCCCAGACATCCAACGCCCGCAATTGCAGGTGACAAGGCGATCACACAGTGACAGCCTCACAGTACCAGACAGCATGACTCTATGCGCTAGAATTGCGCGGCGGGGTGAACGTCGAGATCCAGTTCCTCAGGCATAAAAGCCTGCGTCGCGCACCATGTTCAGGGACGATCAAGCAAGCAACACTTCTCACTTCAGCAATCACCCTTCAATTCCATTCTCTTTGCGTCTGCGACTGCAAAACTGACCTGGTGTCACTCGTTCCAAGTACATACATTCTTTACTTCTCAACAAAAGCTTTATACCCAACTTCTCCAAACCATCAACATGCGTTTCACTATCGCCACCTTCGTCGCTCGTAAGTTCTGATCTGAGATGAGCAGAAACTTGAAGAGGTTGTGTATTGACTTTGATCAGTGGCTGCCGTCTCCATGGCCCAAGTAACACCCAACAATGCCGGCGCTAAGAATGTCGGTGCCGGCAACGGTGCCCAGTTTATCACGGGCGGTTGTGTTTCGGATGCCGACTGCAGCTCCGCTTGCTGCAGTCAAGTCGCAGCTACTGGCGACGGTGTATGCTCTGCCGAAGCAGCTAGCCAGCAGAACGGAAAGACTGGTTGTGGCTTCACCGACCCCAACGCTGATGCTGTCATTGCGGCGGCGAAGGAGCAGGTTGCAAAGCAGGGATTCAAGAGGGTCGTTCGTAGCGAGTAGAGCGTTGCTTCGCAGTCGAGGTTGTCGATCCAACAATGATAAGATGACTTTTATGATGATAGTCTCAACGGACGTATCCGCTCCCTGCCCCAAAAGCGGCCCAGAGCCGACTGACCCAAAGCGCCAAAACCAGCTCCCTACATGTCTGATCCAGGTCGTCTCTCAGCTCAATTGTTGGCATCTTGCCTCCTGGACCCATCTTTAGCACTTCTGTAGCGATGACATGGCCCTCACTGTCTTTCCATTGGCTAGGTTCCAGCTCGTTCTTCCTTTGCTTAAGCGCTTTTGTAAACCCTCCTAGTTTCCCACAAGTCATGATCTCAGTCGGCCGACTGCCCTGCGTAGGCATATGTACGACGTGCCATCGGCGCAACCCGAATCGAAGCTGTAAAGCGCCGGGTAGCGTACTGCCCGCTTTTCCTTGAATGTAGTACTCGTTGATGACGAAGGGCGGGTCGTGTGCCTCGTAAAGGACGCTGCTGTTATCAAAGGCGACCGTCGGCGCGCCGGATTGCAGAAACGTGACTTCTTCGGCACGCAACCTTCGTATGCGAAGCTTGTTGATGCGTGCGTCGAGGAGGGAGGATATCTGGTAGGCAGGCGCGTTCGGGGTATGGATGAAGGTGCCGTAGATGGTAAAAGTGGTGGCTTTCTCGTCTACGACAGCGTAGGCAGGCGGCAGTTCTGGCGGAGGCGTCGCTGGTATGGCCATGGGTGGTGGCACTGTATCGACAGGCAGCTCTTCGGCAGCTTCGGGTTCAGACGGGCGTCGTGGTGCCGTTGTGGGCGGGGGCGCGACGACGGCCTCTTCGTATGAAGGGATAGGCGCGTTGACGTTTGGGCGAGACATGTTTGCGATGACTAAGACGATGCGCAAAGGATTCTGTTCAGTCAGGCTGGCGGTGTTTCCAACATTGCATGAGGTGAGATCTGGGCGGCTGTGTTGCGCCAAGCATGCTGTCGTGTTGATTGAGGGTCTGGAGAGACGGAAAGCCCGGCGTGACGTACATCATCTACAGACCTCGGAATCTTATCATCTGCCAAGACACCCCACATCATGCCACCGTCCCAACTCACCTCTACATCTTATTGAGTTTCTAACAAGTTCTTGGTGCTGGCCGAGTCCTTCTCTGTGGCTCCTAGGAGAATTGTGCGCCCTCTCCGACGTCAACCACCTGATGTCCTGGACTGGGTGGTACATCACCAGACTCCCACACAACTTGTTGCTCTCCAAGCCTGAACACAATCTCACCACCCTCCGCCATGATACCGCCGGCGTCTTCGTGCTCAAACCAATTCTTGCTCCACTCCTGCCCGTTGATACTTACTCCCTGAACGTAATATCCTTGTCTTCCATCACCATCGTCTAGGCCCTCAGCCCTGATCCGCAGCGTCTTGTCATGGTTGACTGTCATGTTGATGTCGGAGAACCATGGACTCTCTAGAAGATAGACAGGAGTAGTCACAACAGGATATAATCCGAGCATCTGCCATATGAGCCAGCAGTTCAGGGCGCCTGCATCGCTGTTCCCAGGGATGCCATTGGTCGTATTGAAGTAGAAGTCATTGGCAAGCTGCCGGCTTCGCTCAACACTCTTCCATTGCTTGTTGAGGTAGTTGTAGAGGTAGGGTGTTTGGAAATCCGGTTCGTTTGCGATGTTGTTGATCGTTGTAATGCCGAGGCCATTCACGCCTAGATCCACACCAGACGTATTCGGCTGGAATACATAGTCGAGACGTTTTTCAAAGTGCGAAGGACCGCCCATCAGCGTGATAACACGCGACATATCGTGGGGAATCACAAAAGAATATTCTGTTGTTTCATCAGCATGCATTGGGGAGTTGTGTGGATGAAGATCATGGCTTACCAAAGGCGGTGCCTTCATAGCTTTCGTCGTCCCAATTACAGCTGCCACAATCAGTAATGTCGTACGTCTTGTGGAAAGTTCCGTTTGCGTATCGTGGCATGACGAATCCCGTAAAGTTACGACTCGAGGACTCAGGATCCCAGCTCAGTTGCCAACCCGCTGACCGGCGAAGATAGAGATCTCGATCGCCAGGTGCTTCACCAGCGGCAATCTGGCTGACGGCAAAGTCGTTAAGGGAGTACTCTACCGTCTTCGAGACTGCTCGCGTGTTGCGATCAGCCGAAACGTAGCCGAGTGGTATCCAATCATCCAGTGCTCCGCGACCTTCCTTGAGCGAGCCTTGCATGTCGACAGGGTTCTCGTCGAAGAACGGCAGGACATCAGCGTCTTTCTTGACTGCGGCATACCCCTCCGTCCAATTGATCATACCCGTCAGACCCTTCACGTAAGCGTCCGCGAGAACGTTGTCCGCATTCGATCCTCCCTGTACTAGACCGTTGTAGTTGCCAGATCGGCCATCTGGAAGATAACCCTCTTGTTTGAACATGTCAATCAGAGATCGGATCATGGACTCGTAGTAGCTCGGCTGAATCAGATGCCATAACGAGACCTGGTTTCTGAAGAGATCCCACTTGGATGGTGATCAGCGTGACGTCTGCTTTCAACACGATGGCAAAAAACTCACCATGGTGTAAAAATCATCCCAAGATGGCTCATCCGATTCCCATAGCGGGTTTTCGCCAACACGCTCACTTGGTATGAGGTGCATGAAGTACAGACTAGAGTATAGCAACGCCAGTCTAGTCTTGTTCGCCGACTCTGAAGTATCGACACGAATTTTGGAAAAGACGTCACGGTTCCACTCGTCACGCGTTGCCTGGGCGGTATCTTCGATCGACCATGAAGAGAGCTCAGAGTTCTTGTATGCACATGCTTTGTTCACCGACTTGAAGGAGATGCCTACTCGCGACTTGATCTCAGTTGCGTTACTCCAGGTGAAGACTGCTCCGACGCGGTCGTTCATCGGTCCTGAACGGGCTGTCGACCCAGTATACGTAGGTCGAGGTGTCGTAGCATTGTTGAACGATCGGAAGTACCGACTGGCGGGGAATGTATTCTTCCCTTTGAAGGCTCGTGCCTCGTCAGGCAAACTATCAAACTCGCCGCACACATACACGGTAACTGGCGCACCAATATTCCATCCACCTGCAATTGAAGTGTATCCGGTGTAGGTGCTGGAGTTTGGCTGAATTTCGACTTCACCACCTGTGTAGAATTGTGTATCCCATGTGCGCGTCAGATGGGGAAGATAGTGTGAGAGGTCTACGAGTACGTGCTTCTCCGACGACGAAGGATACGTGTAATGGTATAGTCCTGCGTGTCGCGAAGCTGAGAGTTCAATCCCCACACCAGACTCAAGCTCTGTACGAAAATATCCCACTTGTGCCACATCTTCGCCAACCTAGTTTTTTGTTAGCAATTACCCATGCTCCGCATTTGATCACCCTACTCGATTCTGCCAATATGTTTGGTTGTCCAGTATATTGACATCTCCATCAATATTCGTCAGCGGCATCTGCGATGGAAATCCATACTTTGGCCCGCCGCCTGTACCCGACTGGTGCATTAGACTAATGCCAGTAACATAACCTTCAGGTGTGTATCCGCCATTGAGCACGCTCATGTTGACCATTTCTTCATAGGTATCAATCCCCAATTTGACCATACCGAATGGTACTGCTCCGCCAACGAATACATCGCCGCCGCCATCTGGAATTTGTCAGAAAAGAGCGCACAGAGAGAATTGTGTGTCTTGCATGCAAGGCCAGGAATGGCGCCTTCAGTCCCAATGAACGGGTTCACGTATTGCGCATAGTCGATGTGATCCTGTGCAAATATGCATCGCGCAATTACAAGCACCAGGAGAAGTCTCGTTCCCATCATGATGGGGAAAGCTAAAGAAACTGGGCAGAGCTTCTAGTCACGTCTTATTCTACCCCAGGCGTTTGCGTACCGCTCCCCACGATACCCCGCATATGCATATCACTTCCTGTAGGAGCGCCATCAGTCGTACATAGTAATCCGGCTTCGGGGTAACGTCGTCAAGCAATCCTCCGTGAACAAGCAGTTGCAGTAAGACATGACGTCGTTCAGGCCCCTCTTGCCTTTCTTGTGCCTGCCAAGATAAGTGCGGAGGCGAGCCACGTGCGCGTTCTCGGAAAATGGTTCCGGAGCGGACAGCGCAGCGAGCACCTACGAACTTTCCATCACATTTCCATCTCAACTTCAAGTCCAGCGCTCGTGGACAATTCCCATCCGGTGTCTGACAGTGCATACTTCGACGCGTACTATCACAATGGGGCTCGCCGGTCCTAGCGATTTGCCAGGCGGACATCGCGCCCTCAACCCAGCTTTCATCAACCCTCCATCAATGCTGAGCTACCATACCGAGCAGCCGTCCTGAACATCGAGTGACTACGATACCGGAGCGAACCGTTCAACCGGGGCTGTTTGCGTGGCTTCATAGCAGATTTTGGAGCTTCAAGATCCCTTACATCTTCCCTGGATTTTTCAGCCTTCTCTATGGAATGAACCAGTGCCGAGGTGGAGCCATACGTCCCTGATAAGATGGGCCTTAGCTTGTATGCATGAAGCCGATAGGATCACAGGACGAGAGGTTGTATTTACGACTTTAGGGTGATGTTGATTTAGGGGATTGCGAGCCCGAAACCGAAGAAGGTAGACTGGCCGAGTCATTCCGAAAACTTTGCCTCGAAGTCTAGCTACCTCAACCCTAGTTTCCGGATTCCCACCAACCTAGTCTCCTTTCCACACTCCAGTTTAGAGATGTCGATCAGGGTCCCTCAACTTGCGCAACGACTAGGTTTCGATTTCCATGCATGGGACAGATATTTCACGGTTCCTGGCTGGCTGGTAATCGCGGCCGACCAGCGCATGCAAGCACCCAAAACTCTATCTCTAATGTCCACCGGGTAAATGACGCGCTCAAAGTTGCTTGTCTAGGGAAACAACAACTCTTTTACTATATCGAGTGTTCCAACACGCTGAAGTGACTCGTGTCGGAGTTTTCCAGACTCAACATGTTCCTCTGATGAGAACATGGAAAGCGCTATTGTTGTACGTAGGTTTTCCTACTAACTTAAAGCGCTGATCATGCAGCCAGTTCACACTGCGAAGTGCTTTCGATAGATTGTACGGCACCACAAACGCACTACCATACTGTGGCCAGGTGTAGGAGTCACTATAGTAAAGTCTTCCAGCAGAAGTCATCCGCCTTTCGTACGGTTCTTTAGAGACTCGATGTCATTCGTCAGCTGAGCATTTTGGGAGCAGATTTGGCCAATCAAAGGTGCCCGGCCTACTAGTCCATCTGTCAGTCCAGTTGTGGCAGTACGTGCGACTGTTGCTGCACGTGGCTGTTCGCCTCACGATCAGATCTGTACCAACGTAGTCGGATCGGGCGTGAATCCGCTATGCTCTAGTATCAGGTTCTCCAACATACATGATGTTTGCGGGGTGTTAAGAAGCGAAGCTTGGGATAACGGACTTATCGCTGTTATCTGCGGAAGAATAGTAATCATACGGCACTGTACATGGACGTTATCGAGAACGCTGTTCACCGCAAAGTAAGTGAAGGTTCCCTAACAGCTCGTTATACTGGCGATGTGGACTGAAGTTCTGTACAGCAGTCATATAGCTAGCAGCTGCGACCACATACGTAGACACTTCGCAATTGTTGTATCGATCAAGACTGCCGCGAGTTGCTGGCGCTTTAGGTTTGTAGTACTCGCAGTATCCTGACGCAATGTATCGAAGTCGCTCGAGCACTCACCTATCGG
>Ga0268250_10001445_pt1 | contig 10401 bp, 9 predicted proteins | sample AgamicAsSfe_FD_200448 | JGI IMG/M metagenome (GOLD analysis project Ga0268250, IMG submission 200448) | Agave microbial communities from Guanajuato, Mexico - As.Sf.e (v2) (version 2) | ecosystem: Host-associated > Plants > Phyllosphere > Phylloplane/Leaf | place: Guanajuato, Mexico | collected... | reverse complement strand
GACAGTCACCGCACTCATTGGCAACGAAACCGTACCTTGGGACCTATGGCTGCTTTCCCGCGCCTCCCAGTTCTACGTCACTGAACTTGCTTCGTCATCGCCTTTTGCAGAGGTACTCACAAAAACAGATCCAGATCACAATTTACCTGCTGCAGAATACCAACAAGCTGTCTTTGAACGTTCAGGCACTTCTCAACATCTCACTGGCGGTTTGCCTATGCTTCCTCGCGAGGCGGGAGGCGCAGTAGATGCCAATATGTTAGTATATGGGACGCAGAATGTTAGGGTGGTGGATGGAAGTATTTTCCCTTATTAACCTTCTGCGCATCCGATGGGGTTGACTTATGCTGTTGCTGTTCATGCTGCTAAGATTCTGCAGCAGATCAAGGGGTCGATGGGAACGTATACAGAGGACACGCAGAGGAGTAACTCGAGCAGTAATGCTACAGCGGTGTTTCCGGCTGCGCAGCCTACAGTTACGTACGATGCTAGGGGCTCTGCGGTGCCGGCTTCTTCGGCTGCGGTGTTCACTGGCGTAGCTGAGGGGTTGATTGCAGGAAGGGAGAAGTGGCTTATGTGGGTTGTGATTGTTGCTGTTGGATGGAGTTGTCTGATGTAAGGGCATTGATGTACGTATTTCAGTCTCATTGGCCTTGGATGCCTTGATCTGATCAGTCGAAGTGGAACATAGATCCCGTCGACCAAAGACAACATGAATCTTGGATCAATATCGACGCAAAGTCAGAACAAGACCTGAGACCCACAGACACATCCATAGCTCAAGGGGTGGTTCATATCATTCACTATGCGGATCGCCGTTATACACTGCTCCAGTTCAATCACCATGTGGGTCATAAGCTCGTCCAGTGCATGTCAGGCCACGCCTGATTTTGAAGTGCTCTTTGGTTTACTTTGATCACCAAAAGGCTACCCAGATAGGCTCTATGGTGCGGATGAATGGCTAGCTAGATATTGGGAAGTGTAGTAGATTGACATGTCTTTGGATCCGGGAATTTTTCCTTTCAGTTTTGCTTGCAGTGAATAACAAATCTCCATTGTCTCGTAAAGCCATTTTCTAGGGGATAGGAGAGCAAATCCCGCTGAAAACATGAGAGAAAGCTGTATGAGGCAGCAGAGGTTGCAAGATACGAGAGTGATGGCTTGTTCCGAATTCATGGGTATGGCGGTCTATTCTCCCGCTCGTGGATGGGTGCGAGAGTTAAAGGTCAGAAGAGCCGTCAGAACATCTTTGTTGGATGTTGCATGCATTTTGTCTTCATCATTCGTCGGAGGTCTCCGAGGACGAAACCTCTGAGAATCGTCTCATATTGATCGTGTGGGCCTGGCCCACTCCCGCCCGAGATAGCTCTAACAGGTACGTGATGATGTCGTAATGAGGTGTCCCGGACCAGCCCTTGACCTTGTCAGACATACGGTACCTTTGATAGGCAACAAACAGCACACGCGCGAGGGGCGTGTGGTCGAAGTTGTCGAGTGCCTCTATGTCAGAGCCAGTCTGGACGAGCATCTTGACAATGGGAAGCCAGCTGGATACCGCAGCATAATGAAGGGCTGTTCTGCCTTCCCGATCTCGAGCATTAACATCGACACCGAGGTCGAGGCATTTCTGCGTGACAGTTTCTGACACATGAATAGCGGCGTGATGTAGCAAGTTCCTCTTACGAAACCCTTCTGTTTCTACAGCGACCTCGAGAGTAAGATAGGGCATCATGGTTGATAGTATCGCTTCTGCTTGTGGGTCGGTATCCAACATGGCAGACAAAATGTGGTCCACGCTCAGGAAAGGGTTCCTTTCCAATATCTGCTGTACAATGTGAACACTCCACCCACCCGTGTCCAGCGTGTTGAACCATGATCCTCCCAGAACATTGGTGTCTGCGCCTTTATCGACCAGTAGTTGTGCGATCCGGTGGTAGCTCTTCATCAACTCTGACTCCAGTGCTCTGGACCTGCTTTCGACGTCTCGAAGGAGGAGACGTACAAGTTCCTCATAACCACACCTCAAGACTTCTTGCAGTACAGTAAAACCTGATTGACTGTGCGCGTTAGGGTTTGCGCCTCTGTCTAGCAGCAGCTGGACCATCATGTCGTGACCGCCTTCCGAAGCCATACGTAAGCCAGCGTTTATGTCTGCACCACTATCGACCAGTATCTGGACAACTGTAAATCGGCCCCATTCTATGGCTGCATACAACGCCTGACTATCATCACGGTTAACGTCTGCGCCATTGTCAATCAGCAGCAGCACAGTCGTGTATCTACCGAGAAACGCAGCAATTATTAGCAGCAAGCCATTGTCAAAATCTACGTCCACACCCCTTTCGAGTAACAACTGGACAGTTGTGTCTCGACCTCGAGACACAGCGAATATTATGGGGACACCATCTCGAGCGTTGACGTCTGCACCTTTGTCAAGCAACAGCCGTGTGATCATGTCTCGACCAGAGTTCACAGACAATATGAACGGGGAAAGACGTCCTCCGTTTGGATCTGCCCCTCTGTCGAGTAGAAGCTGCACAATGGTGTCTTGTCCGTAGTCCAGAGCTACACGTAACGCGCTGCTGTCTTGGGCATCTATCGCTGCACCGTGATCGAGTAGATTCTTTGTGGTGCACATCAAACCGCTCTTGGCAGCGAAGTAAAGAGGAGTTTGGTGAAATTCTTGGCCAGTAAGTATCTTGAATAAATCGAACGCCAAATACTCATCTAGGAAGAAGCTCAAAATCATCTGACACAAGCGATCATCTGCGTTCTCTGCCTTGCGGGCGTGATCCAGCCAGTGATGGGTAGCATAAAAGGCAAAGGGAAACTTTGCAAAGATCACGGTACTTGGGAGTGAATTTATTATTCGGCCTCGGAAGGTGATTCGACTCACACCGATAAGATATTGTAAACACAACTTGGTCAGATGCGATCTTGCCGATGTTTCACAGCTTAGGAAATGGAAGGTCCTGGAATCGTGATCGGAGACCAGATATTCCTTCACAGAGAAATGCGCAAGTCGGACGCGAGCCTTACTTGAATCACAATCTTCATGGGAGAGTGCGATCAGGGCAGAGCAAAGTCCGAGTACATCACGCGGCTCTGGCATCCTGTTTGTAGGATCGAATGCCGGATCTTCCTCCAGGTCAATGGCGACAGCATCCACGAGTTCGTTGACCGTAAATTGCCGGTCCGACCAGATCAAAAGATTGAGGATCGTCGCTGCCTGAGCCGAATATTCCGCCGGTATGCTCTCGAGGATTCGAGCATATGTTTCGTCGAGGGTTTTGGGAAGATCTCTAAGCGCCCGACGGAGTCTGGGATAGTCTAGACACTTCTCCAGAGAATCGATCTGGCATGCCACCCATCGGAACCTGATCCATGTGAGCATTCCTGCCACTGTATGTATAGGAAGAAGGTCAAACTCACATCCCATCCGCCCTGTTCATCAGCTCCGTGCCAATCTCCCTTAGCACCTCTGGCATTTTGCGCCACTTAGAGAGCCCCTTACTGTTGCATACAGTATGTCTGACATAACTTCTTATGTCTCGATCGACCTCATTTCCCCGGATGCTTATCCTGTCTTCAGATCGTGTCCAGCATTGAAAAGCTGACTCGATGTCTTGCTCTCTCCTCGCAGTTACCAGGACTCGACATTCGCAAGACCCGGCCTTTAGGATGCCCTGCAACCAGGCAAGCAACTCACTTCTCGTGGTTGACTCATCCAGAGCATCTAGCACAATGCTTACATTATCGACTTCGCTCAACATGGCTAAAAAAACACCTTTGAGTGAGGTCTTTGACAACTGTCGATTGCTTTCATTAGGTGATTCGCGTAGTTTCTCAAGAGGCCTTCGGCTGTCTGGCTGTCCTCGATAGAGTTGTCTCACGAGAGAGCGTAGCATGTCTTCAAAGGTTTGCTTGTGCGTGTCGGTGAAGTCGAAGTAGAAGTAGAGCGGGACATGAGCTGATTTCGCGGAATTTCTCAGGTGCTCTATTATTGTGGAACTGAGTACAGTCTTGCCACACCCAGGAAGACCGTGAAGCCAGAGGAACGAGTTCGGCTGCTTTTTCCAATCAGCAAAAGCTCGCCCATCAATAAACCACTTCCCGGTCCCCTTATGGCGCTTTTCCAGGGCGTTCTCGTAGTTGACAGAAGGGTTTGGAGCTGACAACCAGTCCAAGATTTCTTGTTCATGGTGGTTGAGCCGGAGTTCTTGAATTTTCTCTACGGTTTGTCTGACGTTGATGGTCAACACGCTGAGCTCCTTAGAAACTGCACAAGCTGTCAGATACCATCCGACAGTCAAATCTAGGAGCATCAATATGGTGCACTAACTGTTTTGTAAGATCTCTGAGGCTCTCGACGTCTGGGATAGTTCCTCTTTATCCACGAATCCTAGAAACTCTTTGGCATAGGCAGCGGCCGTGGCAGCGGCATACTCTTGCCAATCATCGTTCTTGTGAGAATCAGCATAGTCGCAAATGCCTCTGATGACGAGACAGGGAAATGAGTTCATGAGGCCGGCCGCTTCCATCTCCAGACATATACAATCCTCTCCAGATTCTTTCAGTATCGAATCTCTCTCCAGAGCATCTTTAACAAGCTTGTTTCCTGACGCGATCACTCCATAGTGGACTCGAGGGACGCTAGGATTCCGGCGTGCAGCACGAGAAACCATCCTGGCAGGATCACAGTCTTCACAATCCATGTCGCTTGCGTGTATGTACGAGGCTTCGAACAGTCGATCGTTCTCTTGTCCTTGGTAAATGTATCCTGGTTCGTCCGGCTCATTCTCTGCCATCTGTGGATATCGCTCCAGCATTTCTTCAAGGAAGAAAGGCACTTTCGAACCCTCCAATCTGGCTTGCGCTCGTAATGAAGTCAGGGCTTTGAGAAGAGCCTCAGGAGGTGAGTTGAGGAAACCGACACGCTTGAAAGTGTGTGTAGTGTGTCCTTGGTTTTCACTAACCCGACTCTTTCCAAGATCGTACTGAAGCACACCTCCGGACTGTCCTTGTGGAAGACTAACTACGATGTCGCCCAGTCGGATGTCACGCTTTTGCTTCGGTCTCGGGATACCTGCTCCAATACCAACCATCAGGCCAACCTTGATGTTTGGAAACGAGGACAGCATGTGAATGGCTGTGGTTGCAGCAGAGGTTGTACCGTACACTCCTGCTGCCAAAGAAGCTATGACAATGTTGTGGTCTCCGATCCGGCCCCAATGGTAGGAGTTCTTGTCAGAAGAAGGCTTCTCAAAGTCGTCCGGTTTGCCGTGTCTTTCGTCCAGCATGGCCAGTGCTGCCGTCAACTCTTTGGCTAGGGCAGCGATCCAGCCGACCGTGTATAGTTCGCCGCTTTCGAGAGTTTTGAGTTTGTTCATGACGGTGATAGAACAGTGGTATAATCGGAAGGAATTTGAGAACTTGGTGGGAGAAGACGTGGGCAGATAAGAGAACATCCAGGCAGAAGGCTGACAGACTACATCGGTTTTGTGGCTTATGAGACCGCGCCTTGCCCGAGTGCGGACTTGGACTTATGCATCTAGCAGCCAATATTGAGCACAGCCGACACTCAAAGACTTCAAGCCCAGGCTGTGTGGATTTCCGTGCGCCTGCATACCCAAGGACTGCAGCGAATGAAAAGCATTTCCGGGCTTGGAATGCAGCGATATGCAAGCCACGCAGCATTCAGCTGACGCAGATGCATGGCCAACGATATGGCCTCGGAAAATGCGATAAGAGTAGGTATGGCTGATGCTTGAGCACTCTTCTTTCATGGAATCAAGTCTGCGAGAGTCAAGGTGAGAGAAGAGTTGGAAGCCATCGCTAGATACAGGAGTCGATGAATATGATGAAGATAGGAAGAGACGACTTGGTCGCTCGTCGATGCATGATCAACCGTGCTTCGCGCTTTCCGCAGCTCATGCATGATGTCAATCTCACCCCGCATTGACGGTCTCCAGACCATCATGGAAGAGACCGGACATTCGATAATTACCTGGTAGGATAGTATTTTCCACTCAAGCCTTGTCAAGAAACCCAGCATCACTCTCCTGCCAAGGATACCTCCTCACGACCTCTTCAATCAACTCGTCATGTCTCTGACTCCTCGGAGTGACTCTAACTCCAAATGCTGCCGGGTACGCCACAATCCCTCCCATAAACTCATGCTTTGGCTTCACAATCTTTCCTCCTGCATCAACTTGCTTATCAATCCTAAACACAGCAAGTGATTGTGCAAAAGTAAGGAATAGCGATGCATCAGCCAATACACGACCAGGACATATTCTGCGACCAAAGCCAAAGGTGAAGGATGTAGCAGGAGGTTCATTGTAAGGCGGCAAAAACCGCTCAGGGTTGAATTCTTCGGGAGAATGGTATACGGTAGGGTCGCGAGTGAACCACCATATCGCTGGCAACAATAGCGAATCTTTGGGGATAAGGTAGCCAGCAATGCTGTCTTCGGAATCTGTTGCATGAGGCAAACCCATGGGTGCGATGGGGTGCCAGCGTTGTGCTTCTTCCACTATGGCATTGAGATACGGCAGATTCTCGCGGTCTGCATGAGTGGGGAGGCGAGAGTTGCCTATTACGCGATCAAGTTCTTCTTGGGCTTTGAGCTGGACAGAGGGGAACATGCTCATGGCGAGGAAAAAGGCGTTCATGGTTGAGACTGAGGTGTCTGCACCTCCTAGGTACATGGATGCTGCTGCCCATTTGGCTGCGTGCTCGTCGGTGGTGTCCAAGGTCTTTTCATGTTGTGCTTGTTCGAGAGATTTTGTGACAAAGTCTGCTTGGTCGGTCTGCTTCTGCTTGCCTTGGTGCTTGGCGAATGCATATGGGATGTCGGCTACGTCTAGGAGGGTTTTCTTCCAAGCTGCTGCAGTCTTTTGGAAGTCGGCTCCGGGTATCCAGCTGGGTATGTGTTGCAGGAAGGGGAGGACGTCTACCACCCATCGGCCTGGAATTGTAGCTTCACTGAATTGCTCCATGGCTTCATCGACCAAATCGACAAGCGGGTCTCTCTCGAAAGGCTCGATGGTGTAGTCATAGACAACTTTGAGAATCAACTCTCCGGCTTCGGTCTTGAGATGTTGGGTCAAAGCTGCTCCGTTGTCTTGCTTGACACGCCACAAGAAGCGACCAACAGCTGTCTCTTGGACTTTGTTGTATCTCTCGACCGACGCCTTTGAGCCAAGTTGCTGATGAGTGTACTTTCGGTATAGCTTGAAGGTAGAGTTACACTGTTTTCCAGCCATTGTGTTGTTCCACCCGACCATTTCGAAACCAAACTTCAGCTTGGGCCTGCCTGAGTGAATGTTCGCACGCTCAACGAGGAGTTCGTGAGCTAGCTTTTTGTCGTGGATCAGGACCATGGTCTGCCCTAGGACGGTGACGGAGCTGATTGGCCCGTATTCGTCTTTGTGCTTGAGCCAGTGCTGGAACTCGGGTGCTGTGCCTGTTGGTAGGTCTGCGAGGTTTCCAAGCAATGGCAGTCCCTTAGGTCCTGGAGGCAATGGTAGTGGCGGACCATTCCTCTTATTGACCCAATGGAACCATGTCTTAGCAATGATCACGCCGACCAGGATATACAAAGCCGGCCACAGTACCGAGGCTGGTATATTGATCGCAGACATGACGACTGAAGGATGTAGGAAAGATGAACGGCGAATGTTCAGGAACGGAAGGAATCAGTACTTATGTGTTCAGGCAGGTATGCTGAAAATGCCGTGCTGACATTTGTCGGGAGTTAAGAGGATCGCTTATGGACATGATGGGCATGAAAGGATGCAGGTCAATATACATGGTGTGATCTTAGTGGCTTACGAGGTCGCGCTCGAGCCAATAGCTCGTGTCGCTCAGGTCCAACTGGATCCTCCAAGAACCAGTCGGGCCATGAATGCTTATATCTGAATATTGCGTGTGATTATCGGTTGCTGGATTGAAAGAGAGATCAAAGTGCATGTTGAGGGCGGTCTCGCAGACGCCAAGACAATACCCTGCTAGCGACCGCCCGGCAGTACCGATAACCCAAAAATTATCTGACCTTGATTTCCAAATAACCATTTTCATACGCAAACACATCCCTCAATCATGTTCGCAGTAAAAGGATGGTCAGTCGACTCCAAGGCGCTCAAAACACAGCAAGCCGCCCAGCCCGCCGCCAAAAAGCCTGAAGATGGCACAAACGGACCCTCAGGACAGAACAAGAAGAGAAAGAGAGGAGGCAAGGACAGAACCCCCAGAGATGTCAACGATTCAAACGTAGGCGACCTGTGGGCCACAACCATCGAGGGCAAGAAGGCTCCCAAGAAGGCCAAGATTGAGAAGAAGGACAAGGCCGACGCTGGAGACGAGTCTGTTGCACCTGGCGCAGACGACAACGATAAGGCCGCAGTCGAAGGAGAGAAGAAGGAGAAGCCCGTCGCAGAAGAGAAGGAGAAGACATCAGACAGCAAAAAGGCAAAGAACAAGAAGCGCCAAAAGCAAAGAGAAGAAAAGGAAAAGGAAGCCGCTGCAGCAGACGCCGGCAAGGTCGTCGCCAACACACCCGCCGCTCCCCCTTCGCTGCCCGTCAACGCCAAACTCACCCCCATGCAGATCGCCATGCGCCAGAAACTAATCTCTGCCCGTTTCCGCCACTTGAACGAGACCTTGTACACTGCCCCCTCTGCCACCTCGCTCGCACTCTTCGCAGACAACCCCGAAATGTTCGACGATTACCACTCTGGTTTCCGCCAGCAGGTCACCACATGGCCAGAGAACCCCGTCGATATCTTCATCCGCTCAATCCGCGACCGCGCAAAGGTCAAGGTCTACAACCAGAACAAAGCCTTCCGCGACGTCAAGAGAGGAAAGGCTCCTAAGGAGGAGGAAGAGCCAGCAAGTGGTGAAAAGGCAAACCCGCTGCCACGCACACACGGCACTTGTAACATTGCAGACTTGGGCTGTGGAGACGCAAGACTAGCCGCTACTTTCCACGAAGACGGCAGCGGCACTCGCTACAACCTCAAGATCGCCTCGTACGATCTGCAATCACCGAGCAAGTTTGTCACAAAAGCCGATATTGCAAACCTGCCCTGTGCAGATGGAAGCATGGACGTAGCCATTTTCTGCTTGGCTCTCATGGGAACGAATTGGATTGATTTCATCGAAGAGGCATACAGAATCCTGCATTGGAAGGGTGAACTCTGGATCTCAGAGATCAAGTCGAGATTCGGAAGAGTGGGAGGTGACAAGGGCAAGGGTGGTCAGAAGGTTGTCGAGCACAGTGTGGGCAACCGCCGTAAAGCTGCTGCAAAGGCAAAGGCTGCGGATGCCACACGCGCCAAACTTACTGCTGAGGAGGAAGAAGCTGCTCTGCGTGAGCACGTCGATGAAGTGGTTGTGAAATCGAACGAAGAGACTGATGTCACCGGCTTTGTCGAGGTTCTGCGGCGACGAGGATTTGTGCTCAAGGACGAAAAGTCTGTGGATTTGAGCAACAAGATGTTCGTCAAGATGGAGTTTATCAAGGCTGCTGCACCTGTGGTGGGAAAGAATGTGCAAGAGGCTGGTGAGGAGAGGAAGGGTGAGAATGGAACATGGAAACCTAAGTTCAAGAAGTTTGTCGAGGAAGAGACCAAGGAGGTCAGTGTCGAGGACGAGACCAAGACGCTCAAGCCATGCTTGTACAAGATCAGGTAGAGTGTGGATGATGAGGATGCATTGCATTATGATATATTTTGTTTTCAGAACCAACACGATTACGCTGTGGTGATTCTTATCAATCACTCATCTCCTTGATGACTTGCTCGAGATTCTTCACGTCGTGAGCGAAGCGTCCCAAGAATAAACCATCGACACCCTCTCTGAGTCTGTCATAGGTTCCTGGACCGGCACTTCCGCCATACAAGATCCTTGTTAGACCTTTGCGACCCTCAGCCATTTTCTTGATCTGCTGCGTCACAGCAACAACATGATCAGGATCCGCAGGCTCACTTGCTCCAATGGCCCACACAGGCTCATACGCAAGAACGATCTCTGCATCATCAGGAACAGCCTGCAGTAAGCTCATAACCTGAGGCCTGCACTCTTCGATGGCCATACCAACAGCCTGAGAAGCAATCTTGCCGTGTGTCTTTTCGCCAATGCAGACCAATGGAATCAAACCATTCCTACACGCAGCAGCAGCCTTCTTCGCAGCAGTAGCATCAGTCTCGCCAAACAGACGCCTACGCTCTGCATGTCCCAATTCCACAATACTGCATCCAGCCTGCTTCAGCGTCCTACAAGAAACCTCTCCAGTAAACGCCCCCGCATCCTCCCAAAACGCATCTTGAGCACCCAGCTGCACCTCAGTGCCTTTCAGCGCATCCTTGACTGGCAACAAAGACACAAAGTCTGGTATGA
>Ga0268250_10001444_pt1 | contig 10404 bp, 8 predicted proteins | sample AgamicAsSfe_FD_200448 | JGI IMG/M metagenome (GOLD analysis project Ga0268250, IMG submission 200448) | Agave microbial communities from Guanajuato, Mexico - As.Sf.e (v2) (version 2) | ecosystem: Host-associated > Plants > Phyllosphere > Phylloplane/Leaf | place: Guanajuato, Mexico | collected... | reverse complement strand
ACCGATTCTAGATACAAGTAGAAGTGGTGAGCAGGTTTCTCATCTTCGGCCACCACGTTGAGCGTGGCCAGTGGACCATAATACTTAGCGGTATCGAGGCCACCGAATACAATGGAACCATGGTGACCCAGTGAGTTCAAGTATATACTGTAAAGGCGTGAAGATATAGCACCGGCTTGGACAAGAGCTTCCACGAAGCTTGGAGGCAAGGCCTTCTTGTCGCTGCCTTTTTTCGTGTTTTGGAAAATCGGCGGAGCCATATTACTCGAGTAGCCAAGACCCAAGATTCCGACGTAGGGGGGAAAATACAATCCAATCCTATTAGCAATTCCCATTGGAAAGTTCGTGATCGTGATATCATCTAGAAACGTGTTAACTACAACTCTTAGGCTGCAGAGCTTTGGTCGTTGACCAGCGGTCTCAAACATACTCATCTGAACCTGATCTCTGAAATAGTCCCCTTCGAAAAACTCGAGATCGATGTAGGCCTGCTGGAGAGTCTCAGGGTTGATGGTTTCGAATGTCGATGATGTGGAGGAGTTTAGAGTACCACCAGCACAGACATGAGTCTCGCAGAAGGACGCGTTTGAGCCCAGAACAATCGCATTACTACTTCCGGTATCGATGGACATTGTCTGCAGTTGCCCGGGTGTGCCGATAGTGATGTTCATGTAATAATCTTCGCCTATTGTGTTTGCGAAATTGCTTGTAAGAGCAACCTCGACGGTATTGGGAGTTGATGCTGCTCTTGCATAGCTTGACAGCAACCCAAGGCATGCAAGAACTCTGGAAGGATAAACCATAGTTGCCGTGGAGTTGATGTAAAAGTCAGATATTCGTGAGGAAAGGAGTGTTTGAGGGTAGAAGCAAAGAGGTACATATATACCAATGTCTTCCCTATTACTCACATCGCATACAAAATATTGGCTATCGTATCACCAGCAGCGATGACTCGTTGGCGTCCATCATACGACCATATCCTTCTCATATTTTGCTGAGACTTGCTCACCATTTGGGGCGCAGTAGCTGATTGACAGGTACAGGACTCACGCGTTCGTATTTTGAGGCTTTTTCGAATCTCATTGATCTGTTGGCATCGTCCATGAAGTTGATGACTCGACAGAGACACAATCTCTGCCTAGAATTGGAGTTGGGTTGGCTGGATACCAAGGCCACCAGGCGTGTCATCTCGTACTAATCATACGCCAGGTCAAAACTCTTCATTCGCAGATATTTGCGCAACATCTCTGCGCCAGAGTCTTCCAAAAATGCATGCGACAACCGTGTCGTACTGCTGGGGTAGAGAGTATTGACAATACGCAGGTGACTGTCAGGAATGTTGTGTTTTCCTGGAGGAGTGTGTTAGTAGCGAACACGAAAGGTATCTGTTATTAGTGCCCAATGGTTATGGGGAGGACCCTGTTCTTTGTTCTCCAAATGACGTAGCGCTTGCCGTGAGTGTCGCCGCCTCGACAACATTCACACATCCATCCATTTCTTACTTCCGGCCATTAGGTACAAGCCAAGCCGACCGCCTCATCCACTTCGACTTTCACTCGCGTAATTCGACTCTTAGGCGCCAGGATCCAACATGGTAGACGCAGAAAGAGCGGCGACGCCACCGAGAACAGCTCGACCGGGCTCTATACCACGGTCGCCAATGACGCCAGAAAAGATTCGACGCATGGTATGCAAATTGGTCAACTGCAGAAGGACACAAAATGCTGAAATTATGTACAGGAAGAAGCGCGCCTGAGAGCAAAAGCTTTACGATCACAGCAGCTTGCATCGAGTCAAGAAGCACCGGCAAACCGCACGCCCTCAGGTTTCATCGCCGGACAGAAACGACCACACACAGCTTTATCCGGAGCTTCAGTAGAACCAAACCAACGCGACGCTCGTCAACCACCCTCCAGCGACAAAGATGGCTTCAGTAAACCGGCCCGCGATTCAGGCATCGAGGCAGCTAAAAAGTTTCAGAAGTTCGTCGAATATGACTTTAGCAAGATGACGGATACCAAGGGTGGATTCTTGACAGCCGAGGACGATCCTCACAATAGAGCACTTCATACACCAAATCAAGAGCAGAAGCCTGCCAATATGACCTTGAAGGAATGGGAAAAGGCGCAGTTGATCAAGAAGTTGAAGAATGAAAGAGCTGGCCCTTACGAGCCGGGGCTCAGTGCTCTGGGGGCGCCGAAGGAGCAGAAAAAATGCAGAGAGTGTGGCACTTTGGAGATCGATTGGAAGTGGGACGATGTGTTTGGATGTCAAGTGTGCAAAGGGTGTCAGGAAAAGTTCCCTGACAAGTACAGCTTGCTCACCAAGACGGAAGCACGAGAAGACTATCTCCTCACGGACCCGGAACTCAAAGACGAGCAACTACTACCACGGATGGAGAAGGCGAATCCACACAAGTCAACATGGAACAACATGATGCTATATCTACGGTACCAGGTTGAAGAATATGCGTTTTCGGAGAAGAAATGGGGCAGCGCGGAAGCATTGGACGAGGAGTTTGAAAAGAGGCAGGCCGAGGCCAAGCGAAGGAAGGAGGCCAAATTCAAGAGCAAGTTGAACGATCTGAAAAGGAGAACGCGGGTGGATGCATACAAGCGCCAGAAGGCGGGGGTCGAGGGAGGAAAGTTTGGAGACAAGCTTTGGGGCTCAAAGCACGAACATGAATGGGGTCGAGCGGTCGAGAATCCAGAGAGTGGAGCAACCGTCAAGACGTGCGTCGAGTGTGGCATGGAGGTTGAGGAGCTGGAGTTTTGATCAGACCGGACAGTACAGCAGTCATGACATTCCTAGATAATGCAATAATCATAGCGAAGGAGATGCGAGGGTGCGAGACACTGAGACAGATGATGAGCACGGAGCTGATTGATCTGCATGAACCGAGGCGTGGCTGCATTGTGGCATGTCGATCATGATGGTTCTCAACAGCTGGTCGAGTAAGCAGGTGCTTTATTTGTCAATCGATTGAAAGCCTACACATGTCCACCTCCTGTGGCACGCATCTCTTCCTCAGACAACAACACAAGAACATCAATCCGAGCAAAAAGTGCGCAATCACTCTAAGACGAGTGCACGCTTCTTCAGTCGCAACAAAACAAGCTCCAGCCTCCATCTCTTGACCATGGCGCAAGCAGCTGTGGTAATAACTCCGCAAAGGCGTAAGCAGGTGCTTAAGGTGCTCTTCATCTCGCTTCTGCTTGATCTGGTGAGTCGCGTCGTCCATTGCCCATCTGCCAGCGTCCGTCTGACCCTCGTGCCTCTAGATCTCCTTCACCTTCATCCTCCCGCTGTTCCCCAAGCTCCTCGAGTTCTACCGCGCCGTCGACGCCTCTACCTCGTCTTCATCCTCAAGCCCGACCCTTCTCTCTCGTGTCCTGGGTCTCCTCAATGCATACAAGAATACTTTTGCCAAACCTATCAACGACCGCTACGACATTGTCCTGTTGGGAGGTGCACTAGGCTCGCTCTTTTCCTTTTGCCAGGCCATCGCGTCACCTGTCATTGGCCGTCTGTCGGATCGCTACGGCCGTCGCACTGCCCTGTTATGGAGCATGGTCGGTAACATCCTCAGTGTTGCTCTCTGGGTTGCTGCCACAGACTTCCGCACCTTTCTCGCCAGTCGCGTTGTCGGTGGCTTGAGCGAGGGAAATGTCCAATTGGCCATGGCCATTGCTACCGACATCAGCGACGACAAGCAGCGTGGTGCTACCATGGCTCTTGTTGGTGCTTGCTTCAGCATTGCCTTCACCTTCGGCCCTGCTCTGGGTGCTGCCCTATCCAACGTCACCATCGTCCAGAGCAACCCTTTTGCGACTGCTGCTGGCTTCTCGCTCTTCCTCATCGTCAGCGAGACTCTATACCTCTACTTCTACCTGCCCGAGACGCATTTTGTCACCGCAACTGCCATCAAAGAAGAAAAAACAGACGGAGCTAAAAAGCCCCTGACTCGCCGCACTAATTCGCACGCTCTACTAAACTTCACCCACCTGGCTTTCATCCTCTTCTTCAGTGGAATGGAGTTCTCTTTGCCATTTATGACCTACGACCTCTTCAATTATGGCAGCAAGGACACCGGGCGCCTCCTCGGCTTCATTGGCATCATCGCTTCCATCCTCCAGGGCACCGTGACCCGCCGTATGCATCCCCTTCGCGTCGTACAGCTGGGTGTTGTATCATGCCTGCTTGCTTTTATTCTCCTCGCTCGTCTCACAACTGAGGCTCAGCTTTACGGTGCTGCTGCTTTGCTCGCCGTAACCAGCGCCACCGTCGTGACTGGTCTCAACAGTCTGAGCAGTTTTGAAGCTGATGCTTCCGAACGCGGCAACAAGCTTGGAAACCACAGATCATTTGGCCAAATCGGCCGCACCCTAGGACCTCTCTCCTTCTGCTCCTTGTACTGGTGGGCTGGTCGTGACGTCGCATATGCTGTCGGGGCTACAGGCATGCTTGGAGTCGCCGCGCTTACATTTGGTGGTCTTCGGAAGCCTTTACAAGCGTAATATTGCCAAGCTGCACGCGAATCTTCAAAATCTAGGTAGCCCATCTTAGGATCACTTACTCACGATACCAATCCCAGGACATGTTCTGCTGCCGATGACCTGTATTCTTTGCCACTCACCTTTCTCTAACCCCGCGAGCACCACCCACCCTCAGTATAGATGTCTAAGAAGAGACCTTTTGCGAACTTTTGCCACGTTCGGCACGCTACGCACGATCTCTACTTTTGCACGACTCGAATGATAGATGTCCGCCTTCTTGGTAACGGCCTCAAATTGAGATAAACACGCGATATGCTGTACCCGGATGTTCACCCTTATGACTCAAGATGGTGAGTCCACGATCACTTGCTTTGTTGTACGATGAGTAATACTTAGATCACATCTCTGTATATAATCCACCCTTTGGCATCTCCTCTTCACAACTTCTTTCAAAAATACTCAACTCAATATCTGGTCTACACTTGAACCTAACTTTCTTTACCAACAATCATGAAGCTCTCAGGTGTTCTCGCAACTCTCTTTCTGCTAGCATGCTATGTAAGAGCAGCAAACCCCGATCAAAAACCCATCGAGCTTGCCTTGATGAGTAGCGTTGGCAACTCGCGTGGCTTGATGTACCACGTCAACTTCACTGTTGGTACACCTGGACAGCTGCAGACGATTATAATTGATACTGGAAGCTCACAAACTTTCGTCTTGGGTTCAAACGCGTCGTTTTGTGAAGCCCATGGCTGTAACAGCGGCACCTTCGATCTGACCAAATCCTCAACATACGAGAAAACCAATCCTGGAGCCTTCGAGCAAAAGTTCATGGCGGGATCTACATGGTTCAAAGGTGACTACGTCAGAGATGTGGTTCAGATGAGTAGGACAGAGCCTCCATGTTTGGGTATAGACCTACTAACATCTTCTTCAGACGACTTGGTCATCTCAAAAATCCCATTCGGGCTCGCCAACAGACTGAAGCACACGATCGAACCGTATACAGGAATCATGGGGCTTGGCTACTCGAAAGGCAGAATAGGATTGCCCCCAACCTTCGTTGAAGGACTCGTACAAGCCGGTGCCATTCCCTCACGCCTCTACAGTGTTTATCTACACACTCTAGATCGATACGGCTCGATATTGTTCGGCGGGCTTGATACAGACAAGTATAAGGGTCCTTTGTCCACGCTAAATCTTGTGCGTGACGACGGTAAGGAAAGAGTTGACAATTTCTTCTTATATCTCGAGGAGATTAGGGTGCGACCCTCCAATGGATCAGGACAGACAATCTTCAGCTCTACCAACGACACTAAGCTCTTGACGATGCTGGATACAGGATCCCCTCTATGGCAGATACCAATGAGCTTGTACTACGAGATCGTCGAGTACACCGGGGCGGAACTCTCATCAGATAAATCCTCCATGGTTAGGCCCTGCAGTGAAATTGCTCGTGGTATCGCTAACAACACCTACTTCGAGATCACATTCGCCGGTAACGGAAGCAACACCGCAGAATTGCGCGTCGAGTTAGCCGACTTGTTCACTCCGATCACGACGGAGAATGGCAGACCAGTGCTTGACGGTACTGGCCAACCAATATGCGAGCTAGCAGTTGCGCCACAAAGCGCTTTCCATCGGGTGTCGCTCATCTCCAGTTCTGTCATGCGAGCCGGATACTGGGTGTTTGACTTGGATAACGGACAGGTGTCGCTGGCACAAGCCAACCTCGGAGCAACTTCATCAAACGCGGTTCAAGTCGAAGCTGGCCCAGAGGGACTGAAGAAGGTCGCGAAGGATCTCAAGGCTGAAACTCAAAGGGACGAGGTCGAAGGATTAAGGCAGAGTTCGGTGGCTTACGGGTTGTCGACTGCGACCAACACCATCGGCTATACTACTGGCATCAAGTCCTATCCAACACCTACAGGTACTGACACTCGTGAGCCATCGAACGTCCACAACTCGCCTCGTAGCAGAGGCAACCCGCATGTGCGTCGTGCTGAGAACGCGGCTGCTACCGCGATGAGTTTCGGAGCTCCATGAGGTCTGGGTTCTCTGTGCCGCTGCCATCGCAGCAGTGGGCATTATCGCAGTCTAGAAGTGTAGCGAGGAAGAAAAGAATGAGAAGGAAGGCATCTCAAGCAGTCTGAATAGTGCAAATAGTTCAAAGTTCAAAATACCAAAAAAAACTCAGACTTACTCGACCGTTCGCTTAGTTCTTGGTGATCGTTGAAAGTGGTTTCGAGACCCGATTTGTTTCCTTTGACAGATTTGTTGCGATGTTCTGTCCATAGAAGATACAGCCTGGGCTCTGATGAACATGTCAGGTACAGTCAGTCCCAGGAAAATTGCGATCATGATCATCGTGGTTATCTGATTCGCCGCATATCCTGGAAGTGTGCGAAAGTATACGTGGCTCCCCGAAAATCAGAGAAATCACTCGACAAGAAAGCGGTTTGACACGGATACTGCTCTTGGAGTAATGATATAGGATATTATAATACAGAGGAGAGAGTAGAAAGAGCATATTCAACCGATCTGTGTACGAATTGTCGGCGGCGGCGTGGCTTCTTCGAGCTCAACTAGTTCAATGTGAGAATGAGTGGCCCAGTCCTTGCCATTGAGACTGCTGTCGTCGTGATTCCTCGACCTGTTCTCATAATGCTCATGTTGAGTAACAGTTGTGTGAACAGTGATAGGTTCTGTAGACCCTCTCTCGGCATTATCGTACGTGTCCACATAGCTTGCCACTCTCTTGAGCCTGTAGTCCTTCATCTTGTCCAATGCTGTCTTGAAGTCGTCGAGGATGACGGTATCGGTCATGCATTTGAAGATGAAAGACAACTTCCAGAACGGGTTGATGCCGTCGGGTAGTCCTTTGCTTGGGATAACGTGGGTGACGCTGAGAATGTCGACGAAAAGGAACAAGACCGAAAGGGTCATCACCACGAGTAAGACACCGAAGCGAGGAGAGATGCGTACGAGCTCGATGAAGCCAAAGTCGTATCTCTTCTTAATGTTGTAGACGAGATTCAAGATTGTGAAGATCCACCATGGGTCCCTATTGTACAGGTTAGAGTTGGAGTGATTCCAAAAGTGGAGCGTCTGCATACCTGAACAATGCCTCGAAGGGCCGGAGATGTTCAAAGACCTTGTGGTTGATGTTGTTGAAGTAGAGAAAGTTTGCAGCGATTTCTGCTACCCAATAAGGTTGGACCATTATGACAGTGCCGATATAGATCATGGACATCTTTCGGCTCAAGAATGGCTTGTTCTTCATCCATGAGATGACATTGTGTAAACTCCAGCTGATGTTGAGGAACAAAGCTCCCACAGACTCATACCATCCGTAGTACGGTGGATCGGGGAAGATGAACGTTCCTTGGAATAGACCGAATATCAACTGTCAAACTCATCGTATCAGTGGAATGTATGATAGTAGTAAACGGGCTCAGTGATAGAAGGTCGTAGGTCTAGACTTGTAGCACCGCGGTAAGACCGAGAGTGACAGACGCACAGAGGCTCTCCCCAGCTTGGGGAAGACGGGGTAGAAGATGAGGGGATACATGATGTACGAACCTCTATGAGAATGAGATGATGGAGGACGACTCTTTTTCGCATGTTTGCGATTGTGATACATGCCATGGTCATCAGACTGCCAAACATGAGGCCCTTTTTTGACAGAGTTAGCTATGTCCTCTGTACAATATTCGCTCTCTGACTTACCTGAGCCCATGCCTCGAGCGTCAATCCGTGAGGATCGCTAGGCTTCTCGATGAGACCCATGTTTCCCGTCTCAGTCAGTCACAAGCTGACAAGGAATAGAAACCTATAACGAGGATTCGACCTCGATCTGGTGGCTATCCTTCGACAGTTCGTTGACGAAGGAGGACAAAGGAAAGAGATGAGACTGATGATGATCAGGACAAGCGTACGTCAGGAATAAGAGTCTTGGGGTAGAGTAACTACAAAAAACTTCTGATGGAAGCAATAAGACCTATGTGCCAGAAGGATCATGGGTGCCAGCAACTAATATTGACTAACCCATGTGGAGATCGACGCGTAGATCGCAAAACGACCATGTCAAGGGGATCCTCCCCAAGACTTACCCCATCTGGAGAGGGCAAACGTCCGCCCTGCGGAGCGATGGGTGATGCTATTGGTGAGCGCTTCGGCACTGACTACTCGAGGCTGGAATCCCGTAGACGAACTAGACCGCGCCCAGCGATGGCGCCCTAGAAGACCATGAAATTTGAACGGGCTGTGGGCAGGTAAGCGATGTACAGTAGTTACGTACGCTTCAGGAGCCGACAGTAGGCGCCGTGCGGATTATACTTTGCCACGAGGATGGCCAGGGCTAGGGTCGAGTCAGGGTACGTCCTTAAGCAGCGCCATGTTGCGTTCTCATCGACCTTCTACGCCAATTTGTCGATAGCGAGCTCCGTTGCACGGTGAGCTATACCAACAATGGGCAGCGCGGTGTCTCTCATGACTTCAGATGGTTGCTTGGCAGGCTGTCTTGTCATTTTATGTTGCGAGTTACGGCTCTCGTATCGGCCACTACTCCGAGAACCAGCAACCAGGAACCCTCAAAAGCGAGGTCTCAGAGGTCTGAATTCTTCCGATCGTCGTGATGATCACCGGCCAGCTTGTGGTCAAAGAGATTCGATCAGCAGAAGGCTTGATATGACAGCCGAGCATCGCGTATTAGTTCTTCATTCAGGGTGCGAAGGAGCTCTGTCTGACAGCATCTTCGAATGCCCTACAAGTCGGAGCTTCTTGTGCCGGCTAATTACAGTACCTCGGTTTCATAGACATTCATCTTATCAGATTATGATTGTATGCTCAACTGCTATACACAAACTGCCTCGAGACTTCTTTCCAGGATATATAACTCTATGAACGATAAAGAACCAATCTCCCGTCTAAAGCCTATCGACAGTCTCTCATGTTTATTATCGACTTGTCATGCAAGTGAGATCCCAAGTGATACTTGCTCGGCTGATTGGCTTGTCCAGTCAAGCCTCCAAATACGTGGCTTCGCAAGCTGAGCCGAAAAGAAAGGTCTTTACTAGTTTTCTCATCTCCATCACATTTTGCCAGAAAAATAGCTCGTCGTTATGGCACGTGAACACCGACTCATGGACCAGAATCCTTCGATTGCACAGGGTCCAATGATAGGCTTGGCTTCCCGCCGCAGCCACGATCAAGTCGTTTCTTCCATCGCTCAGCTTCTGGACCATGCATACTGTACTAAGGTGTATTATAATCGCCACTCATGGTCTCACGTGCATGGGCATCGACATCTTGTTGCATCAGATTCGGGTGAGTATGCTTACATCAGATTGTAGCCTTTGCAATGCTCGATACTCGAGGCTGTGAACGCGGCAGATCGGCCTCCGTGACCACCATCAGAATGTCGCGACTTCCGAACCAAGTCGAATCAGCTTGGCAGCGCCTTGTCCATGGCAGTGTGTATGTATCGTGAGAGATTGCGGTCTGAGTATCTAATCGAGTGAGTACGTCCCTCGAGACGACTTTTGATTCGCTGCACACAAGACTTTCTCGACACCCCTCACGATTTTACCGCCGACAAGTAACTGGAGACGATCAACAGGCAGACCGAAAGTATCCTCGATTCCATCAAGCGAGATGCAACTGTGAGTATTCAGACGTTGTTCAGCTCTAGTTAGATAATAATCTGTCTCTCCTTCGCAACGGTCGCCCGTTGATCATAACATTTGCCGTTGCCAGAGTAGGTATTACTTGTGTGGACACAGCCGCTCTGCGTTAGCAACTTCTATTTTTCACGTCGACCGCGAACATGTTCGGAAGTTCGGCATATACTCTGATATGGATCCTGGTTTCGATTCTCGGTATCGCTAGGTGTGAAGCCTTGACAAAC
>Ga0268250_10001443_pt1 | contig 10407 bp, 10 predicted proteins | sample AgamicAsSfe_FD_200448 | JGI IMG/M metagenome (GOLD analysis project Ga0268250, IMG submission 200448) | Agave microbial communities from Guanajuato, Mexico - As.Sf.e (v2) (version 2) | ecosystem: Host-associated > Plants > Phyllosphere > Phylloplane/Leaf | place: Guanajuato, Mexico | collected... | reverse complement strand
TGTCTAACAATGTTTGCCCACAGTCGCCAACGAGCAGGGTAGCTTCACCACTCCCTCGTTCGTGTCCTTCACCAGCGAGGAGCGTTTGATCGGTGAGGCGGCCAAGAACCAGGCTGCTATGAACCCCGAGAACACCGTCTTCGATGTCAAGTGAGTGTCTTCGCACCTTTTTTTTCGCACGCGCACGAACAGCAGGCTGACTTTCGTAGGCGTCTCATTGGTCGCCGATTCGAGGACGAGACCGTCACAAAGGACATCAAGTCATGGCCATTCAAGGTCGTTGACCAGGGCGGCAGCCCTCTCGTCGAGGTTGAGTACCTCGGTGAGACCAAGCAGTTCTCTCCCCAGGAGATCTCTGCCATGGTTCTCGTCAAGGTAAGATCTGCGCACACATTTCGCATGGCGGGGCACCGACTAACAAAATCAACAGATGAAGGAGGTCGCTGAGACCAAGCTCGGCAAGAAGGTCGAGAAGGCCGTCATCACCGTCCCCGCCTACTTCAACGACAACCAGCGTCAAGCCACCAAGGACGCCGGTGCCATTGCTGGCCTCAACGTTCTCCGTATCATCAACGAGCCCACCGCCGCCGCTATCGCCTACGGTCTCGGTTCCGGAAAGTCTGACAAGGAGAGGAACGTCCTCATCTACGATCTTGGTGGTGGTACTTTCGATGTCTCTCTTCTGCACATCCAGGGTGGTGTTTTCACCGTCAAGGCTACTGCTGGAGACACCCACTTGGGTGGTCAGGACTTCGACACTAACCTCCTTGACCACTTCAAGAAGGAGTTCACCAAGAAGACTAAGAAGGTGAGACAGAACCCCGCAGGATTCGCGATAGTGTTGTTTGCAGAATACTAACATTTCCAAGGACATCAGCGGTGACGCCCGTGCCCTTCGTCGTCTCCGGACTGCTTGCGAGCGTGCCAAGCGTACTCTCTCCAACGCCACCCAGACCACTGTTGAGATCGACTCGCTGTTCGACGGTGAGGACTTCAACGCCAACATTACCCGTGCTCGTTTCGAGGACTTGAACCAGAAGGCCTTCGCTGGCACTCTGGACCCCGTTGCCCAGGTTCTCAAGGACGCCGCTCTTGCCAAGGACAAGGTTGACGAGATCGTCCTTGTTGGTGGTTCCACCCGTATCCCCAAGATCCAGAAGCTCCTCAGCGACTACTTCAACGGCAAGAAGCTCGAGAAGAGCATCAACCCCGATGAGGCCGTTGCCTACGGTGCCGCCGTCCAGGCCGGTATCCTTTCCGGAAAGGCCACCTCCGCCGACACTGCCGACCTCCTCCTTCTTGATGTCGTTCCCCTCTCCCTTGGTGTAGCCATGGAGGGTAACATCTTCGCCCCCGTCGTTCCCCGTGGTCAGACCGTCCCCACTATCAAGAAGAGGACCTTCACCACCGTTGCCGGTTAGTTCCCCTGAGATACCCTCAACAGGAATCATGCTAACTCGATTGAAGACAACCAACAGACCGTTCAGTTCCCCGTCTTCCAGGGTGAGCGTGTCAACTGCGAGGACAACACCTCTCTCGGAGAGTTCACCCTCGCACCTATTCCTCCCATGGCAAGTTTTCACCCCCTTCCCATTGCTACGCATCACTAACTCTTTCTTAGCGCGCTGGTGAGGCCGTCCTTGAGGTCGTCTTCGAGGTCGACGTCAACGGTATCCTGAAGGTCACCGCTACTGAGAAGACCTCTGGCCGCAGCGCCAACATCACCATCTCCAACGCCGTCGGAAAGCTCTCATCTGCTGACATCGAGAACATGATCAACGACGCCCAGAAGTTCAAGTCTAGCGACGAGGCCTTCTCCAAGAAGTTCGAGTCAAGGCAACAGCTTGAGTCTTACATCTCCCGTGTTGAGGAGATGATCTCCGACCCCACCACATCTATCCGCCTCAAGCGTGGCCAGAAGGAGAAGATCGAGTCTGCTCTCTCCGACGCCATGGCTCAGCTCGAGGTTGAGGACGCCCCCGCTGATGACCTGAAGAAGAAGGAGCTTGCCCTCAAGCGCACTGTCACCAAGGCTTTCTCCACCCGATAAGCGCATCTCACATTAGCGGCGCCACGAGGGCGTGCAGGAAGGAAGGAAGGGCGCACGTGCAGGATACCCAGACTGCGAGCTGCGAACGGAGTTTCATCTATTGCGGCATTTAACGATAGACATGGTGTGTTTGGTTCCTTATCTTTCATGGGTTCCCGGTATTCAGGAACGCGGAAAAGTCTTCTTTGTACTTTCACGACGATGCCTGACGAAACGATCGTAATGGATGTTCTGCAAAAGTATGCCTAGCGGTCAATGTCTCTTATGTACCTCACCGAAGTAGTTACATGGAGAGAAAGGAAAGGAAATTGAAATGACTTCACAAAATACATCTCTGCCATGCTTCTTGTTGTGACTGCTACTGCGATGTGTTTGCTTGCGATGGATGTTGTGATGAGCAATGAATACCTTTAGGCTATACTATAGTCGATAGCTCAAGGATGACATCCGGTCGCTCCTCCCAATGTCCTTGTTGGCATTCGTGCCAGCGAAGACTTATGGGAGTATGGGGCCCGGCATTCCTGAGTCGTACCGCTCGAGAGCAAAGTGCACCCTAAAGGTCTTCACTAAACTTTACACTATGCTTTATAAAGACGAAGTGTAGCGAATACCTTTAGGGTGCGTTATCGTCGATCGGTCAAGCTGAACGTTCGGCTTCTCTAGCAGGGATCTTCGCTAGCAATACCCCGCTGATGTTTATGCTGGTTGAATACTGAGCATGCTTCGGTTCTTGGTCTGATGTATTAGCAGTACTGGTGGTCATCTCATCACTCTAGTAGCCTGATTTGAGGAACGACTTTGTATTCTAACAGGCTATCTCCATAGACTCCGTCCGCCAAGAGACAATCTTAACCGTGAAGAATCTTTCGTTGCTCATTGATATTGGAAACAAAAATGGGAAAACGAGTACATCCAATGAACAAACAAAAGAGAACGCTTCGGTGCTGTTACAAAGCGATGCCAATGTCCCCTCAACTGCTGTCAGAAGCATCTTCTTGCCCTGATTCGGCGCGAGGCTCTCTCTTTGACTTTCCTTTGCTCTTCTTCGCGTCTTTCTTAGGTGCCTTGCGCTTCTTGCGACTCTTCTCGGACTCAGTATCACTCGATTCGGTTTTGTTCTCAGTGTCAGACAAAGACTCATCTGAGGCAGAGTCTGACAGTCCAAACTTCTTTGCCTTGGATCTGGCTTTCCTCTTCTCTTTTTCCCTCTTGGAGTGCTTACGCTTGGTACGTTCACTGTCGGAACTGACACTATCTGAGCTACTGTCCTCGCTGCGATCGCGACGTCTACTTTGTTTACTAGCCCTATGGCCGCGATCCGTATCGTTTCTTAGGCCTTCTCGCTTTGCGATCATTGCAAACATGTCAGCATACTGATCTTCGCCCTCTCTGAAGACCTCGGCCAGGTAGTCGTCAAAATGGTTGCTAGTCTTAGCTACCTGCTTGAAATGACTAGCTTCAAGCTTTGGCCGTGTCGATTTGCTGTTTGTGTTGTCGTGGAAGTCCCAGTTCGCCAAAGCCAGAGCTGTCTGGAATGCGTTCTTGATCTGCCGTCCGTTCCAACGTCGCGATGTCTTCTTCTCGTTAGCCTTCCAGTGTTGCTTGTAAAACTTCTTGATTCCTGCTTCATCGATTTCGATGTCGACGTCGTTAGCCTCTTTGATGCGTCTAAGATTCATCTCCCAAATCTCGGAGGTCTCTTCCTTGCCCAATTTTGGATAGTAGAGGCTAACGTGGATACGTGAGCGAAATGCTTCATCAAATGAGCCAACGCGATTGGTGGTAAGCATCAGCACTCCAGAGTAGTACTCAAGGACCCTGAGGAATACTATTCCTTCCATTAGCGGTGACATCATTGCTACTGATCATAGTGTCCTTACCGGAAACAAGTGCGTTTCGCTTGAGCTGATCTTCAGATCGTCTCGCTAGGAACACGTCGGCCTCATCCAGAAGAAGTACGCATCCCCACTGGGATGCAAGTCTGAAGTACTCTTCAAGGCGCATCTCGACCGTGTTCGCATCAACTCCAAGATCGCCACAAGTGATGGGAAACAATGGCCTTCCCAGATGAAACGCGACACATTCGGCCGTGGAAGTCTTACCCACTCCGGGCACACCGTGCAGCAAGATGATTACACCTTTTCCCTTACCACGAACTAGATCCATTGACATGTCATCCGAGTTCCCGAAGGTGCTCGAAGTATCAACTGTTGGAGTTGTTGATGTGGGTCGAAATTGCCTTGTCTGGTTGCTGATGAGAGCTCTGAGCAGCTTCTTATGAGCAAGAGGTAGAACCAAGTCATCGAATGACTTGTTAGAATTCTGGAGCTTGTTCGAGTCGACTTCGTGATCCAGTACATGTTCAACGTTGAACGCATGCCATCTGCGCTCCTGCAGGGCGTACCCGTACATCCGCGGTGTCAACAGGGCATAATGCTGATCTGTCAATTCATCCTTGGTTGCATACCTCAGAAGTGCAGTCGAGCGAATAAACGAGAGCCTTGCGGTAGTGTCCAGCTCTTGGTCCACATGGATGTCGGTACACTTGGAACAGTCAGTAACCCCGCATGGGGTTAGCTCTATCTCTGTTGCGGTCATGATAGTAGCTTTGTCAATGACACCACCGCCAAACTTCAGATCGTAACGTGGTTTGCTTTCACAATATTGGATTCCCGCTTTTTGGTCCAGGATAATCTCACTATTGACCTGTATGGAGTAAGCACAGTAATCTACGTATGGCTAGGTACGAACTCACCTCTTTTCTTTGGGTGATTTCAACAGCTGCCTCGAATGGTGTTTTCTCTACCTTCTCTTCCAAGGTGAGTCCTTTGTAGAGTTTTGAAACGCCGCCTCGTAAGCTTGCATACAGTTTCCCACGCTCGACGAGCGATGCGTAGTCACTCGGTGTCTCTTGACTGAATCTAATTGGGAAAAGTTCCAAAGACTTGATCGCCTTCAAACCACTGTAGTCCTGCAGCGCGACACATTTTGCCCGCGGTCCATACTTCGTACCGTCGTAGTCAATATAGACACAATCAAGAACAAATGGTGTGACACCCGCGGATACTGTAAGCATTTCACCATCGATACTCCATACTCCAGCAGGTTCCCCATTGGCTGCAGTTGGGTATAAATGCTCATGCGAAGCTCGTCCACCTGTGACATGAAGCACACAGTACGCTTGCTGTGGTCCCGGGAGCACAGCAGGATTTGAAATGACTATGTCTCCCGGCTTGTATAGATGCCACAAATTCTTGTAAGCGATACCTCTTTGATCCTTATCTCCATCTTGAAGTTGACGCCTCAGTTCAAAGATTGCGCGCAGATCCGTGTCCATGACTTCAATGAGGCAACCGAGAAGGTCTCTCTCAATACGCTTTTGTTCGAAGGAAGTCGATGACGTTGCATCGGCTGGTTCGACATCGTGGTTGTTGCCTTCGCCATTTTGGCCTTGGTTCTCAGTATCGTTTTGGTTTTTGGTATCGTCTTCTTTGTTGGTATCATCCTCTTTGTTGGTATCATCCTCTTTGTTGGTATCATCCTCTTTGTTGGTCTCGTCTTGTTTGTGTTCATCGGACGGGCCTAATTCGGGATTTAGTGTGTGTCCTATAAAGCTCACGCAACCTGGACTCACTATATGATGAATCTGCATCAGACGATTGCGTCTCATTTTGCCTGTTATCTTCTACAGATGCAGGGTCGATACTCTTTTCATCCACCACAGCTTTCTCAGACTCACATTCGATAGTGCGTCGTTCAAATGCTTTCCTGATTGCAGACTCGTAAGTAACGATAGCCTTGAAAGGAGCGATGAAGATCTTTTGCTCGTCCTGCAAATCGAACTCAACCTCTGACTTAATGACTTGAGCCAGTGTTTTCGAGTTGATGGCGATGTGAGTTGGAATGGCATCTTGTCGAGGCACTCGCAGCGCACTCGTCTCGCTGTCTGCTTGCTTAGACTGCTTGGCGATATCATGCATATCAGCATCTTCATAGCAGACGACGATGGCGGCAACGTTCTTGGGTTGGGTCATACTAGGTTTTATCTTCCGAAATTCCTTGTATGTCATGCGGCTGATTTTTGCCTCGCATTCTGCACTTTGATCTGGTTCTTCATCGGTGACGGACTGAGCGGGCTCGGGTTTAGGTACCGCTTGTTGGACGCTGAACGATATGTCAGTCCGTAACGGCACGTTGAGAAGTGTAGAACTCACTCTCCACTTTTGAGCTCTTTGAGCTCGTTCTCAACTTGCTCCAAGCGTTTCACGAGGGATTTGACATAATCATCCTCGCTCGCATCGCTGATGGCACCGCCCTCAGTGGAAAGGTCGCTCCCCTTCTCGGCTACAGAAGTTGATGTATTTAGTGGTGAGTTATTCGGTGTCTCAACTGAGGTGTCCATTGTGGCTGTCTCGTAACCGGAGTCAACGGAAGCGTCAGACGGTTTTGAGTTGTTAACGTCCGTTGCTTCAGATGCTTGCGATTCCATAGATGTATCCATGGCCACAGGGGACCGTGAGTTTAAACTTTAATCGAGGGTGACTCCGAAAGTTTAGTGAATCATTGGGACGGTGCGAATCTGGAAATAATGAATTGGATGCGATGCCTTTGCAATAAGAATATTAGGTTAAAATGCTGAGCATGAGCTTCTTTACACGTACGGACCGTGTCGCGGGGCAAGCACCCCAACCGTCTTACCACCCACACGTTTTATATGCATCAAACAGCATTTTGGCGCCCACTAGTCAGCACATATCCCATGTGTCAGACGGCGTTCCCTTGCAGCGTGAGGGGCGTTCTCAGCCTTGTTGGTGGGATGATCTGTGATAGGGTGCAAACGCGGGCGAACCACTGCTTTCCTGTGGCATTCCACAAGCGCGTAATGCGCGACACCAACATTTGCAGATCTGATATGATGCAGCGTCGTGCAGAAAGTGTCTAATGATGGTTCGCATAGTATTGCACGCGTGCTGAGACTACTGGCAGCTGCTTGGCGCCTTTCCGAATCTTCGAAACCGGCAGATTGAAGACTCATCCTTCCCAAGTATCTTACGGTTGCCAACACTACCGATCGAGGGATACGGACGAAGTCAGTACTTTCACATGTTGATTGTAAGATTTGGGGGGGCCGTTGGAGGTCGCTAGCATAAGGCGTGGCAACCCTGCAAGGTGAAAGGGGTGCAGGTGAAGATTAACTGGCTTGAAGCTGTTTGGTGGCACCTTCCTTTATCAATACGAGGAGCGTCGCATGGTGGGGGGCCAAATTGTCAGCCTTCCTGCACACAAGAACCACCAGCACGGACAACAAGGCAGAGCTGCGAGGAGATGCCGATGGAAGAACATCATCCTCCTCTCTCATCAGGGTCTCCTAACGTCGACTACCTTGACGACTCAATCTTCCGATCCAGCTGTGTTCTGTCCATCTATGCGAGAAGACCAGATGAGAAATGTCGGATCTTGCGACAACAAAGCCGCAAATCACAGTCCATGAGGCTGCACCGCTTTCTGTCCCTATGAAGGCAGCAGTCAAGACATACATCCTCAACGACTTGGAACTTGAGACTCACCCATGCTATGAGCCACTCCAAGAATTAGCACGTACAAACAATGGCAGACCGAGCGCAGTTTCCGCCTTGAGCGCCCCAGTAACGTTCACGGCTTCTGGGATCTCATCGAACGTGACAGACGAGGCCGAAGAGGAAGCAGATCTACCGCTGTAAGTTACAGAGCTATGCGATGACATAGTATGGTGCTTGTTTAACGGGTCGTACAGTGAGGAACTATACCACGATGCTGAGAAGGAATCACAACGCCTAAAGCAAGCGATGCAAGAGTACGAACTGGCCGACAGCAAAGGTCGTAAGAAAAGGTCGCTACCCAGTAGCGACTTGCATACTTGGCGTGATGTCTTAGCAGAGGTTGACGATGCGTCCAAACAGTACAACGAGCCGGACGGTGTATGGGGTAAAGTCAGGAAGGCCTTTAGGAAGTCTGGCGATAAGGCTGTGTCTAGTTCAGCGTGGCTGGTCTTGCTTCCAGCCAGTTCAGAATATTTCTCTATCCTGTGTGGAGGCCTAACGCTCATCATTGGAGTTAGTATCGCAGTGTAAGTGTAGTGGATCTGGAGGCTGACGAATCGAGCAGGCTGCATCACGATTGAAAGGCCTACGCGAAGACGTCATCAAGATCCTCGTCGAGATACCAACAATACTTTCTTGTGCGAACCGCGCGCAGAATGTTGTAAAGACATCGAAAGAACTTCGTCGAAGTGGCGCTGAAGTGTTCTTGGCCACCATCACATTGCTACAACACATACTCAGGTACTTCAAGACCAAAGTTTCAAGTAAGTAAATGTTACGTGATGTTGTGACACGAGGACTAAACGGAGTTACACTTGTAGGAAAAGCAGCGGGTGCCCTCTTCGGACAATCTGAATACGAGCAAGATTTAACTAATAGCATCGAGATGCTCAGATACCATTCATCACAGTTCGAGAAGATCACTCACATATGCTCTCTCGAGATGATTGAGCATACAAGAACCACTGTACAAGCTTTGCAGGCAGATATACGTAGGAACGATAGTGGTGTACATCAACATGTCAATCTTGCACGGACGGAAGCCTACGAGTTATTTAAGAGTCTTGAAGACCGGATCAATCAATCACTTCAAGTGGTTGTTACAATGATGGGCAGTAATCCGAGGCTGGAACAAGGCACACAAGATCTCCGTCCCCCGAAATTACCTATCAAAAGAGCTCGATCGGCTCCGACACTCAGAAGACTTCGTAACGAAGCTGAACGGAGCTGCCTAATTCTGCTCGACTACGAAGAAGCTGTGATCCAGTCCAACATTCAGAAGAACCTTCGTTGCGCATACCAACTACCCAAACCTGCGCAAGACCGCATTATCGCCATGATCCGACACCAGAAAGTCCTATCGTGGCTAGGAAATACCAAGTCTTCAGTTCTCTTCTTGAACGGACATCATAACTCACCGAGAGCCATGGCTCAGAGTCCAACATCATTCTTTTGCGCTAAATTGGCTTCCGCCATACAGTCTAGCAGCGAAGTGTCGAAAGAGCCGTCTTTGCATCCGCCCGTGAAGACTATCGCGATCTCTTTCTTTTCTGCTGAACACCTCGATCCCAAAGATCCTCATCAAGGCGCACAGGGCGTTGTCAGAAGTCTTATAGCCCAACTCTTGGTTTGCTATAACGAATTCGACAGCCATCTCATCAAACAGCTCCTCAAGTCCGATCTAGATCATCTCAAACCGTTGTGCGCCACCCTAGAGATCATGATCAACGAACTTCCCGAAGAAGTAGTGCTGACCTGCATTATCGATGCTATTACGATGCATGAGGACAGCGAGGCACGCTGCAAGAAGGTAGAGTATGTTCTCGACACTCTGATTGAGATTGCAGAATCAGACAATGAACGGAAATGTGTGTTCAAACTCTTGGTCACGTCGCCAAGGGTGTCCAGAAGGTATAGCGCGAGGACTGGCGGTAAGGCATGTGCGAGTGTGCTCACAATGCCGGAAAAGGTGGCTTCTCAAGGAGCTTTTACGATGACAAAGTGGGGCGACTATATGCAAGCTGGTCAAAATGGGTACACTGGTTGAAGACGATCTGTCGACGCATAGGTAAACAAACATTAGATTTTCAGGGGGAGAAGATGCTGACCCATGGTAGGACAGAGCTTCAACCCAACGGTCCGCGAATTGCATTCGTTATTGCGCCTTGACCGTGCTTCCTAAATTATGCCTTAACGATATCCTTGGAGCGGTCTTCCAAGCATTGCTGCACTGCCAGCTGTTACAATCCACCCTCACGAGCGAAAGGTAACATCGTCTTGTAATCTTCCATCGTGTTTAACTAAAGGCGTCTGTGTCCTAATGCGAATGTTTAGGCATATCCTCGGCATGATAGTTTTCTGGAGAGGACATTACTGTATCTATTTTGAGCAATGCGCCGGTCCAGGCCGTCGCCAATCAGAGCTCGGAAGTGGATCACGCGTTACCCCTTTCGGCCACTTGACATGAGCTTCGGGTAAATACCGTGGCAATCAACGTCATTTCCGCCCAAACCCTTCCAGAAGGTCATGGGTGGGGGGCGCGCCACAGCCGGTGCTGGCCGTTTCGGGGTCACAAAACTGGGGATACGATATTTAACCTCGTGTTCCGACTGGATGAAGTCATAGCGTTGCACTTTGGTCGTCGGCGCCGATTGTGGGCACTGTCCAGCCTCACTGAGGACAAGCTTTGATCATGAAATGATGTAGGACAAGGTGAGCAAATACGAGAAAAGATTTGGGTATATGAGAGATGGAATGCTGCTCTCTTTAGGCTTCCAT
>Ga0268250_10001440_pt1 | contig 10416 bp, 14 predicted proteins | sample AgamicAsSfe_FD_200448 | JGI IMG/M metagenome (GOLD analysis project Ga0268250, IMG submission 200448) | Agave microbial communities from Guanajuato, Mexico - As.Sf.e (v2) (version 2) | ecosystem: Host-associated > Plants > Phyllosphere > Phylloplane/Leaf | place: Guanajuato, Mexico | collected... | reverse complement strand
GTTCGAGGACATTCCCTCGGCCGACAGCACGACACCTTCATCAACCAAAGGCGCATCTGGAGCAGCCGACGATGACGACCCGCTAGCAGAGCTCAGTGCCCTAGCAGCTGCCCGCCCTGTCTCCCGCCCAGAGACTCCACGCCTCTCCACCACGTCTACTGCCTCAGGAACCAAGTCAAAGCCTGAACACACGCCTCAGAGCTCTGGCCCACCCAGTGGACGCACCAGCGAAGATCGTTCCAAGACACGCCAAAGCACTGAGAGCGCTCGCAGCTATCACCAAAGCCAAACCCCCAATGACCCTCCTCGCCAACAGGAAGAAAGACAGCAAGAGCAAAAGGCACAAGCTGGTGGATGGGGCTTTGGCGGCTGGGGAGCCACTGTCTTCAGCGCCGCCAGTGCAGCCGTCAAGCAAGCAGAAGCCGCCGTCAAGGAGGTGCGCGGCAATCCTGAAGTCCTCAAGTACGCCGAGCAGCTGCGTCACAATGTCAATGTTGAGAGCTTGAAGGCATACGGCGGCAATGTTCGCAACATGGCTCTGCCCACCTTCACCTCCCTGCTTGAGACAATCGCTCCTCCCATTGCCCAGCACGAGCGCCTGATCATCCACACCACACATGATCTGCAAGCATACCCGTCCCTGGATCCCATCATCTACGAAGTCTTTTCGCGCGTCATGCAACAAGTCGAAGGCGGTGACCTTCTCGTCATCCAACGTGGCTCCGAATCTCGCCAACGAGACCGTAGCACCTCTGACGTTGCCTACCGCGGCAACCTCCTCGGATCAGGCAGCGGTGCATGGACCGATGGCCCTTGGTGGCGCGAACACTCGACTCAGCGCAGTCTAGGTGCCGTCAAAGGTTTGACCGAAGGCACCAAGCTCTGCCGCGCCAATGCCGAAGCCTACGCAACAGACTTCTTCTCCTCGCGCGGCGGCATCGAGGAGGTCGCAAAGCAAGCTACACAGACACTGTCAGAGTCGAATCCTGTACGCAGCTCTGACATTTTCCTCGCCATCCAACCCCTCACTCAAGCTGCTGCCAAAGAACTCTTCGCAGCAGGCCCTTCGCCCGACCAACCTAAGAGCGACGTCGTGGAACCAGAGGCAGCAGACGAGGAAACAACTCTCTTCGCCATCTACCTCCACGATCCCATCCACTCCCTCTCATTCTCCTCACTGTCTCAATCTTTCCCTGCCCAGTGGGCACAATGGCTCGATGCCTCATCGCCTAACCCCGAAGACCCCGAAACCCTCCCTGACAGCATCCGCGACATTGTCGAGTCTGGAGGTATTGATCCTCGCGAGTGGGTCTCGGAGTGGATCCAGGATACTCTGAACCTAGCCATTGGTGTTGTAGCGCAGAGATATGTTGCTAAGAGAATGGGCGTCGGCGAAGGTGGCATTGGAAAGGGCAAACAGAGACAAAGAGCTGAAGAGACGGATGCTGCTGGTGAGGCTGCCAGAGCCATTTGATTACCTCGCACGACAGGCGTTCTTGGGAGGGTTGGTGGGGATTAGCATATTCGGAATAACGACCATTCTTTTGACTCTGTTGCATATTTTACGGCCTGATGAGCAGTGGCTCGGAGTGCAGTTCAAGTGAGCAACATCACTCTCAAGAGCATGTTGTTGATCAACAGACAAGACTTTCACTGGATAAAAATGTGGATGCAGGGAGATGTAAACAATTGGTGAATGGCGACATCCAGGCCATGACCAACATGTCTCACATGTCTTCTACAATCGAGGCAACATATCTCACTTGGCGACGCAACAGGATTCATGTGTTCAGCAAATTCCTTCAATTCATAGCTCTATGCGAGACTGCATTGCTGTTTTCATATAACCACTCTTCCAAATATTGCATCTCCGTCATTTCATACTGCCCAAGAGCACTTTACTGAGGAGGCAAAACCTCAAAGGTGTTGGCAACCTCCTTCTCCCAGGAGAAACGGTCCTTGCCGTAGATCTCGGCAGCGGGCTCGAAGTTCTTGCGTCCCTCTGAGAGGAGACCTGTGCGTAGGATGATCTTGTCGTCACCGAGGGCGGTTTGGTGGTGGTATACGTGAGTCTGTATTTGCTTCCATTAGCCCTTGTCCTTCTACCTTCACTTCTCGTCATTCCACGATATGCATCACACTTACGGTGCACTCAGGGCAGTAGTAGCAGTGGACAGGGTTTCCAGAGTCACCCTTGTAGGTGTAGTTCTTGAGAGCGTCACCACCCTTTGTAATCTTGAGCGAGTCCTTGGGGATGATTTGGTTCAAGGTGTAGGCGCCGCCGGACAGGATCTTGCAGGTGTTGCAGTGACAGAGGATGTGGCTGGAGGTGTCCTTGTCGAGGGAGGCGGTCCATTCGGTGGCACCGCAGTGGCAGGCTCCGTTGTAGGTAGACATGTTTGATTGGTGTGTGGGTTGAGGGGTTGAGAAGTGGTAGATGGAAAGTGGTGTGGGAGAGGAAGGGAGAGATGGAGAACAGAGAGAGATAAGACGTGTCAATTATACCCGGAGGAAGTGAAAGACAGCTATTTGAGTCTCGAAGCTTGATGTCAGAGCTAATGGGACTTGTTCTGGAGTTTGTTCAGCCTTTTCACTTCGTTGCTTCTCCTGTCTTCAACCCCTCCATAACAGCTTCTCCGACAGGGAACCCGCTTTCTGATCACAGTTACAAATCACTTCGACAAGCGATGATAAACCTCATTCTATTTCTCAATCTCTCTCATGGCATTCGTCCATGTTATCAAAAAGCCCATTGTCATCCCGTAGGAAGGTGGATTTAATTCCAAATACAAAGAATGCGTTCATCTGTCATCGAAGCGGGGTGGTGATGACGTTGTGGACCTGGCCAGAGCTTCTTTCGAACGTGGAGATCCTTCCCATCCAGGCGGTGAAGGAACCATCAAAGAAGTGTCGAGAAATCTACTCGTACTGAGCACGTCTTGCAGCACTGATCAATGTTCGTCAGGCTTCGTTGGGTATACCTGCAGGCATCGCGCTCTCGAGTCGCAGCACGGCGGTGAGGCACCAAATACGTTGCTGTGTCAGCGTCCACCGTTGGAAGCTCGTTTCATTTGGAATATGCTGGACCTGCTTCCGCATAGCTATTCAGCGTCCTTGATGCCCGGTCAGATGGAGTAGGATATCGAGGTCTGGCCCCCTCATGTCGTAATATGATATTTGAGAATGGCATCTCTTCAGACGAAGAGTAGTCTACTTCAGCTCTCCGACGCGGATCAACAATCTGATGTAACGGTATGGGCGATGATGTATCGCAAGAAGGATTAAGGAGTGTGTAGGGAATTGGTTGCAAGGAGTACGCTTTTATGAGGGAAAGACAGGACGTCAAGTCTGCACATCAAGGTGTTTTGACGACTCCGACCAAGAATGCCGATCACGTTTGCTTGTGGCACATTGCGGCACTCCGCTTGACCACCTCTCTCACGATATCAACTTCATGACTGCCTTCAGAGGACAATCAACAATGTCTAGTCGCTCTCCCAGAGTGTTGACTGAGTACAGAGTTCATTGACGCGCAACAGCGGGGACAATTCGACCACTCATCAGAGCACGAGATTGCCTCAAAGGCTTTACTGATGCTTTGCCTGGCTCTCTCTCCCAGTTGGCCTCTACGGAGAAGACGTAAAGCAGAAGGTTCTGCAAAGCTTTGGGCTGCGTCGAGTTGACGTCGTCGTTCATGTCCCTCGTTAGCTTCGAGGCACTAGAGGCCCAGTCGCTGTCTTTGCCGTGTGGGGTAATCTTGTCAACGAGGTCGGGCATTTATTGACCTTTCTGACCTTGATGGTTTGCTCGTTCTTGGTCTTGTCCCTGGCCTGGGCCTCCTTCATCTCTCTGGCACTCTTTGCCATCAGGCTCTTGCCTGTCTTCTTGTTTTCTGTGACTTTTCCTTCCTCCTCATCGTCCAGAATGAGGTCGCGCATCTCATCGTCTTGTGTGACAGCAATTCAATTGAGATGTTCGGATTGCGTTTCTCGGGTATTAGTACACTTCTTCAGCTCCAAAGCCGTGCGGCTTGTCGATGGCGGAGAGCGTCCCACTTCTGGAGCTGATTCCATTAACAAGCCATGAGAACTGGTCTGCGATTTCCTTCCGCGAGATATACAGTAGTTCTAGATTTGAAATCCGATACACCACTTGAGTGGTCTTCACCACAGCAACTGTGGGCGCTTCTCCCAAAGTACCGACCACACAAGAACGCGTGAATCATCGCACCATTTGCAAAGTCCGGAGACCTCTCGCAACACTGATGAGAAGGAGTCCAGGTCACTGTATTTTTATCGTTCTGTGTTGCTCCCTTGTTGCGATCCGACTTCTGCTTGCAATTCATGATTGATGTCACTACTCGATCGGAGAGACAGGCACGATGCGATGAGAGAGGTAAGTGCGACCCGACGAGCAGGCAGTCGCAAGGCACAATCCAAATGAGAAATAGATACTTTATTTTGAGAAGTGTTTCATTGCAGATCAAGTCTTCGTCTATCGCAAGATAAGAAGTCTACAGATGATATGAAAAAGAGAGTCATAAAAATTCGTGTCAAGTGTCCCATATCCACCCCATGTCCATATCCCAAACCCAAACTCCCGTTCCTTGTTGGGTATCTTAAACAGTGTAGCGGAAGAAACTGGCATTGTCGCCACGCTCGCGCTCAAGCTCCTTCTCAGCAACGGTGTACTCCTCAGGACGCTTGTACTCTGCGTCTCTGCGGGCGTTCTCGCGACGGAGGTAGATGGTCATGAGGATCTGGAGGACGAGAGACATGCTCATCAAGCCAAGAAGGATGAAGTGACCAGTGTGGAACTTGGGCGAGTCCTTCTTGAGGTACACGAAAGAGGCAAGGATACCACCGAGGTTACCGAAACCGACGTGCATGGCAATACCAACACCACGCTTGGTGGAACCACCGATGTTGTTACCGTTCCAGGCGACACCCTGAGGGACGTTGGGGTAGATACCGCAAGCGAAGAGGAAGACACCAGCGTACTTGACGTGAGGGTTGTTGGAAGCGATCTGGAGAATGACACCGAGCATGGCGGTGAGGGTGAAACCGATCATGAAGACACCGCGAGTGCGCAGCTTATCGGCAAAGTATCCACCGGTGATACAGCAGAAGCAAGCAACGATGTAGGGAGGGACACTCATAAGCTGAGCCTTTTCGTTGCTGTAGCCGAGAGTCTTGACGATAGTTGGCAGGAAAAGCGAGAAACTGTAAAGAGGGGTGTAGATGCCGAAGGTGATGAACATGTGCACCCAGATCTTCCAGTCCTTGATAGCATCTGAAGGCAAAATTCAGTCAGCAAGGCTCTTAGGTCGGGGGTGGTAAAAGGTACAGACGACAGTCCAAAAGCCATTTGATGGCCTTCGACCTGTACTATCTGTACCCTCGAGATACGTACGCATGAAGTATTTGGTGCCATACTCGTCGGCAAGCGAGCTGCGGTCCTCTTCGAGGCGGCGGGAGATTTCCTTCTTTTCGGTCTCGGTCAAGAACTTGGCGGTCTGTGGGTAGTCGTTCATGTAGAAGAAAGCAACGATGGCGACGATGAAGGTGAGGAGACCCTCAAGGATGAAGATCCAGGCCCAGCCGGGGAGACCACCGACACCTTCCATCTCGATGATGCCACGGGCGAGAAGACCACCGAAAGCACCAGCGCAGGTTGCAGCAGAGAAGAAGATGGCCATGCGGAGACCACACTCGTGACGACGGTACCACATGGTGATGTCTTTGACTTGAGTCAGCATACGATCCAAAACGTTCTTGAAAGTTGGAACTTACAGAAAGTGACACCAGGGAAGAGACCACCCTCAGCGAGACCAAGAGCGGCACGAGCAGCGAGCAGTCCGTGGTAGTTCTTGACAACACCAAGAAGAGTGGTGCAAATACCCCAAACAACCATGATGAAGGGGATCCAAAGTGCGGGACGAGTACGCTTCATCATCATGTTACTTGGGATCTCGGCGAGCACGTAGAAGGGGAAGAAGATGGCCAATGCAATCTGAAGATCGTCAGTCTTTTGTGTAATCAGATATTAGAATGTTGTTCTACTCACGTTGTAATCAAGACCCTCCATGTGAAGACTCTTCTCGAGACCGGCAAGACGAGCATTGCCGATGTTGGTACGATCGAGGAAAGACAGGAGGTACAGCAGAGCAAGGAAAGGCAACAGTCGCAAGTCGATCTTTCGTACAAGACGAGCGGTTGCCTTTGCATCGAAGAGGTGTTCTTGCTCTGACTCCGAAGAGGTCGAGACAGTCTCGTAGAGATCAACAGTGCCCTTCTCCTGGACAGGAGGGTTGTGCTTTTCCTCTGTCATGATTGCCATGGTGAGGAAAGATCAAGTTTGAACGAAGGAGATGTAGTGAGAGTTGTCGTTGAGATGAGCGATAGTGGATAGGAAACGCGAACGTCCTTTGATCAGCGCTGTCAAACTGAGATGAGATCTACCTTGCAGAGTGATACGGCCGGAGACCATCTTATATATGCCATTGTCCTCTCTCTCTAAAAACAGCAGGTACCCCGTACCCCAGACCCCAGACCACCACCCCCGGACTTCTCCAGACCGGGGTATTGCATTTTTGTGGACCGTGTTGATGCCGTTGAACGTATTGGAACCTTGCCAGCGGTGCCCAGCATTCAATTCGAGTCTATCGAGCCAGCCAACACTGTCGGATGAAAGGCCAAGCAAAGCCACGGTCTTGGAAGCTGTCCATTTGATATTCGATAACGGTAGCGTAGGCGAGAAGAGGCAATAGAGTTTGATACTGCAGACTGCTCGCGAGATCCACGTGCGTGATTCGACACTTAGAGTCTCAAGAGTCTCGAACCTTGCAAGACGCATCAAAGGGGAGCCGCTGTGCCAAGGACGTCGTGGCGGAGGCTGGATCTTGGAAGGTTGACCTGAGTGTTTTTTTATCCGCCTTGACTTTGTCTAAGCGATGTGCTTCCCTTCGCCCTGCCCAGCAAGAGGCTGTGAGCCACACACAAACGACAATGCTTACCGTCCGGTATATCTTGCTGCTGACAAATGGGAGGTCATAGAATTGTTCGAAATTGAGCGAGGTGAAGTTGAATGAAAGTGTGGAGAAGGGGGATGGGCGAACCTTGGATGCGCTTGGGATTGCCTTCGGCGTGTCCGAATTGCCAAGTCGCTAATGGTTGCTGGTGATCGTTAGGCCTCGGTCAACGACGCTGCAGCTTGACACGATCGTATCTCCTGCAAGGTAATCGTGATGGAAAATAATCCTCCCATCTGTTGTTATCCGGTTGTATTCAGCGGTCTCACCATGAGCTGATGAGACTCAGCCTCTGAATGGTGACTGCTGATATCCGGATCCTTCCACACGTATCGCAAACCTGAAGGCGCACTAGGTCGCGTCAAACAACGGTCATCAACAACTTGCCTCACTTGGCATTAGCCATCTTCGAACGGCATGAACGAGTGACCATCATTTTACCTTTGCATCAACCATCGCCATCGTACAACCAACGTTAGGTTCCTGAGCAAGTCCCGGATGGATGGGACAAGAAGTCGAGAGCATGCTTTTTCTCGAACCACCCCTAGACACTTCCAAGATGATTGCTCATCAACTTCAGCCACGAGCAAGCCGAACTCAATGCCATGCCTCTTCGTTTCTGGAACCCCACGTATCGACAGACGGATCCTCCGGTTAAAGTAAATTTCAGCGGAATTTCTTCCACCACCTTGAAAACTTGGCGCTGCGATACCGATTGCAGACAATGATCTAGCTTTTCGGAAGCCCCCTCTCGTGTTCTGGTTCACGGAGCACTGCCTCTTCCAGTGCTGGAAAAGGCCACGTTCATCTCTGGGCTCACTTGCTTTTGTCTCGTCCGCAGGCATCATGTCTTTTGTTCATGATGTTGATCACTTGGTATGCCCATCATCTGTGGTCGTGATCTCACGATTGAGTAGAATCTCAGATGTGCGGCTCGCATCAGTCTTCTTATCATCTACCTAGAGTCGGCTGTCAGCACACCCTGATGTCGATGAGTACATCCTGGGCTGTCACATCTTGGCTGACAACTTTTCGTCAAGCCGGTTCTTGGTACAACGCCACTGAAAGATGACTGCACCTTGTTCGTGGTCCTGCAGCCTCAATTTCTGCAGGTCCTCACCTCCGAGTCGCGCATGCTCATCACGTACACGAGCTCAATTAAGGATCACCGAGTCAGCATCCAAGTATAGCGATGCGCACAGTGCAATCCGACAGATGTCGTCTCAGAAACCATTGAGCAGCCACCCATATCAGTCACATGGGAGGAAACCACTACGAGCGATAACCTCTTCGCTTCTACAAGATTGAAGATACCAAGATCTACAACATCGGCCGTTCTTCTCCTGACACGGAGTGAGTAAGTCGATGCTGACAAGATCGTTGGACAAGCACGTCGAGTAGTGCTCAGCTCATTCATGAACCATGAACCATGAACCATGAACCATGAACCATGAACCATGAACCATGAACCATGAACCATGAACCATGAACCATGAACCATGAACCATGAACCATGAACGTATACCTAGAGTCCCGACCTACTGCTAATCGTCCTTCAAGCAGCATTTCTAGCCATCAAGACGACAGAGCTGAGACACTACACGGTAGGTCGATTGACAGAAAGCCATTTTGACACAGAAAAATACCAGAGTATTATCCACCATTATCTCCGCTTTCTTTTTCCTCTCCTCTTCTATCATCATCATCAATGGAACTCCGCCTGCACAACCCCATACCCCACACCCCCCACCCTCAACTCAAACACCAAATCCGCACTCAAGATCCTCATCACAAGCTCAAAGTCCAGATTCAAAAACTCCTGCCCTTTACTCGTTTTGAGCTTCGTAAACAACTCTTCAGGGACTGCAGCAAGATCAGTGCGTAATGTGCAAACTGTAGACAAAGTTTTTGTGCGTGAAGAAGGAGCAGAGTCAGAACCACAGGCGATGAGTTCGTCTTCGACAAGCAGAGATTGTTGGGGTCGGAAGTTGCGTGTGTAGTGGAAGGATATGGGTGTTGAGGGGGATATAGCGGTGCCCTTTGATGAGAAGTCAGTGAGTTGGCAAAAAGAGGGTAGAGTGGAGGGGGATGCTTACCTTTGAGATGTGCCATTGCATGCGGTCGGACACCATCCAGCGCTCCCACAATGGCGACCAATAGCGATCAGCAATATCGTGTTTTGTCTCGTCGTAGACCGTGGCGTAGGAGGTACCGTAGTGCAGTCTGCTGCGGCGAGAAGAAACCATGCTGTCGTCCAAGCCTCTGATCACCGCACCCCTGACCACAGCCGTCCAAGCATACAGCGGTTGAATGACCTCCACAGGCGGAAACTCAACATGCTGCCCTTGCACCAACGCCTCCTCAGTTTCCGAATACTCAGGCGGTGGTATCAGCGTCGGACTGTTAAAATGCACCTTCAACCTATTGTAAAGATGATTTGACTGTCCAAACCCACCAACCAGAATGATACCCGACACCACATCTCCCTTCGCTCTAATCCCATTCACTTGCCCCTCCAACAACTTCACCACCTCCTGAATCACAGGTTCGAAAATCTGCTTGACTTGCTCAGCTTCCAGAACCATAAAGCCTGAATCTACGCCCGCTTCCTCATCATCAGGCAAACCTGGAAACGGCACATTGACTTCTGTATCTTCGTCTTCGTTGTAATTGCGTTTGACGAATTCTTCAAAGTATTTCAGACCCATCATCCAGGTTTTTGGTTTTTTGGTGCGCATGAGGGTGTAGGCTTCTGAGCCTAAGCGGTTTTTGACGTGTTCTTCGAAGCGATAGTTGAGAAATGCTGAGCCGCAGAGGCCGCCGGTGCCTACTGCGCTTTCTTCAACTCGTAAGGGAGAGAGATTGGTGATTTTGCTGTTTTGGCGCATGTCAGTACATGTCTTGATAAGATGAGATGAGAGCAAAACAGACTAGGCAATCAAATCCACAGTACCGCCTCCAGCATCGCATATCACAAAGTTATCCCCAGCCTTGAGATTTTGTGGTTGCACTGTTTTGAGAGCATGTAGCATAGCAGCTTCAGGCTCACTGATCAATCTCAGTTCGTGTTTACTTCCCATACCTGCCTTTTCCGCCGCCTGCAACGTAGCGTTTTTCGCAGAATCCGACCATACAGCCGGGACCGTGAGTACGAATTCCACTTTTGTGATTGCCATAAAAGTCTCGCCATAACGTCTGTTTAGCGTTTCCATGGTATGCGTGTATATCTGTTGCAGGTAATCGCTCACTGCATCCATGACTGTGCGATCACAGGATCGTAGGTGGGCGGCTGTGTCCAATGGACTGACGAAATGCGGCAGTTTTTGGTTTCGGTCGAGGAAGAGCTTTATACAGCGGAGACGGGGTTCTTCGGGTTTGAATTGGAA
>Ga0268250_10001438_pt1 | contig 10425 bp, 8 predicted proteins | sample AgamicAsSfe_FD_200448 | JGI IMG/M metagenome (GOLD analysis project Ga0268250, IMG submission 200448) | Agave microbial communities from Guanajuato, Mexico - As.Sf.e (v2) (version 2) | ecosystem: Host-associated > Plants > Phyllosphere > Phylloplane/Leaf | place: Guanajuato, Mexico | collected... | reverse complement strand
GGGAAGGGTCAGGTTGTAGGTCGAGGTAGCTGGAATTAGGCAATATACACACAAGTAATGTACATACATGACCTCAACTTTGACTTCGCTCATGTTCAGTCGGCGAAGTCGCTACCATGTAGGCTGATATCTAGCGTGTGCGATTTTACACTGATCAGGTCACCTCGCTAAGTCTTTTCTTCGATCCGCTGTGACGCGAATGTGCAAAGTAATAACCCGTTCCGACAAGCTACGGAATCTGTGTATGACAGAGACTACTTTCGAGACTCATCTGAGCAAGGAAAGAGCGGGGCTTGGTGATGGTAAGTAGTCTTCATCTCAGTCGACCATTGCAAGATCCAACACACCGAACACCATTGCTCTGCCTCAAAGCATGCAAGAATGCCATACTGCTACCCGGTGTGGTGAGTCTGGAGTACTTCGCACGTAGGCGAACGCCAAGCAGCCTCGAGGAAGCGTCTGACATCTAATGCAGGCGTCCGCTCGAGCTCAGTCGATGCCGCCACCAAGGGTGATGTTCCGATCAGGGCTACAGTCTACGCCAAGATTGCCACTCACAATACGCCGATACAAATGCTAGTCACCACTCCCAGCAATCGAAGTAATGCAATACCACGTCATTCCGATGTTTCGAATGCACGATTTCGAGACGATATCTTCGAATATCGGTGAAATATTCCTTTCTACAATACATATAAAACACGTCACACGTAATCAGTCAAAACCTCTCGTCTACACCCGTCTATCTCGACGCCCGTCTACACTCCCCTTCTGAGACCTTTCAGCCATCACAGATGGCGCGGCCGTCGTGATCGTTGCGTCCACCTACTGAAAATTCAACCCCTTCACACAATATCTACGGTCGTCAGCCTGGGTGGAGGCGGTGGCTAATCAGCGTTCGTGGAGGAGGCCGGTCGGCGAGTGTGCGGACGCTATGCGGAGCGTGCCCGGGCATCACAAGGGACCTCTGGAGCGATGTAAACAGACATGGGCGTTACGCTTTAGGTGGATGAGCTCATGAGCGGATGAGTGCAGCGAGTGTAAGCGGGCGCGGGGCTTATGAATGGGCGTGTGCCTTATAGGTTATATTCCAACATGCTAGATGTACAAAAACCACCTCTCTACACCTCCATCTTCTTCAGGTTCTCCGATACTATAAACGGTGCATCCGTCTTCTTCTTCACCTCCTCGACTTCTACACCCTCCGCAATCTCCACCAAGGTCAAACCCTTCGTGAAATCGACATCAAAGACCGCCAAATCCGTGATAATCCTCGACACGCACGCCTTTCCTGTCAGCGGGAACTCGCACTGCTTCTTTATCTTCGCCCGTCCCTTCTTGTCCGTATGTTCCATCGTGACCACAACCTTCGTGCCCGCCGGGTTCGACACCAAGTCCATAGCGCCACCAAAGCCCTTTATCTTACCAGGCAACATCCAGTTCGCAAGGTCTCCCGACGCAGAGACCTGCATAGCGCCAAGGATGGTAAGGTCGATACGGCCAGATCGGATCATGCCGAAGGATTCATCCGAGCCAAAGACGGACGCGCCGGGGAGAAGCGTCACAGTCTCCTTGCCGGCGTTGATGAGGTCGGGGTCTTCCTTACCAGCGGCTGGGTAGGGTCCTAGACCGAGGATACCGTTCTCAGACTGCAGCGTCACGGAGACGGATGGGTCGACGAACGAGGGCGCAAGCATGGGCATGCCGATACCCAGGTTGGCGTACATGCCGTTCTTGAATTCCTTCGCTGCACGACGGACAATACGTTCGCGGCGAGCTGTTGCGTCGTCGGAGGCGCCGCCAGAGGAGAGCTCAGCGGCGGGGTCTTTGGCGTTGACGACCTTTTCGATGCCTTTCTCGGTGGTGGATTGGACGACGCGCTTCACGTAGATACCGGGGACGTGGACAGCCGCAGGATCAATCTCACCTGGCTCGACAATGTGCTCAGCTTCGACGATTGTGAACTTGGCGTTGCGGGCCATGGGACCGTTGAAGTTGGCGGCGGCGAAGCGGAATTGCACGTTTCCGAGCTTGTCTGCTTTCCAGGCTTTGATGAAGGCGTAGTCGGCGCGGATGGCCTCTTCCATGACGTAGGACTTGCCGTGGAAGACTTTGACGTCCTTGGGGTAGGAGTACTGCTGTACGGTGCCGTCAGAGTTGTGCTTCAGGGGAAGCTCGCCGGTTTGCACGACGGTGGACATGGCGGCTGGGGTGTAGAAGGCGGGGATACCTGCGCCGCCGGCGCGGCAGCGCTCGGCGAGGGTGCCTTGGGGTGTGAGTTCGAGCTCGATTTGGCCTTTAAGGTATTGTGATTCGAAGAGCTTGTTTTCGCCGACGTATGAGGCGATCATCTTTTTGATCTGGCCAGAGGCTAAGAGAAGACCGAGGCCTGATCCGACAACGCCGGCGTTGTTGGAGGCTACAGTGAGGCCTTTGATGTCTGGACGTGCTTCAACGGCGTTGATCAGGCTGTCTGGAACACCGCAGAGTCCAAATCCACCACAGAGTAGAGTCGAGTTGCCCTGCATGTCTTTGATGGCTTCCTCGGCGGAGCCCACGACTTTGTTGATCTCATATCGCCTGGAGGAGTGGTGGAAAGAGTTGCGGGCGACGAATGTGGTCTGTGACTTGCCATTAGCTTGATCGTGACTTCCGTCAAGCCTTGACTCACATGAGCGAAAGCAGATGAACGTGCTGCCGTTCGTCTCAGGAGTAGTGGTGCCATGGTGGCTCGTGTGTGGAGGATGGTGAGCTTATCACTGCTCTCAAAGGGGCGCGTAGTATGTTGGTGGTTTGGCGGTAGATGATACTCTCGAGTCTCTCCTTCTTCAGATGGCTTCACCCTACACAGATGGCTGCAGTTCAGAAGATGAAGCACTGGAGGCCATTGCCGATCCTAGACTTTCAAAGATTCAATGGCACGCGGCAGTTCTTTCATCCGGAGCGGCACGCTTAAATCCGACCTCCATCGGCAAAAAGCGGCCTTCCAAGCTGTCGTCTGACTACTCTCGGGCAAACCCGGCATGAATGTGATGGGGGGCAGCCTAACCAAGAGAGCTGGGATAATTCAAATGACCCAAGAAGATTACCCTACATGCGAGAAGCGCTACAACCTCATCGAGCAAACCCGGGCTCGGGAAAGACAGCTCTGAAATTCATGTCCAGCCCTCGTGACAGCACCTCCCTGAGCCGCCTCCGAAATGCCATTGCAAGAGTATCAGCATCCTCCGCCAGACACTTGTCCTTCTTGTTGTCAAGACGCATGTGCCAAGTCCACTCACTATGCACAGCTGCAGGTAGTGCCTGACCTATGAAGCCACTCTTATCTGCAGAACGATCATCGCAGGCTTGCAGATCCTCTTGCGCAGGACCCATGAACCACTCCCCATCTGGGAACCAAGCAGTGAGCCTGCTCACACCGCAGTCAGGCACCGTTTGGCATATTATGAGGAGACCATCGTTATAGAGCCCTGTGTAAACGATTAGTGACTTTTCTCGATAGCTTTTCCACACGAGTAGGGAAGTGCTTCAGGATCTCCGGGCATACAAAAGCAAATACTTACAATTCTAAAAGGATGGTTGTATACTGGGTTATCGTCCGTGGAACAGCGTCTCGTTGTAGGACATCGTGCAAGCCACAGCCATGACTGCAGCTTCAATCCCTGCTTCGGTAGGCCCGAAGTTGAGTAGAGCATTGTTGGAATCATTGCCACCCAACCACGGTGCGGTCGGGCCACTTTGAACCATTCGTGTCAGGTCTCGGATAGTAATCACATCAGCGTCCAGCCAGATTCCGCGCCATGTTTTGCTAGCAACAGAACCCTCACCAAGTCGCTAAGCGTAGTTTCGCCCATTTTCAAAGACTGCTGATACTCGACATCCACATACTCCGGCATGGTTGACAAGCATGTCCCGCTTGCCTCCTCAGTCCCTGTTGAACTGTCGAAAGTCGACATACTTGGTATACTCCCTCAATTGTCCATCTTTGGCGTATTCCCTGACTTGGTTCACCATGCTCATACCAGTATATCAGCTTGTGATCGTCGCGTAATCTCTGCGTGGCGAGAAAGGCTTCGATCGTAAGTTCGTTGAATGGGCGGCAGTTTCCACTCCAGTAAACATGGAAGCTAAGACCACCTTCGGGCACTAGATACACTGGGTAGCCTGAGTGGAGAAACATGTACACCCAGTCCACAAACTTGTTCGAATGTGATCGGACAACCTCGCGCTCAATCCAGTCCTGAAACAGTTGAGAGGCGAGGGAGTCACACCCCAGACCGCTGGCGTCAGATTGCGAGGTCGGAAGAATCGCTCGACCTCGGTTGAGCCTGAGATTGCGCTTGATAAGGCACGTTTTGAAGGTATGTATGGATGGGAAAGCAGAGAAGTCAATACTATAAGTAATGCGATAATAAGCGAAGCAGCTGTAACCTTCTTCCAATTAAGTGTCAACATTGATGCTTCGCCCTGGTTCATCGAGAGAACCTCCTCTGATGACCATCACTCCCGACATGATCTGTGTTATTGGAAAATGGCAAAGTGGACATTCCAGTCGGACTGTCAACATAGAGTCTGCCCTCATCATGTTCTGGCTCCTGCGACAACTCGTAGTACTTCTCGGCAACGTCGCTGATACTATTCCCGGCATTGGACGGCACCGACTTGTAGTAATTGTAATTTCATGTAGCCACTCGATGATACCAACGACCAAAGTGCTGTGAGCATGAATAGTCCTGAGGCGGGGTCTTGGAAAAAGCACGACCTGGGCTATGATGCTGGTCACTACAGCTGACGACGTTTCAACGAGCTTAATGAGATTGTCTGCTCTTCGGAGAATGTTCGCCATAACCAATCCTGTGACTGCAGTAGCATTGATCACAGCGGCATGAACATCGACGACCCAAGCCATTGACGGACTTTGTACTCGAGTGGAAGGTGTAAGTTGAGTAACTCGACCGTTCCAGAAGAGCAAAATGGATGCTGCAAACACCGTATCGTACAAATAGAGCCAAACCTGAGCAACCATGAACGAAATATCTTGCTTCATGGCCATCTCTGTGACGATGCTCGCAAAGGCCGATACCTCTGCGATCACCAGTCCGGTCAAGGGCCAGATGAGATAACTGAGTCCGAAATCAGGCATGTTGGGAACACCAGCTTCGGCGCTTCTAGTACCCGCAGTCCTTTGAAAGACCTCGACAGGTGCATTGAAGAGCAGGAGACTAGAGCAGATACAGGCCACAGAGATCCAAGCATATAAGTTCTTCTGCCTTCGTACAACGAAGTGGTGAAGTACTCCAGTAAGCGTCAGTTTTGCAAGCATAGCGACGTGTAGAAGTGATGGTGTCGTCAGCTGAAGTCCAAGCAGGTAAAGAATGTTGTTGATCAGATACAGCACAGCTGGCGCGGCAAAGAGACATATGCTTTACTAGATGCTTCATCCTTAGAGGCGAATAGAACAGCGGACTTGAGACTGGAAATCCCTCCTGAGCTTCCATTGTTGATAAGAGCAACAGGTAGGAAGATCACAGTGAGAACGAGCTTGAGTATATCCGAGCCAAAGGCGATTAGAAACCTCGATAGGCGAACACACTGCTGCAAACGATAGAATTGCACGTGTTATCTTGCAGGAGATGTACGCTGGAAGAAGAAAGAAAGAAAGTGGAAGACAACATGCTTGGCACTGTTGTCTTGCTGGGGTGTGATCGTATTTGCTTGGCGAACTCCAGTATCACTCCGCCCGTCTAGTGTTGAGCCACGACGAGCATGAAATCAGAGGGTGATCAAACAGAGAACGTGTGTGCAAGGTGATTATGGTAAGGTAAATAAGGGCCGAGTCGCCCCTTCCATGACTTGCATGGAGTTGCATTCCTGCCCGCTTGCCCCTCTGCTTCTTCTTGTGTGATCTCATGGCCACTAAGGCGACACTCGATGAGGCTATGATCTAGCTATGAAGGGTGCCTTTTGGCAAGCACATATCGGCAGCGAATTACCACTTTGAATGTGTTCTCCATTCTTTGGGGCCTGACTTCACGTCATAGTGTTGTCGTACTGCATTCAAATTGCAGGTTGCGCGAGCCGCTGGTTGGCCGTGTGTATATCGATGTTTCGCTTCGCAAGGTTGCTATCGAGAGACCACCAAGTGGGAATGTGATGTCGCTGGGAGGAGGCAGTTTCTAATGTCTCTTCTGGAGTATCAGATTGGCGGACTAATTGTAGATGATTGAGGTGGGTAGTCTGGGAACATCAGACCCTTGGTTACGAGAACGCCAAGGACACTGTGTTTACAAAACAATCACCACTTCTTTCCTTCCAAACATCCTTGCGCAAGCCAGCACGTCTCACGCCATGACGAATACAGGGGATCTCATTGATTTTGACATCATAGAAACACACAAGGAGAACATTCAAGCACTACCTAGTGGTCGCTCCGCCAAATCATTAGCGCGCATCTTCAGTCCAGTCGCAAGTGCTTCTCAAACACAGGACATCAATGACACAGCACGAGCAGAGTTCGAGAATGAGGTAGCTCTTGCTGATGAGTCAGATGATCCTCTCGATATCTTCGATCGCTACGTGAAATGGACACTAGATACATACCCATCCGCGCAGTCGACGCCATCATCACAACTTCTACCTCTACTGGAACGCGCGACAAAGGCCTTCATCAAGGATGATCAGTACAAGAACGATCCTCGATATCTTAAGCTATGGCTCCATTACATTCGATTCTTCTCGGACGCGCGAAGGGAAACATTCGCATATCTGTCACGACATGGGGTTGGGGAGAAGCTGGCATTGTATTACGAAGAGTTTGCAGCATGGTTGGAAGCGAATGGTAGATGGGCTCAAGCGGAGGAAGTGTACATCATGGGGGCGGAGAAGGGTGCAAGGCCAGCAGAACGACTTATGCGGAAGCTTGGCGAGTTTCACAAGCGAGCGGCTGCTCGTACACAAGACAGCAATGGACCAAGCTCACCGGCGCTTCCCGTCGCTCGGGCAGCGTTAGCGGCGAAGATCGACCCATATGCTGCTCCAGCTACGATAGATCCACAAGCACAGATTGCAGCACGGAGTACTTCTGGCACCTCGAAGAAGGCGAAGATGCAGATCTTCTCGGACGATGGTATGGCACCTGCACCAGCAGTCGCGGGCGGAGCTGCAGGATGGGACAGTATTGGCAACGTAAAGGACCGCAAGAAGGAGAACACCGTGGCGGCACAACCATGGGCAGGGCAGACTTTGGGTGTTGGGTCAAGGTCGAATATCGGGATGCCAAAGATGCCAATATTTCAAGATCAGGTAAGTCACCACCATTCAAATGACTTGCTGTCATCATCCTCATATTTACGATCATAGGACTAATCGTAGCGGTAATGTTTTCGTGTATTTGTAGTCATTATTGCGACAGAAATTACGGCGCTTTGCTAAAGGCCAACCTATCCACAAGAAGATCGTTCCCAATCAACGTGACGGAAAGCTAGAATGTGTTTTCGTGAATCTTGAGGCTGTATACCCTAATGAGAACGACCAAACGGAAGAGTATTGCTTTGAGGAACTTCGAGCTGCAAACCGTGGTTGGCTCGACCGGGACTGGGCCGCAGAAAGAGCTAGAGAAGTTAAGCAGCAAGCACAATCTCAAGCTAGGGAGGTCGTCCAGCAAGCGAGACCTCCGTTAACAGATATCGAGCCGCATACTAATGTGCCTGCTGAAACATCCCCTGCTGAGCAAGCTGCGAATGACCTTGCAGAGAGCATTGAGCAATCCCTACTAATCAACGATGAGAATGCTCCTCCAGTCACATCTCAGGAACCGAAGTTGCAGAAGATTCAGATATTTGCTGACGAGAATGAACCTCCAACGACCTCGAAGAAACCGAAAGCGCAGAAGATGCAGATTTTCGATGATGAGAATGCTCCTCCAACAACATCCCAAGAGCCAAAGGTGCAAAAGATGCAAATATTTGCTGACGAAAACGTGGACGTGGCACCAAAGGTGATCCCGAGCAAAGCCAAGACAATACGCTTGAATGATGAAAATGGTCACTCGAGCGCACCGGTAGATAGAGAGGCCGAGATTGCACGAAGAATACGACGCGAAGAGCGTGCAAACAAGACTAGGAAGATAAAGGTTCGGGAAGTGAAACGAGATGACCAGACGAGTGAGTGATAATAGCTTTCAAATTGCCAGGCTGCTGACAGTCTCTTAGTACAAACAAAGCTCCACTCTCCTCAAGGTCCTAAGCTTCGGAAGAGGAAGATCGCAGAGCCCACGATGACAATCGTCTCAAAGGTTGCTACTGATGAAATATACGAGATCTTCAACGCACCTTTGAGGTCGGAAGAACCGCCAGCAGATGATGCTAGTGAAGAAGAAAGCTCAGAAGAGGAAGATGACGATGACGACGACGACTATACCAGTGGTGGTGAAAGTACATGTACTGGGCGTATTTCGGGTGCTACCAGTGAATACGGTGACGAAACACAGGGGGACCTGGAAGCTGCAAAAGCAGAACAAGAGGAGTCGACTCAGGATCCAAGTGACAACACTGCTTGGTCCGAATTTACTATCAGCAAGCCAAGCATCAGTGGTGACTCGGCAGATTGTAACGAGTCTGCATCCGACGATGGGAGTGATTCGGACAATGATGAGGAAGAGGGAGTCAACGATGCATCCCAGAGCGAAGACGATGCAGAAGATGAAGATGTCGCCACACCTGTTGCCAATGCCGCACCACACCACATACCTATACCATCAAATGACTTCAACATACCGACACGACCATATCGAGACGCCGAACAGAAAGCTTACAGCAGACTTCCATTTATGACACCAATCGTCGAGAAGACGGAAACATCTATCGCAACAACTGCCTCCCGGGGCGGCAAGGACTATTTCACAGCAAAGACCCCCTGCCCAAAGACTTCGCACAAGACGCCAACGATACCAGAAGACGACGAGCTATGGAGTAGTCCTTTCGAAGAAGCCCTCGAAGTGGTAAAGGACGTAGAAAAGATTCCTGCGCCACCGTTACTGACCAAGGCGAAGCTCAAGCCAGTGTCGAAGCCAACATCCACAAGCACAGCCCTTACTGCGAAGAAAGGGCCAATTATACTGGATGCACAATGTAATCCGATGGAAGCAAGCATACATACCACGATCCTCCAGCAGATTCATCCACCTCTTAGCAGCTTTGAGGGTTATTTTGACCGAAGTAGCGAGTCTTGTGGTGCTAAGCCGAAGATCAAGAAGTTCTGCAGCTCAATTGCCAATAACAAAGGAGGTGCTCGGAGTGGTGGTGATAAGACGTCTTCCACGCTAGCTATCCCTCCCATCCTCAAGTTCGACGGCGCCGAGCAAGCCTATGCCATAAAACGAGAACTCGGAGCAGGCGCTTATGCACCAGTCTACCTCGTCGAGCACGTCGGACTCACCGGAGAAGAGACGGATGAGAACTCGCCTGCCGTAGCCCGCATGGGCAAAGGCCAATTCGGCATCGCCCGTCGTCCTCAAGAAGCACTTAAAATCGAGGACCCAGCATCAGCATGGGAATTCTACATCCTCCGCACCATACACCGTCGTCTCGGCCTCACCCGCGCAGCAGACTCCATCATCAAAGGTCACGAACTGCACATTTTCGCCGAAGATAGCTATCTCGTCGAGGAATATCTCGAGTCCGGCACCCTTCTCAGCCTCGTCAACACAACCATGGCGGCCAACGCCAGCACCGGTGGCGCCGCACTGGACGAACCCCTTGCCATGTTTTTCGTGGTCGAGCTGCTGCGGACTGTTGAGGCGCTCCATGCCAAGGGCATCATACATGGTGACCTCAAAGCAGACAATGTCATGCTCCGTCTCGGGGCACCCATCTCCTCCTCGACATCCACATCCCCCGACAGCAGCACAGCCGACCTCGCCCCTGCTTACGCCCCAAACGGCACCGGGCACTGGTCCAGCATCGGCATCTCCCTGATCGACTTCGGCCGCGGCATCGACATGCGCGCCTTCAGCCCCTCCGTCTCATTCATCGCCGACTGGGAAACCTGCCCCTCCGATTGCGCCGAAATGCGCGAGCTGCGGCCGTGGACCTACCAAGCAGACTACCACGGCCTCGCTGCCATCGCACACACCCTGCTCTTCGGGCGGTACATCGACACCGTCGTCGAGAAGGGCAGCGGAAACGCGTTGGGCGGCGGCGGAGGCGGGAAAAGGTACCATTTGAAGGAGAGCTTGAAGAGGTATTGGCAGGGAGAGGTGTGGGGCGAGTTCTTTGAATGTATGTTGAATTCGGGGATTGAGGGGGCGAAGGAGGAAGGAGGGAAGTTGCCGCTGCTGGGTGGGATGAGGCGGTGTAGGGAGAGGATGGAGGAGTGGCTTGTGCTGAACGGGGAGAGGGGGATTGGGTTGAAGGGGATGTTGAGGAG
>Ga0268250_10001435_pt1 | contig 10446 bp, 12 predicted proteins | sample AgamicAsSfe_FD_200448 | JGI IMG/M metagenome (GOLD analysis project Ga0268250, IMG submission 200448) | Agave microbial communities from Guanajuato, Mexico - As.Sf.e (v2) (version 2) | ecosystem: Host-associated > Plants > Phyllosphere > Phylloplane/Leaf | place: Guanajuato, Mexico | collected... | reverse complement strand
GAACATGTGGTGAATTCAAGGATAAGAACATACGACCTTATTTTGAAGAGCCGGAAGGCTGTGCTAATCCCAGTTGTATCCACTCCGACTTCCTGTTTGACATTGAACGCGTGAGAGTGGTGCATGAAACGCAGGATTCAATACTGTCTCTCCTTGCAATCCCGTCGTCTGCAGCACCGTGCATTATCACCTTCAGTCATCCTCTGCATCTCAAATGAGTACAATCGCACAAGCTTCCCGTATCCTGATCGCTCTTCTCCCTCAATCTCCATCGGACTGCTCGCTCTCAAGCGAATCAAACCCTTCCCTCTCCATCATCCGACAATTGACAACAACCCGCGGCTCTGTCTCTTCCGGCTTCACGACGCTGTAGTGTGTCATGCACCCGCAGTTCTTGCAACGATTGTACGCCAGCCTCTTCTTGCCCCACGAGTACGCTTCTGTCTCTCCTTCGACTTTGACCTCATCGGGTTTGTAGTAGGCCCAGAGGGCGCCGTAGCGACGGCAGATGGAGCAGAGGCATTCGTTGGCGGGCTCGCGGAGGGATGGAAAGGTGATGCGGACGGCTTTGCAGTGGCAGGTTATCTGCAAGCTATTTGTGCTATTATTGCTGGCTTGGTCTGAGGCATTGGTCGCCATTGTGAAGGAGGTCTGTGAGTCTGTGACGGTCGGGGAAGGTTCAGGCGACCTTCGGAATAGCAGGGTCGAGAGAAGGCAGCTAGATGCTTGGTAAGGTAGTAGAGATTGCGATTGATTGTCAACGTTCGCTTATAAACAGTCCATAGTAGGTATACATGCGTTCTTTTTATGTGACATCGATTACGTTGTTTACCATGCACGACGCGTGAACCGCGATCCAGGCAGCAACGACCCCGCTTTGTCCTACCGGACATGGAGGCAGCAATGCAGCAAAGGACATCAACATGACGTGGGAAGATGTACACGACTGAACATCGCCATCAATCTCCTTGAATCGGGACGTCCCCAATGCTTTTCATGGATTATGTACGACGTGGATAAGTCCGTGGCATTGACACAATGATATGCAAGAATTAGGGGGCCAGTAATCTATGCAAATTCTGGTGGCGTCTACAAACAGCTGCCGACAGAATGGTGGGAAAGGCCATCTGCCACCGTAAGCGTCGGAAGCTGTGGAAGCACTATATTCACTACGCCCGTTATCATCGTTGTCACGAATCAGTGACAATAGCGAGGAGTACTGGTATCCGTTGGGCTAGTCAAGTATAATTGCGCGCAACGACAATATGCTATTAGCGAACAATCGGCTGGCTAAGATCTGGCTATCTCGGCCAACGTGCAGTGTTGTGAATCTTGTGATCAAATGGACGACGAGGTCGATTTGACAAGGACGATACTCTTGTAGAGAGTATGACGATTTGCTTCGCAGATTGTTCGGAACGTCATTTTCCTGTTCGCTGTGGAGATACTACCGCCAAGACCCTGTCTACTGTATCTCGAACCCTCCGAAGCAGACCGGCCGAGGTTCAGATCTCCACATATTCAGATCTTGTCCGAGAATGCTTTACCCCTTTATGGTAAGCACCGATGCGTCTTCGAGGGTGAAGCTCCCCACGTAGCTTTTAACGATTTTGCAGCCACGTTCGTCGCTCTGCGAGTCGTAAGCGAAACAGTACCTGGAGAGCCATGGGTTTGACTTGTTGAAAGGCCAGTCAAGGGTGGCTCAAGAGTGATTGTGTGCTCGGCTGCTGGGAAGTCTAATCCTCTCCCCATGAGCAACACGATTCAGCAAGGGGAGCTGGATGCGCCTGTCTGAACATCCCGTCTACAATGACACAAAGCGCTATAAGCTACACGATAATTTCTTCTAGAAAGAAGGAATTCTGTCAGATTGAACGCTACTTCGGCCGCCTGTGAGGGCTAACACGGCTGACATGAACGACAGCAAGACCGTAGGAGGTAGTGAGAACTTTTATGGATAAAACGTTTCAGACATGGAATTCCAGATCACGAATGACTCGCGATATATAGGGTTTGACTCCGGTCAAGGAGATCTCCCGGGATGTGGCAAGCTTCATGACAAGACGCTATGGAGCTTATGGAAGTTTGGTCCGCGCGGCTATCTTGATGCTTTCCTGATAACCTTGTACGATAAACTATACCATAGCCTGCAATGTTTCATAACCTTTTCAAAGCACAAATATGTAGCTTTGACGGATCACTCGATCGCAACAAGCAACGGAGGACGTACTTTTGTTTCTTTTTGTGGAATTTCAGCCGCTGGGAACGTTTTGAGTTCAGACTTTGTCCCGCAAGGCTGTGAAGATTTCGCCCTGGCGGCCACAGCGGCTTTTGCCGATTCGCCACGTGGTCGAGAAGCCGGGGATTGTTCCAAAAAAGTCGACACGCGGCGAACGATTGCTTGCTTTCTTGTACGGCCCACTTCCCGTGTGTGAACTCCGCGAATCATGCAATCCTTCCAGGTTCCTGGTCTTCGGATTCTGGTGGGAACCATGAAGATCGTCTGTGCCCTTCATATATTCTTTGATTTCCTACTAATGTGCTAGGATGTCTTCGATCTCATACTTTGGCAGTGCACTGAGGGCCTGAATCAAAATGGTCTCAGCGTACAATGATCCGAGTCTCATCAAAGAGGTCTGGGGTCTCTTTGCTGTTGGTAAGTCAAGAATATCGCCGGCCGCCCAAATCCATTGCTGACTCTCTCGACTCCAGGCGCTGCTGTTCTCTTGACCCGTCTCGCTGTCCGCGCTCGAACTGTGGGATTCCGGAACTTCTGCGGCGACGATTACATTACAGTCCTCGTTTTGTTATGTTACATCGGGGATGCCGTTACGGTCGACAGGACGTATTTCTTGGGCACCAATGTCGACTTTTCGCAAGAGCAGCTTAAGGCAATGACCCCCAAGGAAGTTCACAATATTGTGATTGGCAGCAAACTGGAATTGTTGGCCTGGTACAGTTACACTTTGCTCATTTGGGCCTTGAAGTGCTGTATGCTGTTCTTTTTCGGTCGGTTGACCTCTGGCTTGAGCATGCAAACCTACGTCCGGTGGTTGACCGTCGGAATCGTGGCCTCTTACATCGCGGTCTTCTTGACCATCAGCTGCGGCTGTTTCCCGATTCAGAAGAATTGGCAGGTCATTCCTGATCCTGGATTCCAATGCACTGTGAGTTCCGGACAATTTAAGTCACCACAGTGTAATGCTGACTCGGACCCAGTTCAAACCACAGATTTTGTACGCGACAGCGCCTATCAACATCTTTACTGATGTCCTTATCTTGGTCACACCAATCCCAATGCTCTGGAACCTGGAAGTCAGCCGAGGCAGGAAATTCAGTCTGAGCCTGTTGCTCTTTCCAGGTGTTTTCGTCATCGCCGCTGCGGTCGTCCGCGTTGTGATGTCGCTACAGGCGTCGCCAAGCGCAGTGAACATCAACCGCTGGGGTGTGCGCGAAACACTTGCTGGGATCATCGCCGTGAACATCCCCATCCTCCGCCCCATGCTCCGCCGATCCTTCTGGAGGCGCGGCGCCATGACGACCGATCGCTCGAAGACTCCCGATGCTTCTGCCACCTTTGGAAGCAGACGTACGCCAAGAGGCTGGACGCTGTCTTCTAATTCCGCGCATGTTCGCTCCTACGATCCCGAGCGCCAGGGAAATGTTGCGTTTCGGGACAAGTCGGGCGTTGTCATCGAGATGACGGACCACACGAGCGAATGCAGCAGCAATCCCAGTCAGCGGAGGTCGGACAGTGAGGAGTTCATTATTCAACGGCCGCAGGGGCCTTCGCGTCATGATCCTATCGCAGGAAACAACGGTGTACTCGTCGAGACGACTTTTGGAAATACCGTTGAATACCAACATGAGGATTTCCGGCCTGTGGTGCCTAGGGGATTGGGCCAGGAGGATTTGAATTATGTCAGGAGTGTCAGTCATAATAACTAATAGAGCTGAATTTCTTACTCCTTCAAATGAGTTCACGCAGCGGACTCAACTTTGTTGAACATGCTCGCGGGCATGATCGGGTGTAATTGTGACACATCGAAACGAACATCCAATCCGCGATGCATTTATACCCTGCCACTTCTCAGCAAGCCGTTACCAAGCTCACGGTGCGACTATAAGAGGGTTGGTTGTCATGCCTTCAGCGCGAGGGATACCGGGTCCTACTAGACATCATATGGCGGAGATAGTTGTCGCACTCCGTCTCTTGTGTGTGTACCTGGAGCCGTTGTAGTCAGACTCAGCATACTCAGGCTCATGAAAGGCCCAACGAGACAGGCGTGGGCCCTGCACTCAGCGGATCCAACATCCATCGACTGTCGCATAACAATTCATGACATTGTCGGTGGATCGCTGGTTTTCAAGTTTGCCGAGCCGATCTGCCGAGCTGAAGTCATATAATGCTCGCTCGCAGCTATGAAACATCCTGATCCAGTCAATGAGCTGTGTCTCTGTCCTTGACGCTGGCTTTCTTCGTGTGAAGCTGAGTCGGCTTTGTGGCTGTAACTCTTTCGCTGGCGTGTAAATTTCAACCGTCTCGACAGCGACGGCAGTTCTCGTTAGGCACGTATTCGACAGAGAGGATTGACCGGCCACAAGCCCGGGGTCTCTGGCTGTCGGAGGGTTTGGTTTTGTAAGCTCCTCGCGCGTCGGACTTTAAAAGTTCTCAGCCCTATGAAGTCCGGCATGATCGTTCCTCCCGGTCCGAAGGCCGGCCACCGCGAAACACCCCAGCATTCAACGCATCATGTCGTAATGCAAGCAAGCTTCAGTAAGCCAAACACCGTTCTAAATCATGGCGCTCTCGCATATGAACGCGTGTTGTCGATCGTTGTCCTACCGCAAGTTGACGATACACGCAAAGGCGAATCATAGCATCAACTTCGCCCAGACGCATCATAAAAGGCCATGGCACAACCTGCCCGCAAGCCAATACTCATCGCAGGAGGCGGCTTAGCTTCTCTGCTACTCGCCCAAGCCCTACGACGTGCAGCTATCCCGTTCGCCATCTACGAGAAAGATGCAAGCCTTTCATTTCGCGCACAAGGTTACAGGTTGCGTCTTTCTTCCCAGGGGCTCGACTCGATTGAGTCTGTACTGAGCAAAGACGACTTCGCCAAATTTTGGGATGAGTGCGGCAAGACTGGAGGTGGCGGGCAGACTTCTTTAGACGCTCTTACAGGTGCTGAGCCAGTGCAGCCTCCGCCCAAACCTGAGGTCGGCGCCAAAAGCTCGGGAGTCGCAAGTGGTCCGCCGCAAGGTCTCCAATCGCGCGATGGGAAGATCGTTGGTATTAGCAGGGGTGCTATGAGGCAGCAGTTCATGGCTGGATGCGAATATTCGGTGCACTGGGGTCGGCGTGTCTCTGGCTATGAGCTTACTCCCACCGGTGTTCACGCTGTATTCGCGGACGGCTCTAAATCGGTTGAAGGCGAGATGCTTATCGGCGGCGATGGCATCAACTCTGGTGTTGGTGCGCAACTGTCTAAAGGCAAGCTGAAAGTGTACGACACCGGCGCTAGAATTATCCACGGTCAAGCGCCAGTCTCGGCATTCGATGGCCTTGGAGAAGGTGTTTGGATGATTGCCGACACGTCGAGGCCGAACGGCAAGGTGACCCTCATCACGAATGTTCGACCAGAAGCTGGGAACGACCCGGATGCTACTTTCGGATGGACGATGGTGGCACAGCCCGGAGTGATCAAGATCCCAAACGACGACGTTACCATTTTGGGAAGTGAAGCTGCGGACATGGCGAAGTCTCTGGCTGCGAACTGGCATCCACGTCTGAAACCATTGTTCGATAGGATGGTGGATTCCGAGGCGGCGTTCTGGAAGATCACATGTTCTACGCCCTCTGGAGTGCCACAGTGGCAGAATGAACCGCGTGTGACGGTCATTGGAGATGCCGTTCATAGCATGACCCCTGCTGGTGAGTACTTTCCATATCGAAGTATCATTTTGACTTGCCTAACTTGTACAGCTGCATTGGGCGCGAACACCGCTTTGTGGGACTCTGCTCTGTTGGGCAAATTGTTGGCAGAATCCGATGGCAGTATCGATGGTGTAACAGCCAAGTATGAGGCCGAGATGAGGGTCTATGCGAGTGAGGCGGTGGCTACCAGTTATGGCATGGCCAAGCAACAGCTCGGGCTTTCCATTAAAGAAGAAGCTTGAAGCTGTAAGTGGTATGCGACGAATGGGAACTGTGTGGGACCCAGTATGATCTTGCTGGTCTCGGTCACTGGAGCATGCTTTGCGAATTACACTATAGCACGCTTCGTTGAGTAATTGATACAAGCGAACCGCATTGTATTGCATTGCCGCACCTCGACGATTGCAATATGCCGTCCGAACCCCACCGCAATATAGTCTACAGAGCATCACGGCCGAATGAATCCATTGGCTTCCATATGAATGGTTGTCGCATCAATGTTTGCGGGCTCTCAAGAACACTCAATATGTGCCGGAGGAGCGGAGTTTGCATTCGGACTTCGGACCTTTTCAGCACAAGCAATGCCGCACTGTCTCAGCTGATCCCAGGCAGAAGCACGATGGAATCCGTAACTGTAGCGGGGTCGTACGATTGCGTCGGAGTCCAGTGTGTTGCAGGAGAATCCATTGCATCTGATAAGCTTTATAAGATCAGATAAGGTGCCGCCCCGATTCCTCCCTCCATCTCAACACCGCTTCGCCGCTTAGATCGAAGATGTCTCCTCCACAATCAAGAGCCATTCACAATGACAACAAGCCGGAAGCAATTGAACAAGTCCCTCATGCTGTGCACTCAAGCGCACTGTCTACGACTGCCATGCCGGATCTCGAGGCCGTGACAAGCATCGAGTTGACTGCCGCGTCTGACCCGACCACGCAACAAAAGCGCGACGATCCGTACTTGGTCTGCTTTGACGTCGTCTATGATGCAGAAAAGTAAGCTTGGCTTAAGTGATTCACGACTATGTGGCTGACGGTTTGGACAGTCCCAAGGACTGGCCCACTGCCAAGAAATGGACTGTCACGGACGTGCTCTCCGCCACAGGCTTCAACCGCATCATGGTCTCGACAATCATGGCTCCCGCTTTGAGTACCATCGCTCTTGAGTTCGACATGAATAGCGCTGAGTCTGTGATGGCGCTGTCCATCTATCTACTTGCGACCGCCTTTGGACCTCTGCTCATCGGGCCTCTGTCGGAGATCTACGGACGGGCTCTAATTCTGCACTTCTCCAATATCTGGTTCTTGGTCTGGAACATTGTTTGCGGGTTCGCAAGAACGAAGCAGACTTTGATCTCCGCCAGGTTCCTTGCTGGATTTGGTGCCAGCGCCATATACGCGTTGGCAGGCGGCGTGCTCGGCGACATCTGGAGGCCGGAGCAGAGAGGAAAGTCGTTGGGCGTATACTTGCTCATCCCCCTCCTTGGTGCCGCTGTCGGTGAGACTATTCCGGTCTGAATCATTTCCTTGCCTGGATTAGTGCTGATTTTATACAGGCCCCATCATTGGTGGCTTCATGGCTGCGCGCACCACTTGGCGATGGTGAGTGTGGTTATTATTTCCTGATGGGATTGTCAACAGACTAATGAGATTGACTTTACAGGATGTTTTGGTCTACATCGGCTTTCCAGGGGGTGATGACCCTTGTCTCCTTCTTCGCGTTCCACGAAACCTACTCTCAACTTATCCTCCGCCGGCGAGCAGGGAAGAGGCGCGCAGAGACCGGCGACCCACAATATGTTACTGCTGCTGAAAGACTGCACACTGCGACTTCTCCGATCAAAGCAATCTCCCGGAGCCTCACACGACCACTCCGCTTGCTAGTATTCCACCCTATTGTCCAACTTATCTCGGTCATCTCCGCACTCAACTACGGGATGCTGTATATCATCCTGGCAACTTTCTCCGATCTGTGGGTCGTAGCATACGGCCAGCCGGTTGACATCAGTGGCCTACACTACATCGCTGTCGCCCTAGGAGAGATTGTGGGTTCACAGATATCCGGCTACGTGATGGACAGGATCTACCGAAGACTGAGATCCCGCGCGTGCGACGCAGGCCAACCCGAGTATCATGTTCCAATGATGCTACCGGGCGCAATCCTGGCCCCGGCTGGACTTTTACTGTACGGATGGGCTGCGCAAACCCACAAGCATTGGGTTTTTGTCGACATTGGCATGTTCGTCACAACCTTTGGCCTGCAGATCGCTGGAATGCCGACGCAAGCGTACATCATCGACTCTTATCCTGAGCATGCGAGTTCGGCGACTGCTGCTTCGCAACTCTTGCGGAGTCTTATGGCTTTCACTTTTCCGCTGTTCGCGCCGGCGATGTATCATGCTTTGGGGTATGGCTGGGGAAATAGCTTGTTGGCGTTGATCACGCTACTGTTCGGTGTTCCTGCGCCGTTGCTGTTGTGGTGGTGGGGGCCACAGCTGAGGGCGAGAGCGAGGGGGAGCTATTGAAGAACTGAGCTGCCATGTGCATCGAAGGGGTATATTTGGAGGCGAGGAGTTTAGCGATCCACGGTGACCTAATCACGTCTAACTCGAGCCCACTCGACAGCTCTAACGGGTCATCTATCACAACTGAGCAGGGCATTAAAAAATCTGAGGTCCCTTCTTTTGCTGCCTGCCGCGGCGTCCACTTCTCTAGTGGCATCACACTTCACTCACATTCGGACTAGCTTTTCCGTTGTAAAACTCCGGTTTCGACCTACTTTGGAAATAGCCTTTGATCAAGTCTTTCCCGAGCAAGGACAATCCATGAGGCGTCATTTCGCCTCTCAGGCTATTGCAGCAAAACATTTCGAAAGTGTAGCAAACGCATTACTACGCCCCAAGTGAAAGCACGGACGCCGCAGAGTTGCGAACAAACTGCAAGTACAAACACAATTTTCCATTAAATTTCCTTGCTGACTCTTCACTACCTAGCGAGCTTCCGCGACTCTACAGGTTTGGCGCCGCACTTTTCTAGGACTGCAAGATCACCTCGTCGTGAACAGCCACGTTCCATATGAGAAATCTACAGCCTCCGCAAACAGAGTAAAACCCACCAAGCGTATCCTCCACCTCACGGCTCCTCCCTAACTAAGCCTTTTCAGACTCGGGCTTGCGACACTCACCTGTTATCCGACATCAGCCGTGAGCCTCGGACCTTAACACTAAACCAGACGCTACCTTGTCTATTGATCACGTGTGTCCAAATAGCAGCGGTCGCTCCACCTGCTACCACTATGGCTGAGGATTTTCCTACTGGCAACGCTGAAGAGATTGCTCGCATTGATTTACCTAGAAAGATCCCGAAGAACTGCGTGGTGCGCAAATTCCGGGGAGCACCCATAGGATGCTGTATCGTTGACGGTGGCAACCACTCGGCTTCGGCGAAGGGCGTGCTAATGGACTTTGAGCCTTACATGACATGGTGGATCGAACTTGTCGAAGAGCACGAGCTTCTTCAACTTCATTTCGCAGTCATTAAGCATGCTCATCAACTGGGTGCTGGAGCTCGAGCCGCAGATCGGCGGACATGGGAAGCAACCTGGGAACTGATACAGCACAACTTGTCAGATTGGGATGAAGAGCAGGACACGTCGGCCAACCCAGATACCTGTCTGATTACCGAGGACTTCATCCGTGGACTCGGTCACTCGCCTCGGATGCTCCAGACCCGGGTCATTTGGTTTGTGAGACGAAAGATCGCCAAAAACAATCCCAATAGCCGAGGACTGCGAAGACGCGCACATTCGCATACGCCAATGTTTCACCAACACTATGCTGGCGTGGAACGACAATGCTACTGGGTCTGGAGCGAGATCACGAGTACGAGGAAGGCTTTCATGGCTGGTAACACGAACCCGCGTCTGTTCCGTCGCCCTGCTACTCTAGCACAGGCGACGCAATGGATACAGACGTCGGCAGGTAACGCTGGCATGAAGATCGAGGCACTCATGGGTAAGTTCAGTGCACCGGCTCCAAGCGCATGCATTGCTAATTGTTAATAGAGAGATTTCCAAACTTCTGGGTGTCGATTGTCCCAACCTCTGAACAGGAAGCCGAGCCCGAAGATGATGACGAAGTTGTGTTCATATCCGAACAGCAGGTGAACGGCCCTCATACGATCAAGACAGAGTCGCCAGACTCCCCAGCTGAAACCACGGACCAGGTGAAGTCCTTGCTTGACCGGATCGCAGTCCTAGAGAGCGAGAACACAGACCTGCAGGCAGCTCATGATGAGGAGCTGGCTTCAATGTCTGCAAGGCTCGAAGATGCTGAGCGTGATGCTTCTAAGTCCAAGCGTAATGCCATTGAGGCCGATGACGAGAGTGATGGTCTGCGCGACAAACTATTGGAAGCCGAGCAGTTGAAACAAGGTCTTCGAGCAGTGCTTATCCAGAAGGAAGCCCTGGCGGATGGCTTTGAGCGACAGCTCCAAAGTATCCAAGGA
>Ga0268250_10001434_pt1 | contig 10448 bp, 11 predicted proteins | sample AgamicAsSfe_FD_200448 | JGI IMG/M metagenome (GOLD analysis project Ga0268250, IMG submission 200448) | Agave microbial communities from Guanajuato, Mexico - As.Sf.e (v2) (version 2) | ecosystem: Host-associated > Plants > Phyllosphere > Phylloplane/Leaf | place: Guanajuato, Mexico | collected... | reverse complement strand
TAATTCCGCGTCGTCAGGATATGAATACGTTCTCGTGCCAGATGTAGTCATCCTTTGTCTATGTCTTCTGCTATGGAAATGTAATAACCTTGCAAAATGATACAATGACCACGGGGAAAGTTTCGTCCGTCAGCAGACTCTCATGGGCTGCATTTCCATTCTAATAGAGGGTTGTGCACTTCGATCGTCTTTGAATGTGCTACTGGTCACTGCGGGTGGAGGCCGAGAATTTTGATAACTGAAGAAGGTGCTGCGCATCTTCTATACCTCCTTGAGCTTGTTCTCGACATGTCCACTCGTCGATTATTCCTGTATTCTCTCGGCCGAATTCTTAACATGTCCAGTTCGCCACGGTTCCGTCAATTTTTTCACATCCAAGCAACATCTAACGACGAGATTGCGCCGAGTGAAGCAACAAACGTTCTCGGTCATCTGTAGGCTGAGGGTACATTTCTTGGCTTTGTCATTTTCCTGCTTTCCAACTTATAATTGGGCGTAATCAAAGATGGGTTTGACATCGAGTTTGGTCTGTACGGAACTACTTCTTAAAACTTCATCCTTTCTCCATCTGATTTTCTCCATCGTTTCCATTTCCGACCTGAATTATTATTACATCTTTGCGTTTCTTGACCCAATCCTGCGTTGTCCTCTTGACCAACTCGCATCAAAAGGGCATCATATGTTGATTCTCTACCGAGGGAAACCAAGAGGATGTCAACAACTCGAACCACCAGGGTTTCCAGCGTCTAATCTTCCAATGACTCGTCAAACCAGGATTCCAAGCGATACAAACAGACTACTGCTCATAGTCGGCTTTGGCAGTACCAACAATCTTATCGCCGACTCTGACGTCAAATTGCAGACCACCTGGACCAAAGGTAAGGCCCACGTTGTACTTGAGATACACATAGGTGTTGCCATTTGAAGTCTTGCGTGACAACCAACTCTTGCGAGGCACATTGCTCAGATCAGCAGTGATTGAGCAAAGTCTGCGGGTCTTCTGTGTGTGCTCGAACTCCAAGGGTGGGTTGTCTTCATCGCTGACAACCATTTCGAGGAGCTCGCTGGTACTGGGTGCACTGCCAGTGATGTAGAAGGGTATGGAGATACACTGTTCACCCTGAATTGACAGACCCTTGGTTGCGTGCCAGCGGATAACGTTATCGGCGTAGTAAGCTTCCTCATCGACGTCCCAGGTCTTGGAAGCCTGGCTGTGTACGCCTTCTTCGTAGTACAGACGTGTGATGATGCCGTAATGACGGCGACAGATACGACTCGTGACCACAGAAGCTCCTTCGAGGCGATGGATAACCGCACCGACCGCAACAGCTGACCAGGAGAAGTTGGGGTTGATGACTTCGAATCCTGGAGCAAAAGACGAGAAGGTGTTCTTGATTTCCTGCATCAAGATCTTGGACTTGCCGAAACCTCCAACCAAGATCAGACCTCTGGGGTACTTGTTGTTTGCGCGCAGGGTTTCGTACTGGTTGTGGACCAGTTGCAAAGCAGATCGAATGACGGGAAGAAAGATTCCGGTCAGATCCATGGTCGACAGATTGATGCTGTTGTCCTCGATATCGGCATCGGGGTCGTCATCAGCGTTCCAGAGAGGAACTGAATAGATCTTGTTGGGCAGTCTTTCAGGATCGAAGTCCCTTTTGGTGCGTTCTTCGAAAAACTTCAGACACTGGGACCAACCCTTGGGGTATTTCTCGATGTACTTCTCAAGATCGGTGGTGCCCATTCTTGTCTTGACGTAGGCCTGGAAACGCATGTTGATCATACCACTGCCACACACATCGCCGTCACCTGGAGCGGCTTCCTCGATGGTCAGCGGCGATGTTGATTTGATCTCGTAGGAGATAAGATCCACGGTGCCTAGTTCAAAGAATCTAGTCAGTACGCTTGCTTTGTCAGATACAATGCAACTCTACGTACCGCCACCGGCATCACAGACAATCCAGATATCGTTCTCTTTGGTGTCGACGCTTGCAACGGTCTTCAAGGCGCATAGAGCGGCAGCCTCGGGCTCCGTAATCATGGACAAGTTGTTGTGCTCGTTCAATCCAGCCAATTCTGCAGCCCTCATGGTGGCATCCTTGGCCGCATCTGACCAGACAGCTGGGACAGTGACAATGAACTCAATCTGCGAAGCAGCAAACAGTCTCTCGCCGAAGCGATACTTGAGCTGCTGCAAGACATGTTCCTTCAGATTGATGAGATAGTCTGCAGCTGCTTGGACAGCAGTCTTGTGAACTCTTCTGAGTCGAGCCTCGAGTTCGCTGCGCGAGACATATTCAGGTAAGTCCTGGCTGGGGTCAAGTAGAAGCTTGACAAACTGAATGTGGTCTTTGTCTGTGTCCACTTCATATCCCCATTCGACAACTTCGGCATTGCCTTGGCTCACGAAGAGCGAGCTCTCATCACTACCGGCGCGTCTCTTGCGCGAAGTTCTGGGCAGAGGTGTGACTCCGGAGGGGATCTCATATCTCACGAGAGTAGCGACTTTTTCGTACGTGTCACCACCAGCCCATCTAAAGTTGCGTTAGCTGATGAGACGACAATTTTGGTGGTATTGCATACTCCTTGATCGGCTCTAACTTGTTATAGGGGTCGGGCTTTACAGAATATGTGGCGGCGGAACTGTAGTTGTGTCAATGTATTGCTCTTGAAGCTGTGACAAAGGTGCAGCCATACGCTGAGTAGGTGCTTCCGAGGTCGATCGAGACGATTATGGTGCCGTCCGGGGTGGACGATCTACGGTTTCTGGCCATCGTTGCTGAGATTTTGGATGGCCGAAACGTTTAGAGAAAAGATCTCTGGTGGTCGAAGGTGAGAGTCTGGGGGCGAAGAAGAGCGATGGAAGAGAGTGAAGTGTAGCGTGGAGAGGTAAGAAAGAAGGACGCGCAAAGCGAAAGTGAGTGGACGACGAGATGTAAACAAGCAAGACTTGGTAAGAACTAAGATGAATGCTGGCTTCCGTCACAACAACATCTGATCAGTCATCCCCACCACGACGATGGGCGAGTCGAAGTAATATCAATATGCACAGTGAGTTCGCAAGCACAAGTATGGTCATAGGGATATCTAATCAAATAAGATATCTCTCCGTGGACCTGACTCGGAATTAGAGGGTATCGTGAGTTTGCATAGTTAGTCTCGCTAGGCTTTGACACACGAGAGAGACGCTTGTTCTCTTGGGAACAATGGTTTGTACCAGGTAAGTGAACGGTATTTGTGAAGAAAGCAGAATGGAGTGAAGAGAGTGTGTGAACAATAAGAAATAGACAATGGATCTGAACAATACGAACTCCCGCATGTCAATAGCGACAATGGTCACAATGGCTACAACGACCAGAATAGATGAATTGAACAATAGTCCGTGGTTCTCAAATTGAGTTGTCACATTCATCGTTCCTTCTTCTTTCTCATACCAACCTCAATTTTCAGATCGGAATTTCCGCCAACGATTATCGACTTCAAGAATGGTACCCACAACTCGCGGACAGCAACGCCAGCTGAACACCGAGCCTGCAAACGAGTATCGTTTTCCAGTATCTTGATTGAAGACATGGATAGCTAACAGTGAGTTTACAGGCATGCAGCTCCCAGACGTCCAGCTCCAAGACGTTCAGCTCCAGCTCAGTCCAGAGAATACGAAAGAATGCAAGCCGAAATCGACGAACTCAAAGAAAAGAACGAAACGCTCAAGAAAGAGAAGAGAACTCTCAAGCAAGCCAATACAAGAATGAAGAAACAGAAGGAGAGCCTCAAGAAGACCAAAAAAGAGACCAAAGGCGCCCTGCAGATGAAATGCAAAGTCACCGAGAAGGCAGCGCAGAAATTGCAAAAGGAAAACGAGGAATACAAGGTTCTGCTTGAAGAGAAAGAACAACAGATGGCTCATGATGAAGAGAGATACAGAAAGCTGGCCAAACAGAATTTGCTGTTCAAACAAGACATCGTGGAATCATCCAGGGTGGACTACCAGCTCTCAGATGAGACAATTCTTGACGCCATTGGTTACGCCTATGCAGCCATCTGGGATTGCTTCTGGGGTATCATCCGCAAAAAGGATCGTGGTCAGTCAACCAGCCAAAACTTCGAATCCAGATCGACACCCTACTCCGGAGTCATCGATGTCAGCCTTGCACAGTGGCAGGAGGATCTTGACACATATGTTCCCAACCACAGAGACAACACCAACAAAGACAAGCTGCACCTCTGCATCGCCACAGTGGGTCGAGTCCTTACCGCTGTTGTGAATGCAGAACTGGTTTTTGGCTCCCCCTGCACTGACCAGATCGAGGCCGCTACAGCATGCTGGAGACAGATGCCCGGTAAGTACACTCTGACCGCGAAGTCCAGGAAAAGTAGAGATGACTAAACCATTTTGCAGAACCCCAGAATCGCGAGGCACGCAAGAAGCTGTCACAATGGCTCGGACTCACTAGTGACATTCTTGACGACAAGGACAAGGAGATGATGGACAGCGCAAAGGAAGCTCTGTTGGAAGAGGTTCTGGACAAATTACAGGAGCTTCTGGAAGGTTTGACCGATATGGAGATCACCAACAGCATTCGCGACGAGCTCTCACTCGCCTTAACTCCGTTCCTGGACACCATGCGCATGCTCCCCTACCAGAAATGGCTGTACACTTTCGACATGGTTCGTGCCTTCGATGAAGGAGATTGGACCCCCTTCAGCCCTGCAGAGATGGAAGGTAGATTGGGCGAAGAGACCGGTTGGGTCAAGGCATCCTTGTTCCCACAACTTTGCCGCATCAAGTGGGTCGGCCCAGATGAGGTAAGCAGTATGGAAGACACCTTTGCTAGCCAATGCTAACCTTCTCCAGACCTTGCGTCATACAGTCGTCTGGAAGGCCAAAGTCGCGGTCATGCAAGATCTGCCCACCCCAGTCGAAGAAGATACAAACATGACAGAGGACGATAATGCCGAGAACTCAGTGATTGACCTGACCGGAGAGGAAGAAGATGTCGGAACGCCTGGCGGAGCATCCCCTGAGATTGTTGTTCCTGATTCTGTCGATGGTGACGAGGAGGAGTCGGTGTACGGCAAAGGTTGGCCACATTAGCTTGGAAAGGTTCGTCGACAACTCCATGCGCAAAAGGGAGTAGCAGGAGTAGCTGGTAGAATGCATGATGTCGTCGATAATGAATACAGTTATTATTGGTATTCAGTCTCTTTCCCAGCTCTCGCTGAATACTCCTCTGCCTTGGAAATCTTTGTGCATTTTCAAAGCTCACAAGTCGTTGTTTGCCGCCCTAGAGGGATGGAGTCATACGAGGCAGGTGGACGCCAGGACAAAAGTTGTGGGACTTCAAGTCTCCGGTGCTCAAGAACAGCGTGTCTATACCAGTCGGAAGGTCGATTTGTATGCGATACCCTTCCACCTCTCAGATTTTTGTATCTTGTGAGATCTGGCTTGACGCCACATAATCTGGACAGGGTCAGCCGCGTCATATGAACGATGATGATTTCTGTGAGGCACGGAATAGAGGCACGGGAAGTATCGTGAGCGACTCAAGAGTTTGCTGTGGTCTTACAACCTGCTCATCAAACAGAAGCTCATACCCATCTTCAATTCATAAGTCGCTGTCCTCTCCAGACAAATCTCGAAACCGTCACAGAAGCCACCAAACACGTTCCCAACACGCCAACGACCCCGCAGAATAGCTGCATCGACTCAAGAGAGTCAGTACCTATGTGTATCATCACGAGCAAAGAGGAGCGCATCGGAAGAGATTGGAACCAGCCAGCACGACATGTTTCCAATTATCACGCTAAGCCAGCTCGACGGACATCACCACTTCCGAAGAATCGTCGAAGATACAGCAACCATGGCAACGATTATCGGTCCAGCGACGCTCCGGTGCGCTACGTATATCGCTCGAGCCAGCCTTCGGTCGACTATCCTCATCGCGACATCAGAGTGGTTGAGAGATGATGCTGATGACTGGCGGAGTCGAAAATTGCGAACACTGTACGATTAAGCTGGGGATGGAAGATAATGTTGGAAAGATGTAATGTTTTATACGCAGTGGATACGAGAAACGTCAATTCTACTTGGATTGTTGATAACGTTGGATATGATATCTGCAACGAAGCCTGTTCATTTGCTCTTAGACTCAGAATACTCAAACAGTGCTCCAGGTCAAGCCCAGAAAGCAAGACTCCATTGAACACTCGACAGACAACACTCAATAGGTAATTGAGATAGCGGAAGCACCGGTATGGATAGGAGTACGAAAGGCAGAAGGACGCGCACCGAGTGGCTGGACCCCTCGAATTGATCGGCAACGGCAGGCGAGCATGTGAGACCCCATGACGTCGCAGCTTCCTTGGGATGCGCCTCTCTTGCGTCTTTGTTTCCTCTGCGCATTCCTGATTTCAAACTTCTTTCTCATTCAATCACAGAGACGTAAACTGCAACTGCGACTCTGTTCAAAACCTATCACTCAGCACATACCTAACTTCGAAAGCCAGATTCTCCTATTTTCATCATGTCAGTCACATTGAGCTTCCGCCATGCCTGTCCCAATATTCTTGTTCATTTCTGATGCCTTCGATAGGAACCGTTCCCTCTCCATCCGGTCAAAGGGCCAAAGCGGTGAGAAGTCGTCCAACAAGCACCGCTTCACCATGGCCAGTCTTCGCGGCCACCAACAGCCCGATCTCTCCAAGAAGCTCTACCGCTTGATCAAGACCGAGAACCACGCCATTGGCGCATACGAAGCTGCTGCCAAGGAGCAGGCCAACATCGCCTCCCAACTCAGCGACTGGGGTGAGGAGACTGGTGACGACGCCATCTCGGAGATCTCAGACAAGCTTGGTGTTTTGCTGGCTGAGATCGCCGAGCAGGAGGATGTCCTGGCTTCCGGTCTTGAGGAGAGCAGAGGTGTTCTCAAGCAGATCCGCAACACCGAGTCTTCAGTCCAGCCCTCGCGCGACCAAAAGGCCAAGGTTCGTCTTGAAGTTCGTCACACGACAAGCAACTATACTAACTCAACTCCAGATTGCCGATGAGATCCAGAAGCTGAAGTACAAGGAGCCCAGCTCTGTCAAGATTGTCACTCTCGAGCAGGAGCTCGTCCGCGCAGAGGCTCAGTCTCTCGTCGCCGAGGCTCAGCTTACCAACATCACCCGCCAGAAGTTCAAGGAGGCTTACGACCTTCACACCGCCGCTATCATCGAGCGCGCCGAGAAGCAGATCCTGCTGGCCAAGAACGCAAGAAAGTTGCTCAACCTCGTCGATGACACTCCTATTGTCCCTGGAGATGTCCACCCCACCTTCTCTCACGCTGAGACTGCAAGAGAAGTTTTGAATGTCGCCGAAGACGAGCTCAGAGCCTGGACTCCCAACGTCGAGCCCATCCACACCAACGCTGGTAACCTTGGTACCAACGCCATGCCCGCTGCTCCCGTGTCCTCGCAAGGTGCTGCTTCTACTCAACACTACGCCCAGCAGTCCGAGTACCCCACCCAGCACTCTGAGCACCTCACTCAGCAGTCTGAATACCCTACCCAGCAGTCAGAGTACACTCAGCACGCCAACCAGTACGCCACTTCGTCCGAGCCCTCTGTCGTTGGTCAAGAGCCAGTTGCATACCAGACCCAGACCCATGCCCAGCCTATCGAGACATCCTACGCTACTGACGAGCACGACCACGAACATGCTCGCAGCGTAGCTTCTCGTGTTCTCGGCTAGGTACGGAGCAGACCTTGTGAACTGGGAGACTGCGGTTTCCGACCACGTTGATTAATTAATGTCCTCTAAATTGCGATCAGTGCCTTTGTCATGAGTTTATGAGTTGAGCGTCTTCTTAGTTGAAATAGCAAACCCCTAATCTTTATTATATCAATTCTCGTGTGCCTTGCGTTTCTCAGAAACTCGACATGACTGCCTACTATATCTGCATCAACTCTGTCTTTAAGAAGAGCAGTGTAAATTGAAGAACCTATCATGCAGCCTGTGTGTCTCGCAAAGATCAACGTGAAATACCTCTCGTCTCATGAACATGTTTTCTGTAATTTGGTAAAACTCGGATATAGCCCGGATATAACGACCATGTCATCTCCGACCACAAAAATTCGACCTCACGAGCATGCTCTTGACCACCACAACAACTTACAAACATGACTTCAATCGACTCTATCGAATCTCTGGTTCTAGACTTACCTCCTAGCTGTATCGAGTTTTGCTCTGTGGCTCGAGACTACTTTGTGGTCGGCACATATTTTCTGGAAAAGAAAGAGCAAGATGCTAGTGTAGATGAGGAGGGAAAGAGCAAAGACGAAGAAGACAAGAGCGAGGATGTTGAGAAAAAACCTCAGACTAGAACTGGATCGTTGGTCTTGTTCAAGATCGAGGATGATGAGATGTAAGTATTGCCTTCCATACGTCCAATTTCTGTCTTTACGATTCTTTCGATGCTCTTGCACTTCAAAAGACAACGGAACCACATACACGTCCGAAGACACCATGAAGAAACAAACATCTTCCTCATCCACCTCGTATCCTTGCCAAACATCGAAAAGTCTCACATATCTCGCTTCAGCATCACCATCTCCACAACACCCACCCCCTACGCAATCCTCGACCTCCACTTCTCGCCCCACGACCCATCTCTCCTAGCTGTAGCAGGCTCAACAGGATGTCTCCAACTCTTTCGTTTCTCTGCCGCCACCACAACTTTGGAACCTCTATCTACCTACCAATTCTTCGACCCTGCAATCCTAGCTTTATCGCTAGCTTGGCACCCTGTCGATTCAAACAAACTGGGTATAACAGCATCAGATGGAGGCGTCTATATCGTCGATACCACAGTCTCGATACAAGAAGCAATGGACACACCAAACCAAATCTTGGAGCATGACTTGGAAGCCTGGACATTATCCTTCTCTCACAAAGGCAATGCCATATACTCAGGCGGCGACGACGCAAGTCTTCGATTTTCTACTCTAGCGACATCAGAAAGTCAAGAGGGTGAAGAAGTCGTCACACCCATACAATGGCAAGATCGTCGGTCTCATCAAGCTGGTGTGACTGCTATTTTGCCCCTCGCGACTGAGGAAAATGTTCTCATCACAGGCAGTTATGACGATAATATACGTATCCTCTCCACACCTCTTGTAGGCAGGAAACAAATCCTCGCAGAAGAAAACCTCGAAGGAGGAGTCTGGCGATTGAAACTGCTACACCAGGATTCTCAAGCTCGATCGTAAGTTTCTTCTCTACCTTTCTTTTCTCTACCTTTACAAGCTGCGATGGACGAACGACGTGGATGAGAAGACTGACAGAGGTGCAGATATACAATTCTGGCAAGTTGCATGCATGCAGGCGCCAGAATCGTGCGTATTCAAGCAGACGATGACAAGGGAGATTGGAGTATAGAGGTTTTGGCAAAGTTCGAAGAACACAAGAGTATGAATTATGGCAGTGATGCGCAACCCGAAGCGAGCGGATACAGTGGACCCCGAACCATTGTGTCGACTAGCTTTTATGACAAGTTGTTGTGTTTGTGGAGGTTTTAGATTATATCTCTAGGGCGGCGCATAAAGTTGAAGAAAAACGGATCATGTAATTCTAGAAGCACGCAAGCAACGACTTTCGCTGAGAGAGGGTAAAAGTAGGAATGAGGATTAGAAATTCAGTGACTAGCAGCTTATTGCTTTTCTAGAATAACCCCAAGATATCTTCGTTGGCCTTGTTGCCACCTCCGTGCAATTGCGTCTGCGGTGGCGGCGGTTGCGAAGCCTCCATACTCAGACCCCCGAACCCATTCATCAAATCATCAGCACCCGAGCCACCTGCAGCAGGAGCAGCAGAAGCACCGCCCGAGGATCCAAAGATACCCATCAGGTCCTCCATACCGCCTCCCATAGGTTCGTTGGCTGTAGGGCTAGCAACACGCATGGGTGTGCCTGCAAGACCTTCGAGTCCTGAGGATCCACCGGGAGGTGCTTTTTGCATGCTTGCCGGTGCGGCACCGTCAAAGTCGATATCGAGAAGGTTTTCGGCATGGCTTTGTACGGTGCTGGCTTGGCCTGAGACGGCGGCTGCGGCGGCGGCGGCAGCCAATGGGTTCTCGCGTGCGTTCTGGGCTGCCTCTTCGATGGCGGCTTGTTGGAGAGCGTTTGCGGATGAGCGACCTTGGCCGAGGAAGGTCTGTGGCGGCTTGTGATACACCGAGGCGAGTGTCGATAGATCGGGCATGAGTGAGTCAAGTAGTGGTATCGGCAGAGTTGAGATCGTCGAGGTGATGGCTGGTCGTTGGGCTAGGACGATGTTCTTCGCGATTTGAGGGTCGCTTGACAGTAGTCGCCAGTAGACGTATGCCCTGTCGCGAATGTCTGGGTTGTCACATTCTACCGTTGCGGTTTGAAGAACCTTTTGCACCAGTCCCTGCGCCTGTCTCTTATACACA
>Ga0268250_10001433_pt1 | contig 10450 bp, 11 predicted proteins | sample AgamicAsSfe_FD_200448 | JGI IMG/M metagenome (GOLD analysis project Ga0268250, IMG submission 200448) | Agave microbial communities from Guanajuato, Mexico - As.Sf.e (v2) (version 2) | ecosystem: Host-associated > Plants > Phyllosphere > Phylloplane/Leaf | place: Guanajuato, Mexico | collected... | reverse complement strand
GGGGCAATGCTGTGCAATGACGTTTTGACCAAGTTGACGAGAAATCGGAGGCTCTCCAAGTCGGACACTTTACTTTCCCAATACGAAGCTCAATGCTCGAGAGCCTTTGCTTTTCGTGCAGCAACCGGCTAATGTGTGATTTCAATTCACCACCGGCCAAAAACTTATGGCGAGACGATCATGCGTCGCAATGCTGATTGGCGCGTACGGAAACCGCGCAATGCTTTATAGCAAATGTACCTCAGACAGAAGCTGTATCGATAGTATGAGGCTGTTGTGGGCTGCAGGGTAGGACAAGTGCGACGTGCACAATATGTAGACCAGACCGATGCGCCTGGGGACGGTGGGCATGCGGAGAAATCAACAGCCGTGGGGCTCAAGATGCGCGTAGAAGTGGGGGACACATGGACGAGTTGTTCGGATAGATTGCCGAACGGGTGCCGTTCCATGAGGCGTCACGTGAAGGACACCACATCTCTTATCGATAAAACATCTTCGCGTGCCAACGCGGGTCAGCAACTTTCCGGGTCGTCAGCCGGGCGTAAGTGACAACACTCCAAGTGCCGCTCACCATGCGCATCCACGCAAACGACTCACTGCGCCATGTCGGGAACCGCCGCCTGGCCGCCGTCTAACGGTGTTACTTCCAAGATCGTTCCGCGAGAGAATGCCGTTTTCCAGATCTCCTATTCGACCGTCGTACGCGCCCCGGCACCGCTCGTTTTCGACACGGTCCTCCACGCCGCCGACTATCCGGCATGGAACACTTGGGTCCCTCGCGCGGAAATTCTCACACAGCCCTCGTCCTCCGAGGGCCCGCAAGATGGAAAGGCAAGCGATGACGCCGTACGACTGCCACGTGAGACAGATGCTGACTTTGTACACATGTCTCCAGGCCCAAGATCGTATGACCATCGGCTGCACAATGCGCTTCACCGTCGTTATGAACGCAGACAAACCGGACGCTGTCACTTTGACACCACTCAAAGTCGTAGACATCAGCACCCCCTCGTCGCCGACATCGTACCTTACGCCCGAACAACTCGAGGATCCAGCATTCACGGCTGATCTCAGCAAGGTATACAGGGCGAGTTGGACGGGCAATGGAGGCATGTACGCGTTTGGCATGAAACTGGAAAGGTTCCATGAGGTCATCGTCATTGGTGAGAACGAGTGCGAAGTTAGGACGTGGGAAATCATGGGTGGCATGCTTTCCAGGCTTGTCAAGGTCATGTACGAGGACACGCTGAAAGGCAAGGTCGGCCTCTGGTGCGAGGATCTGAAGAAGTACTGCGAGAAGGTGCATAACGAGGCGGTGACGAGTGGATAAGCATGAAAGGTATGGCAACCGCTTGTCGAGATGCCGTTGCAGTAGCGCAGGGAATACATCGCCTGCGATCGGTCGCAGTGGCGTGAACATGTTCCCATACATGCCTAAATCCCACAACACACCCTGGCCATTGACATTGCCATGTTCGCATGCATCGACGGCTGGTAAGATTTAGAACCGAAAGGCCGTCGCCGCGTTCTAACTTTGTAGGTTGAGGGTATGTGCGATCATATAAACATTTGCTTCGGCTGTGGATGTCAATCTTTTGAATCGCGGCTCCGTCGTAGGCATCAGGGTAGTGATGGTCTCAACCTGTCCCTGATACTCGACGTGATGCGACCCGCTGGCGCCGTCAACTTATAATGTCGCAAAGTCTAGAGCACTTCGCGCACAGCCAATACACGCGTCGAAGGGTTCTACTTCAACCAGATAATGCTCTAAAAGCGCAGAAACCAAAACTAGGACCGAGGCTGCTGATGAGTCTGGAGCAATGCAATCGTTGCATCGTCCTGTACTCATAAAACAAGACCGCCATACGGTTGCAACGACGTGAGTTGCCACAGCATCCACTCCGGTCCAGGCTCATGGTTGTGGCCAGACGCAATCTGGGCTCCAGCGCTTCCACTGGATAGTATTGAAGACACAAGGGGCAGACGTGAATTGCCGAATGTTGAGAGATTATCTGCGAGATCGCACGTTGACGTTGATTCCCATATGTCGCTTTCAGCTCGACGTTCGGAAAGCGCCAGGGGCGGTGATGACATCTCAGCTTGAAACCCAGGCGATTCAGCTCCCAGCCTGTGAGAGACCGGAAGGACCGATGCACGGTTGGCTGTCATGCTACTAGCTCGGAAGTGATCCCACTTTATCAGACTAGCGTCATGATCTTCCAGAGCTAAGCCTCATTGGCCTGACGCCTTCTCCGCACAAGACCCTCGGCCCTTTCCCATCCCCAGGAAAACAACGCACTAGAGCCGCGATCCCACGCGTTGTTGCGTCACTGTTAGGCTTCAAATTTCCGACTAGATGGCGCAACTAGCATGCTCAGTTTGCGAGGACCTCTAGACACGATGTTACGCGCAATACCCCGCTCAGCGCTCGCCAATGCCTGATGTCACTTCTTGACAGAATGACTGGAGCCAACTGAGAGATCAGTAAACTTTGCAAATGTGCGACCATAGGCGCCTGGGCATACGGCGGCCCCGGTAACCTTATCGCCTTTCATAACCGACGTTATCTCGGGTTGGCGTGGAAGATGTACAATGAGGCATTTCTCTGACTAGGATCAGATATCTCGGGAGAGGTGCCACCATTGCAGATTCGGTGTTTCATTCCGGCTTCTATCAGTTCGCCGCCCGGAACGATTCCCGGGGACAGCACGTGAGCGTTGGGACAGGAACCCGGCCTGTGCGTACCTTAGCGTTCATGGGGATCGCTGTGGCTCTTGACAAAAGTGCGATGAAGGCGCTGCAAAGGGCCCTGTGAATTACGTACCAGTATATGTACCCCAGATCGAACTACAGAAGGGAACCAGTTTTAGTTCATAAACACCAAGCGTTCCCCAGTTCAGCCCTGACCTAAATCTCGTCGAACATTGATCACAACCAGTCTAAGGGTATCCACCCATCTGTACCGTCGTCGGAATCTCGTCTTCTTCATCTTCATCTTCCATGCACCCGGTCGTACCACTCTAGTCTCACCATGTCTTACCAGCCGAACAGCAACCTTGAATCGACTCGGTCGCCCGAAAAGAAAAATGAGTATGATCTTGAACCGCAGACGACACACCGCAGAGGCAGTGTGTTCAGCACAGGTGGACGCAGGGTTTCCATCACCGACGACGTCTTTGGCGAGATTACAGAGGAGGGGCCCAACTATCGCGATGTACGTCCTCGCATCTGCCTGTACATGTTGCGCATTAGCTTACAACCCTAGGTTGGTTGGATGGGTTCTGTTGTCGTCATGATCAAGACGCAGATCGGGCTGGGTGTGCTTTCCATCCCGTCTGCATTCGACGCGCTTGGTGTGATCCCCGGAGTGCTCTGCATGATTGGTATCGGGGGTACAATCACTTGGGGAAACTACGTGGTTGGTAGATTCAGGCTCAACCACCCTGAGGTGTACAGTATCGTAGACGTGGGTGAGATGATGGGCGGCAAATTTGGCAAAGAGTTCATGAGCGTTGCCTTCATGCTTTGTAAGTTCCTCGCCGACGTGATAAATGGTGAAGTACTAACGATCGAAAGGGTGGATCTGTGTGGCTGCGGCTGGCTTTTCGAGTATCTCTACCGCCCTCAACGCCCTTTCCCTGCACGGAACATGTACTGCTGTTTTCGTCGCCGTAGCCGCCGTAATTGGCTTCTTGACAGGCTCGATTAGGACTCTTGGAAAGATCTCGTGGCTCGCATGGGCTGGTGTTATATCCATCATCACCGCGCTGCTCACTTTGACCATCGCAGTAGGCCTCCAAGATCGTCCAGCAGCTGCGCCCCAAGATGGACCGTTCGTTTCGGATTACAAGTTGATTGGAAACCCCACATTCATCGAGGCAATGTCCGCTCTCAACACCTTTGTCTTCGCCTACGCTGGTACACCCGCCTTCTTTGCCATCATGTCTGAGATGCGCGACCCCAGGGACTACAACAAAGCCATGTACATCTGCCAGGGTACGATGACCGCTATCTATATCATCGTCGGTGTCGTGGTTTACTACTTCTGTGGCTCCTACGTGGCATCTCCTGCTCTTGGATCTGCTGGCCCTCTTCTCAAGCGCGTCTGTTACGGCCTCGCTATCACCGGTCTCATCGCTTCGACTTGCCTCGTCACCCACTATCCAGCCAAATATGTCTTCCTCCGCATAATGAAGGGATCCAAGCACCTTGTCTCGAACTCCAAGACCCATTGGATTACATGGCTGTCGTGCACGCTTGGTGTTACACTCGCAGCCTATGTCATCTGCTCGGCTGTGCCAAACTTTGGTTCTCTCATCTCGCTCGTCGGCGCTCTGCTTGCTACATTTATGTCGATGCAACCGCTCGGAGCTATGTGGCTCTACGATAACCTTAAGCGCCCAAACAAAGGCACCAAATGGGTGATCGGCGTTGTCTGGGCCTCGTTTGTGATTCTTATCGGGACATTCATCATGGTTGCTGGTTCGTACAGTGCTATTGTTGGTATCATTGACGATTACAATTCTGGAACGTCTGGTGCTTGGTCTTGTGCTGACAATTCCAACTCGGGTAGTAGCGGACACTAGATGATTGATATAGTCAGCATGTGTCAACAGATCGGTCGTTTGAGTATTGAAACATGTCCTTTTGTCTGTGATCAGACTGTTCCGCGTTCAAGCATGTCTGATATTTGCAAATCTTGCGGTGTAGATGACTAGCGACGCAGGTAAATTGTGGATATGAAGATTGATCTTTGAAACTGTGTTGTTTGCACGACGGAACGGTTTGAAGTCTTCGGTCTTAGCTATCCTCAAGGATAAATCTATCGCGGTGTGACAGTCAAGTCACGAATCACGGATACCCTTTTGCAGTCATAAGGTTTCATTTAGGGTGCCAACGACATATATGATACATGATCTCGATATCGAACTCTCGCATTCTACCTATAGTCATGATCAAGTCGCATGATTTCAGGCGTTGTTTGACAGCCACTTGCCCTTCACTGTCTGCAACCCTGACTCACTCAAATAGCCTGCCAGCTCTTCGGTTTGTTCTTTCGCGAGTAGATCAAACGGCCTTCGCAGGCCGCCCGTCTCCCATCCTCGCAGCTCCATGCCTGTTTTGACCGCGGAAGGGTAGTTGTGGCTCTCGAGGAATTTGCAGATGGGGAAGATCTTCCTCCACAGCTCCCGCGCGCCCCGAAGATCGCCCTGGACGGCCAGCTTGTTCCACAGCTCCACTGAAAGCTCAGGTATGATGTTGGTAGCGCCCCACACTGAACCCTTGGCCCCTGCAGCGAGGCCGTAGAAGGTGAGGGTATCCCAGCCGTTGAAGGCCGTGATCTTGTCGTCGAGCTCGAAAAGCAGCTCCGTCAGCGCCGGCGCGTTTCCTGATGTGTCTTTCATGTATTGAACGCCTACTTCTGACAAAGACGCTAACTCCGTGGGCGATAGGGTGATGCCGCTAGCAGAAGGGATGTTGTAGAACATTATGGGCAGGTTTGATGCCTCGTGTACCTCCTTCATAAGTGTCCGCAGCTGTTGATAGTTGACAGGATCATAAAACGGAGGAACCACCATCAATGCATCAGCACCAGCCTTAGCTGCATGGGTAGCTAGATCGACGCACTCCCACGTCGACAAGGCGCCAATGCCAGCTACAACAGGAACCCTTCCCGCTGTGTATTTGATGACAAGTTCCAGACCGTTCTTTCTTTCCTCTGATGTCATGGCTGTGAACTCGCCCGTGGTGCCTCCAGGGACAAGACCATGAACTCCAGCCTCGATCATCCGGTTGACGTGTGCTTGTAGCCTGCCCTCATGCACCGTCTTTCCATCGTCGGTGAAAGGCGTGATAAGTGCTACTAGGATGCCGCTGAGCTCTCGAGGCGCCATAGCTTGTGAGGTAAGTTGTGTCTGAAGATAGACGATCAAGATGAAATATTTGTGGGTGAGGATCGTAAGTATTTCGAGGCCGTACGTTGAGAAAGAGGCTGAATGCTGAGAACAAGGACAACAGCGGTATCTACTGAAATATGAGGCTCTATTAACACTCCGCAATTCTCAGGAATGTAGGGATGTCAGGATGGATGTTGCGGGGCATCATCCACAGGAGTGAACTTCCGGAGTGGACTTCCGGATATGGTTAGTCTGACTGACTTGTTTCCGACCACGCTGATCAGTCACATCGTGAGGGTCTAGATGTCGATTGAAGACTTGATTCAGTATGTTGTTCCGTAAGCATCACGCCAAATCGTTCCGGCTCTCACATCGGTAAATCCGTAGGACACGATGTCCAAGTGCGCTTCTAGCTACCTAGCTTATCTCGCCCATGAGTGTCAGATCGCTCATAGCACCAGACCGAAACTGTTGAGCAACAACGCATAATTGAAAGATTATCTTCAATCATTGAAACAAAATCTTCGAAACTTCGCAATCGTGGGTGGAGAGGAACTCCGCAGTGCACAACCGAGCGGCCATAGCGCAACAGAACACTTGCGTCAGACGGCCACCTTACAATATTATAATTTTTGTTTCCACCATGGCAAACCGGGCATCGAATCTTGACCCTCTGGTCTTCTCAATCCAGGATCTTGAGAAGGAGGGCACAAAACGTCTTCCAAAACAATATCGCGATTTCTATAATGGTGGCGCAATGGACATGATAACGTTCGTAACCAACCTCTCCACTTGGCAATCTCTGATGTGATTAGGCTACGGGACAATGTTTCGGCCTACGACCGATACAAGATTCGGCCTCGCGTTCTTCGAAACGTCTCTCATTTGGACTCGACCACAGAAATCTTTGGCTACAGGGCGAGTTTCCCCTGCGGAATCAGCCCAACGGCGATGCATTGTTTAGCACATCCAGACGGAGAACTGGCGACCTCAAGGGCAGCGGCCAAGGCGGGGATACCGATGGCCTTGTCCTCCTACTCAAACGTTGCATTAGAGGAAGTCAAAGCCGAAGGAGCTGGAAATCCTTACATGATGCAAATGTGCATTGTGAGAGACAGGAATCGCACCCTACAGCTGTTAGAAAGGGCTGAGAGTGAGTAGCTCACAGCGTTGCAAGTGCAGACTGACATATAGACAGAAGCCGGCTATGAAGCCCTCTTCCTCTCTGTCGACGTACCGGTGCTAGGACGACGGCTAGGAGAAATGCGCACGAACTTCGCCCTGCCGAACGATTTGTCCTTCCCAAATATTCTGTCCAGTGGGGAGGGCGACTTTGGTGATGACGAGACCAAGCGCAATGGGCCCACAGCTTTCGACGATACACTGGAATGGGAAGAAGTCATCCCGTGGTTGCGGAAGCATACAAAGATGGAGATATGGCTAAAAGGGGTCTCGTCGCCCGAAGACGTTGAACAAGCCGTGGCTACGGGTGTCGATGGTGTCATCATCTCGAATCACGGGGGACGTCAGCTCGATGGTGTGCCAGCGACGTTAGATGCGCTGCGTTCCTGTGCTCCAGTCGCCAAAGGACGCATAAAAATCGCCATGGATGGTGGCATCCGGAGAGGTTCAGACATTTTTAAGGCTGTCGCACTTGGGGCAGAGTTTTGCTTTCTCGGACGAGTCGCGATATGGGGGTTAGCTGTAAGTTCTTCTAGGCACATACCAGCCCTGCCACTAACATCCTTGCAGTACAAAGGTCAAGCGGGCGTAGAACTGGGTATCCGCATCCTGTACGAGGAGTTCAGATCAACAATGGCCTTGGCTGGCTGCCGCTCCGTTAAAGAAATAACGACGAACCATCTGAGTGTCTTGGAAGGCAACGGTATCCTTGCAAAGCTTTGATGTAGATGTAGGAATGGTATGATTGTTGACTTCAATTATGCACGCCAACTAGTATAGCATCAGCCAAAATTTACCCTCTCGCAACACATCAACCCAGGAGTAAACTTTGCCTCTATTGGAGATGCCGCTCTCAGGATTTTGTATGGCCCCCGCGACGTCACGTTGCTCCCATACCTCTCGCATGACCTTTTGTGAGGCAGTGAAGCCATTACAAGCGGATCGACTTGCACCCTTCTCCATCCACCCCATTAACCAATCCCGGGAAGACGTTGGCAGCGCTTCACATCCAGCGATGAAAGCTGGCCACGGCGTACCTAAAGACATCATGTTTGTGGGACCTTGTGCGATATCGAAGTCCCGTAGTGCTGTGATGACGTCGTTGACATGCGACTGCAGGATGAAAGGATGAACGTTGCGAATCCTCCGATAGAAGAATATCACTAACGCTGAGCCCATTGCTCTCAACATCGCTCGACTGGAAATCGAATGATTGGGTGTAATCTCGTTATTGCTATCTGACGGCACGGGAGTCTCAAAAACGCTGTGCTTAGCGGAAAAAGAGCATATCATGTGCTCTAGTCGTGTCGTCTTCCTTTGTAGAGAGTCTGTGAAGGCCCGCGGCATTTGCTCGGTCGTTTGCTCGAGAAAGTCAATGATGTTGGCGACTCTGGTCGTTTGCGATACCAGGCTGAGCCAGTCCTCTGGAATTCCATAAATATCCATATAGAGTGTCTTTGGCCATTCGCGAGGATCCGAAAGGTGAATATCTCGGAGACCAGCCTCCTGGTCTTTTGATGTTCCCATGTGGAGATCGCTATCTGGACCGTGTGTTTCCACTCGAAGAAAATCGTCGAGTTGAGGGTGTTCATCTGCCAACACTGCGTTCTGCTCCGAGGCCGACGAAACGCTAGAAACTGCCGTGCTTTTCTGTATCATCCTTTCTATCTTTTCCTGAAAACCGGCGCTGGTGAGGTCATGCAACATAAAAGTGCTTTCACCAACGATCCGGAGCCAGGTATACACGTGGTGTAGTAATCGAGCTTTGCGAGAGACATCTCGCTTGGCCAGTCCTCGTAATCTCAACAGGCGCTCCGCATCGATGATGTAGCATCTAGCGTCGGCCGAATTGCCGCTCAGCGTCTACTGACATTTAGCACGATCTCCACAACAGGGTGGGATGCATACCGCAAGCGCAACGAGACTGAAGAGAGCCATTAGCTGGTCTTTGTACTTGGACTTTCCCGGACCAGCTGTTTCTGATTTCAAAGACTCCTGCATGTGGCTCTTAGCATGCCGTGAGGCATAATCCAGGATCTGGGTACCTCTTTGGTACGAAAGAACGCCAGGATAGTTCTGTGTCTTAGTAATGGTGTGTGCAGAGCAACCGATAATGGCGAAAAGGTTAGCCAAGTTTGCGTGTTTGACATTGGAACTCTGGAGAAACGTTATATCGGCGAGAGTATGTACGGCATTGCTCCAATTGAGAATCTCCCATGGCGACTTTGAGTGCATCGGCAGCGGCGCGAACTGGGAAATCACGACATCTCGAAAGTGCTTCAGAAGTACTTTTGCATCTTCTAGCACCTCGGCACCATTTAATTCCGTTTGTGTGTATGGAGGAGGTTGTGGGCTTGTGACTGCCGCGAAAGTACCCATACTTTGTCCACTCAGCAATGATTCGGCTTCGAACGAATGCCGTGGAAACTGATCTCCATCATTGAATCCATGTGGGTGACTAGCAACATTCGCTAAAACTTCGAGCGAATCGTGATATGTTTCGTCATGTATGACAGGCATAAGAAGACTCGTCGTAGAGCCAAACAAGTCGTTCCACCCGAGGACGGCAGAGTTATCGAGCAACGACTCCAGATCAGAGAAGGATCCGGCAGAATGGTAGCTGAAGAGATCGGACTCGTTCATCTCGATCCCTGTGTCACCTTCCACGTGGCGTACATCCTCCAACGGAAGCATAGAGGACGGACATGCTGGTGGATGACTGGGGATTTCGGCGCTGCTCGACGCGATTTCTTGGGAGAGAAGCGGAATGTTTGCTGGTGAGGATCTATGGGGCGGTAAAATGGAATCTTGAGGCACTTGGTCGTCTTGTTGCGGGCCATTGGGAGAGGCTGCTTCACCAGACTGCTCTGACAGGCTGTTAGTGCGAATCTGATATCTAGCCGATGGGATGCAGACGTTGATTTGGTTCCGTTGAAGAAGCGTCCTGAGACGCCGTTGTGCTTTGAGATGCTGCTTGCCTCTGGGCAAATGGCGTGGGTGGCGGTATCTGGGCCGACTTCAGAGCTGGCGGGCCGGTAGACATAGAAGCCCAGCGGATCTGGGAGGGAAAGCCTTCACACTGCAGGCCAGCGTTACGGCAGACAGAGCAACATGGCCGTGACTGATCACATTTGACATGGCGGCGCCGGCAGGTTGAGCAGCCGCCTAGTTTGTGAGTTCGGCGCGGCTGCGAATGTTTTCGCGTCGCGTTACGGCTACGTTCACTGCGCATGACGTCAGAAAGAGGTAGAGCCAAAGAACTCACGTTCCATACGGAGAAAGAACGTGATCGACTGGGATTTTGAGTTAAGACATCTAGAATGGTTGTCGATAACGAAATCGACATGGCAACAGCGGGGTTTGCATGATGA
>Ga0268250_10001432_pt1 | contig 10453 bp, 12 predicted proteins | sample AgamicAsSfe_FD_200448 | JGI IMG/M metagenome (GOLD analysis project Ga0268250, IMG submission 200448) | Agave microbial communities from Guanajuato, Mexico - As.Sf.e (v2) (version 2) | ecosystem: Host-associated > Plants > Phyllosphere > Phylloplane/Leaf | place: Guanajuato, Mexico | collected... | reverse complement strand
ACGTAGGGGTGGAGGAGGAGGAGGGGAGGCGGGGTCCGTGCGAGAAAGCGACTGGGTTTGTGAGTCCAAGGGGCTGTCTTCTTGCTCTTCCGATACGGATTGTAATGCTTGGGCGTCCGTGCCAGAGGAGGCGCCCCTCTCCTTAGGCTGGCCCGTGAGCATTGGTGCGGAGTGCACTCGACTTGGCATGCTGCTTCCCCTTCGATCCTGACCATCTCGCTGGCCGAGCGGGCGACGCTGCCGTAGCGAATCCGCTCCACTGCCGCCCGTCGCTGCATTTGCACTTATAGCCACGTCCGCGCTGGGTCCGACACCTCGCCATAGTTCTGCGGTACAGGCGTACCCGTGTATGATGTGAGGTGAATAGTAGCAAGCACGTTCAGCAGCCTCGGGAGAGTCAAAGGTAACTTTGATCCAGTGGTCGCCGCCTCGGTACGTATTTATTTTGCGGAGAGCGGCTTGTGGGAGCGTTCGTGGGACGGTCGAGCGAACTGTCGTTGTGAGGAGGGTGCTGAAGCGAGGGTTGGGTGGGTAGCGATCGTAGTCTTCATAGATGCGACCGCCGGACGTAGTTTCGTAGAATTCAATCGCGGCGTATTGGTGCTCACTAAGAAAGCCATAGAGGAGGACCTCGGTTGGCTCTTTGTATGTGGATGTTCCTGGAGCTGGCGGAGCACCGGAGCCCGGGGCCGTGAGGTCCATGGCGGATTGTGAATGAGGAAGGCGGCTGATTGCGTTGGAGCTCTTGTTGTCGCGACCTGATGGTGCTTTGTTTTCTTTCTCTTCTTGTCGCTTCTTGAAGGATGTGAATATGTCGTCGAAGGCTTTTACTTCTTCGAGTTTTGCTAGGTCGTCTTTTGTTGCTGGTGTTGCTGTTTTGCTGCGAGACATTGAGCGTCGATTTGTTGCTCGTCCAAAGGGGCCTTTCTCCATGGGTTGCTTGCGGTTGAGGTTCGAGCTGGAGAATGGTTAGCGTCTTGATTAATGGTGCCTCTCTGCTCAAGTCACATACTCAGCATACGCGTAGCCCCATGGTAGTGAAGCACCACTGGCATCTGTTGCACGTTCATCTTCTGGTACCGCATGTATCTGTGCTCCTGCCCGGAAGGAGTTCATCGTGGAGTGTATGTCTTCTACGAGGCTGTGTGAGTGGTGATGCAAGTATAGCACCATTCACAACTGGACCGGAGGAGAGGAGAGCTTGATATGGTCAGAGCAATGTTACACGACAGTTGAAGGGGTAGTGCGTTGCTATGTGTTGTTTGAGCTGTGTTTATTCACGAATCATTGTTTCACAATGTCGATCGGAGATCCATCCGTCCTACAACAACGTGGACGACGACATAAAAAGTTCACTCTACTCCGTAATATATGATGAAGACTCTAGTATCTCTAGTATACAATCATAACACAATTGATCGAGTCTCAACCTCCTCTTGTCTACAGTGTGGAAGATTTTGACAAGTGGTAATGTCCGAGCGTAAATGTAGCACTGGTGATTTGCGGACGATGATGGCAAGCATGCTGCAGAACATACCGACTCCCCAGAAATTGAAATTTCAGCTCAGAAAAAAGAGAGACTTCTGGAACTCACATTTCGAACTATATCATATTCAAGATTGTTTGATTCATTAAGATACACTAAGCTAATTAAGATTAACCATCAAGCCAGTACTACCCAGGCTCGCGACTGCAGCGCGGCGGCCATGAATCCTGCTCGCAATCTATATCATCAACATCGTCAACCCCAGATCAAACCAGTGATTTGTGCTGCGATCCAAACCCATCATTAAGTCGTTTTCCATCCATCGCAACCCCGCTAAAATCGCATTGTATCAATCAAAAAAGCCCAAATTGAAAATCAAAGCATCCCAGCCCATGTTCCAGAAGCAACTCGCACAGCAAGTTCTCCCATCATCATCATCATCGACCCCACTACATCTCAGAGCAATCCCGCTAGGCTGCTCAAGGGATCTGCGAGAAAGCCGGTGCAGACTGGAGGTAAACACCGTTCACCAACACTGGGCTCGTAGCAGAAGTACCCTTGACAGTTGTCCCCGCACTCTTTCCAGCCGCAGTCCAGTCAAGGGTGCAATCGCTGCTAGCGAAGAATGGAGAAATGGCGCCATTGACAAAGCTCTCTACGACTGAAAGCTCACCAGTAATCTCGGTCGAGAACTGACCAGGCACAATATCCAGCATGTTGGTCTCGAGGAAGCACATGACCTCAGCAGGTGTGAGCGAGCCAAAGTCAGTTCCGAGAGGGACGAAGTTGTTGAGACCCTGGTTTGAGCCGAGTTCAGTGGGTCCCAAGAGGTAAAGTGCGAGTATGTCGTCGGCGACGTTGGGAAGGGTGTAAGGGGTGCCGCGACGGAACCAGAAGTCGGGGAATGTCTCGTTGAGATAGAAGGGTGCGATGTTGGCGTAATTTGCGTTAGTCTCGTCGGTACCATTGGGGAGAGCGCGGTAGATGAAGACGCGCTCGGCGAGGGAGACAGCCACTGGGAGAGTCTATTAGCTCGAGCACTGCTGCAGGTACTGTACGTCAAACAAGTCTGAAACAAATCCCGACGACATTTTCGCCGGGATACTCTCAAACTGAAGTCCCACGACTGTGGAATGCTCAAACTTACGATGTTTAGCACCTGCATCAAATTCGGGGTTGTTGTCCTTGGACTCCTGGTAAGTGATTTGACGTTCGGCGTTGAAGGTGTCGACGCCGAATTGGCCCCCGTACCCTTCGGCGATGGCGGCGAGGCGGTCGAAGCGGGTGAGGTTGAAGTTGGCGTTATTGCCAAAGTAGGTGTCACTGCGGGAGATGGACTGGTCGATTTCGACTGCGGAAGTGTTAGTGAAGGTTATAATAACAATTGAAAAAAATTGAAAAAAAGGTGGGGCTGAAGATGAAGAAAGTACTTACAAGGACCGTGGTGCGAGATTCCGAGAGCAGGTCCGAGGGTGTTGGGGACGCGGCTGTCGGCACCACCGATAGAGTACTTGCCGGTGGCCAGGTCACCACCAGCGAGGAGACCAAGAGCCGAGAGGAAAGTGCAGGTGTCGTAGCCGAATCCGAGAGTGATCTGGCAGGCATTGGAGGCTTCGGCGAAGTTGGTGATTCCATCGCGTGCGATATAGCCGTGGTTTGCCATGGTGTTCAGGGTAGGGCACATTCCACGGACATCAGTAGTTTGAGGCCATTGGAACGGGTGAGCAGCGTCAGGAATCAGCACCTCGCCAGTCTCCTGAGGAGTAGGGACATCAAGGCCAGCCAAGACACCCGAAAAGGGCTGGAGGACACCACCGAGAAGACCACCGCCGAGAGGTAGAAGACCACTGAGGAGCTGGCGCTTATAAATCCTCTCCTGCTTCTCGTGTTCGAGGTCGCGCTTTGCGACTTCGCTGATCATGTGCTCAACGGCGGCTTCCTTGTCGGAGCGGACGGCGAGGAACTGAGCAGCTTCGGCATCGCTGAGCTTGCCCTCTTCGTAGAGCTTGCCGAAGGGGCAGGGAGAAGCATTGAGAAGGGTAGCCGAGGCTAGGAGGAGTGCTAAAAGTTTGATGGCAACCATGTTGTTGATGTTTGGTGGGTTGATAGAAGGTGAATGTGATGGGATAGAGAAGATGAGTGATGTCGAGAGGAGATGCTGGAAATCGTTGCTGGATGCTGTGGAGATGAGAGTGTTGATGATGAGGATGAGATTCAACTTTAAGCGGGCATTAGGCCAGGTTATATAGACATTTGAGCATCACAGAGACAACCTCTGCTCTTGGTGACAACACCGTGAAGTCCATCAACCGGAGATCATCTCAAAGTGATCGGCATTGTTGAACGTAAGGTTATCTTCCCCTCACTTTGCTTCCTCACTGTGATTGCTGGGAGTGGTGGAGATGGCGCAACGCTAGGATAAACCATTTGCCACTGTTAAGCATCACATTTGCCTCCACAATACGAATAAGGCTGACTAAGGTTCGCAAACCGACATGCTTAAAGTTCAATGGTGGATGACGATCGCAAAGGCAGGTGTTCCCTGGTATGTGGGAATGCCTTTTGCCGGTCCTAGCTGACCAGTCAGAATGCTGTTGTTGGCAAGCAGTGCCGTATCTTAACTATCAAAGAGATCGGCAGTGGCTAAGAATATCAAGTGTTTGCATTCTTTGTAAAATAAGGCTTTGCCACTAGGGGCGAAGCGCATTGAGCACTCTACGTGTCAAGTCCACCGACTTCGCCTCGAGTTGAGTCGTCATATTCAAGAAGTGCTAATTATCTAAGAACTTTTACTTTACGTAGCTCAAAACAGTATCGTGATGCTGTACCACAGACTTCAAGCCTGAGCGAGAGTCATATCCAGCATCCTTCCTGCCTAAAGCAGGCGGGAGCCAAGCCCGCACATCCGACGGCGTGTCTTGGTTTCATGCCCCAACAGCTACCGAGGCAGGGAATGTGCATGATAGTCAGCAGTATCACTATCAAATATGCATGCAGGATTACTAAAGCCAAAACAAGCTCCACAGAGCACTCGCGCTAGGGCAGCCACCATATGTCGATCAGATAAGGTTCATCATCCTTATTTTAGGGCTAAAGGAGGGGGGGCTGGGTATGGGGAATGCGGAACTAAACGCAGGTTTATACTTTGCGATAGGAGGTGATCCTCGAAGCTGCGCGTACAGTAGGTTTCCTGTCGATGATTATTTGCAGTAGTTAGGCTGTTTATCCAGGAATGAACTTGTGCTGGTAATTACTGAGGATGCGCTTGTCTCAGTAACCACCGTGTGTTGTGCTGGACTCTGCCCACCAGTGAACTAGCGTAGGAAGGGTTAGTAAGGCCTCGTCATCCGACAGTCATACTAATCGCCCCTCACGGTAAAAGCTCAACAAGAGCGCCATGAACATTATGCTTAACAGACTTAGCATCCTGCACAGCCGGACAATAATATCCCTCACCGAACAAGAAGCCGGTATATGTAGTAGCTAAGCTCCAGCCATCTTCTTCTTCATCCAGTGACAGCCATAGCCCCGAGCTCATAGCGAACCAATACCTCGCACGCTATCTGCAAAGATAAGAAACCCATGCTAGTCGACGTTGCCCATCTCACTCGGCAAGTTTCAGTGTCAGGCACACTCCCCAGCGCTAGGAGCGGCACAAGGATAGAGGTGCGCCATCCCGGAAACGGTAGGATACCTTATCTCAACATTTGCAGGGGATCGTAAGCGAGTGGAGAGTGTTGCGTTCTTTGGTAGAGGCGATGAAGGGCGAAAGTTAAGATAAGGTAGTCGTGCTGGTGGTGCTGCAAGGCGTGACAGTTGAGATGAGGTTGGAACGGTAGCTCCGCGGGAGATTGTGGATCTGCGCAGCTGACTCGCGTGCGAGCATTCCTTATCAGGAAATCGAACGACATGTTGCGAGATAGGAGAGGACGTGCAAGACCAGAATGATATGGCTAATGCCGAACAGGAAGGACCTGCGCGGACCTGCTCGCCGGCAATGCTGATAGAGGATTGTGTGAAGCCGGCACGGCCACGACAGAATTCATGGACCACCGAGGCGACGCCGTATGAGTATAACTTCAGCCCAAGCTCATTAAATATAATCCTCAGTACGCCACTATCCGCCTGTCATTCAGACGATTATTTTAGTAATTTTCAGCGATTGATTTGAGCGAGTATCGACTCCTGTGGCAGTACTGTCAACTCAAGGGGTGGGCCACGAATTCTGTCGTGACCGTGCCGGGTCAGCGGAATTGTATACGCGACTTGTAGCGCATCATTCGTTGGACGCGCTTACGCGCTGCGACTTTGATAAGGCGGTATATCTTGGTTTGAATCCTCCTCATGCATAACTTGTCAATCATGGAAATCCCTGTGCCGCTCGCTATCTTTGCCTCAATCCTTCGAGGTGGCGACGTAGCAGGCTTGTATGCTGGTGGTACGTCTTCGCGCTGCACGGCGTGTCTCGGTTTGAAATATCCTCATGCACAGTGAGACTAGCATCAAATGGCTCATGAGTCATTTATGGGATATCTTGCAATGCTCGCTATTCTCCGCGTTGGTAGACCTAGGCAGCGACGTAGCAGGCTTGCATGCTGGCGCCAACACAGTGACATTTCTTGCTAAACTGCAATTAAGCTTGTTGCGGTGGCACTGTTGGCGTTGTGTCGCACTCGTGCAAGGATGGTATGCCAAAGGAGGAGGTGTCGGCTCAATGGCCAGATATTCCTGCTTTCTCGCTGAGATGTGGTAGTGAAGAGGTTTGGAGGTGACATTTCTGCACTCTTGCTACCTACCCTCCTAGGCAAGACCTGTCAGGCTCTGTCTTTTAGAGAGGAGACAACCCTGTTTGAGCCCGGGAAGCGTGCCGTACGAGATGGTGGGGCGTTTATCGAAAGCATGTTAGGCTGTGATTGTTTGAGCACTTTTGAAGAAGCATCAAAAGCTCCAGAGTAGATTCCCAATCAAGCCATCAAAGATGACATCTTCCATAGAGTCAGGAATCTGTGGCACTCTAGGGTAATCTCCAGCCTGCTGCGGTCGTTCAGGCCCTCCCGATCCTGCTGTAGAGCCCAAGAGCATGACTGTACTGAGGTCGCCTCGGTCGCCTCCCATGGGAGGCCACTTGTAGTCTGGATCTTTCTTCTTCATGGCGGCACTTAGATTCGTGATGGTGTCGTAGGCAGACTTGTAGGAGTCTGTGCCGTCCATGTGGTGGTTTGGAATCTCACGATGGAGCCACCTATCCTGATTAGAATGATTTTTAGAAGTGTGAAGCTGAGGACTTACCGCTGTAATCCTTGCATAATTGCCTGGTCGGTTATGTTAGCATCGACAGCATACGAGAATAGCGGCGAAGCTTACACGCAACCAGTCAAAAAGCATCGCCGGAGCGCCATCGCCCTTGAGCATCCTCGTGATGTGCTCTATAATCTCCACGAGGACTCTATCAATCTTGCTTGGTGATGTCTCCTGTGCGCCATGTGTACGCAATACCATGGTCATCCTGATACCGATTATCAGAGTACTCAGAACATGGACCCACTCTGGAATTGCCATGATAGCAAGGTCATTCATCCTGGCATGCAGGAAATTGTCAAAGTACGCTTCGACTGCGGTTATGCATGCCTTGTATTGTGTTAGCATCTTGTTGAAACCATGGTGATCAGTGTGCAACGTACACGGAGTTGCGGTAAGAAATCAGCAGAGTCTCGTGGCAATGCCCGCGTCACAGGCTGCATCGGGTCTAGAAGGTAAACATATGTGTAACGATATGCTGAGATGAGCCAAGCTGCGAATCAAGTCAGAAATGCTGACCCATAACTTCACAGCTCATACCTGGCACGTATTCAATCTGGTTTTCCGAAGACATATACTTGTCTCCCCAGGCCTGAAGTTCCTGGCTGATATGACTAGCAAAAGAATTGTCTAGTCCCGCAGCAGCAGAGCTTGACTTTTGTCCGAGTTGAGACTTCCAGCCCTAGCCATTCTGTCAGAAAATCCGCGTGATGCTGTAATGACACTGACCTACGTGTATTCTTTCCACTATTCTAAGCAAATCAATCATGCTCTCAAAATACACATCTTCAGGTTCTTCGTGTGCTTGATGTAAAGCTGTCGCACACTTTGAGTAGTAGGCACAATACAGAAATGTTGGCGCACGATTCAAGCCAAAAACCTAGAGATTGTTTCACGATTAGAGCGTGAAGGAACAAATGCAGACACTGGTGATCTCACATTCAACCCATGAGTGGAGAGGTAGTAGCAACCCAGTAAAGCGCGCTGTACTTCGAGACTATGATCATTGTTTTGAGTCTGACCCGATCGTTTCTCAACAAGATCGTGCATGCCATGTTCCACCAAGACCTGGCAATTTCGATACAGCTCAGCCATCTTTGGTCGATAAGCATAGTGATGCCAAGCAAGGAAGACCAGAAGGCTTTGCAAGATGGCAAGGCTTTGTTCGCAATTGATGAACGTCTTGAATGCGATAAAGTGTCTGAAGACTGTTTCGCAGACTAGCTGAAGTCCTCCGTCGCTGTAACTGGCAACAGCCAGAATGGCGAGTAATAGAGGAGCTTTGTCACGTTCCAGAAGTGTTCTACAAGAGTGAGATCGCGGAATGATAATGAATGGCCACTGTGGGGAAAGCGATGTCCGATAGTGATCGAGAAAGGCATCAGCTTCCTGCCATGAGAGCTTGCAAAGTACGGAGATGTCCTCTCATGGTCAGTTCTGCATAGAATCACCACAGTTGAAATGCTTACACCATCAACACTAAAGCTCCCTAAGCTTTCGAAAAGGGTTTTACCAAAATCATCCACCTTCTGATGCCGCTCATCTGACACATCCATGAGTTTCGACCAGTCTTGTTCTGGCATCATGCCAGTCGTGAGGTTCTCCCTCGTCACGAGATTCGGAAGCTCGGAAGTGTCCAATACACCTTCGGAATCCTGAGGCCTATCGTATGTTCAGCTTGCGATTGAACATGCTTCCGATAGTATGTCTGACTTTAGCTGTCTCGGCCTACGGGGGCCTGGCACTTTGGCAATATGAGGTGTGCATGTCTTTTTCAAACGTAGACATCTTTCACAATCACCACCATCACTCATGGTACAAGCCAGCTTCTGCTTGCGACATGCCTCACAAGCTTGTAGACTTCTGCCTTTTCGGATGGCTTTGTTGTCCATGTTGAGATGTGGAGTGCCGGAGCTTGAGTACTCCGGGCAGAGGTCAATACAACGTGACTTCACTGACTTGGCTGCGTCTCTAGACTCTTCCAGGTTCAGTAGGAGGACTGAAGGAAGCCGAACGGAACCTCTTCCGAACAACCATTGACCCCGCATCAAGTCTTATCCCGCTGCTCCTCTTTTGATCAACAACATCATCCCGTCTGACATCCTCGGCAGTAAGATGGCATGCTGGTATGGTGGCCACTATGGCTCAGATCCTCGTTCTTCGCGATCAACCCCCAATCCACCAATATCTAGAACTTACAGCCACTTCCCCGAGGCATTGTCGCCAGAAGTTCGCAAGCTCTACTGGGCCACAAGGACGAGCCCAACACTCGCAAAGGCCCACTCGGCTGCCATATCATACTATCTTCTCGGCAAGATCTCGCCTGCAATTGAGACTAATACCACTACACCGCCACCACAATGGCCGGAACCAGCAGTGAAACAGCCAGCCCCCTCTCCTCCGCCGTTCAGTCCAAGATCCAGTCCATCCTCGACGCCGTTACCTCTCCCAAGTCCAAAACAGGTGTCTCCGGTCTAGTCTTCAACGTAATCAACAAAGACGGCACATTCCTGACCCAAACATGTTCCGGCACTCACGCCCTTTCCGGGCCAGCATCCAAGACCCCAATGTCACTGGACAGTGTCTTCTACATTGCAAGCTGCACCAAGATGATCACCGGCATCGCATGCATGCAACTCGTGGAGAACGACCAAATGAAGCTAGACGATCACGAGTGGCTATACAGTGTCTGTCCCGAATTAAAAGAGAAGAAAGTGCTCAACCCCACTGGCGACGGCCTCGTCGACCGAAAAGGCGAAATCACCTTACGCATGCTCCTCTCCCACACCGCCGGGTTCGGCTACACCTTCTTCAACGATCGTCTTCGAGATTACAGCAGACCGACTGGCTACGATGAGTTCGGCGGCGACATCGAGGACTATCTCGAGATGCCGCTGGTCAATCAGCCGGGCCAACGGTGGGAATACGGCATTAACATTGACTGGGCCGGTCTTGCCGTTGAGCGAGTATCGAAGCTCCGCTTGGATGAGTACTTCAAGCAACACATCTTTGAACCTGTAGGGATCAAGAATATCTCGTTTGTGCCGAGTAAGCATATGCGCGAGAATCTGGTAACGATGCAGCAGAAATATGTGGATGGCACGTTTGGCGACGCCGATCAGCTGTGTCGGAGGGCGATTTGGCATGCCGAGCGTGGTGGGAAGGGTGAGAAGGATATCTTCCACCCGGGTGGTGCGGGCCTATTTGCTCAGCCTGCTCAGTATTGTCGTAAGTCAAAGTCATGCTCGGCTCAATACCGTCATGAGACAAAAGTTCGAAAGCACCACGAGGGGGAAGTGCCCGGAGGGTCTGCTCAGACTTGTGGCCTAGTACAGTACCTTGCCCACTTCCTGCACACTCGACCCAATGACCCCTTACCACACTCCACCCCAACTCTAACCACACACACAGTCCTCCTCTCCACCCTCCTCGCTCACGGCACCTCCCCACTCACCGGGTCCCGCATCCTCACCCCCGCCTCCATCAGCACAATGTTCACGAACCAAATCCCTCACCTCCCCTCCTTTGGCCGCGTCGGTATCCCAGCCTCCAAACCCTGGCTCACCAACCCTATTCCGGACATGTTGCCACAAAAGGGCGATCCGGACCAGGGCTGGGGTTTGACGTTCATGCTGACGGAGGAGAGGTTGGGGACGACTGGGAGGGGAA
>Ga0268250_10001431_pt1 | contig 10453 bp, 8 predicted proteins | sample AgamicAsSfe_FD_200448 | JGI IMG/M metagenome (GOLD analysis project Ga0268250, IMG submission 200448) | Agave microbial communities from Guanajuato, Mexico - As.Sf.e (v2) (version 2) | ecosystem: Host-associated > Plants > Phyllosphere > Phylloplane/Leaf | place: Guanajuato, Mexico | collected... | reverse complement strand
AGTGGTGGCTGAACCATCTGCTGCATCACAAGATGAGCTTCACTCAGGACTTTGCAGCCACTCAGCAGGCGATCCAAAGCTCACTTGTTACCACGATCCGCTCAACCACCGCAATATCAGCAGAAGACGTTGGATTCCACCGGTCGTCAGATCCGCAAATAGGGAAGCTCATCGATGAGCAGACAGCGCGCATCTTGGCACTTGCTCAAAAGTTACTTCATAATGCATCTTCCGCAGCAAATGCAGCACGACTAGGTTTCAAGGATGTGGAAGATATCGACGCGAACTGGCGAGGCGTGGTAGATTCTGTCGATATTTTACTCGAAAGAGCAGATACATGTCTGGACGAATTCAGTGGGCTCCGAAAACAACAGGATGCAAGCTCGCGTGATCAATCTCCTGCACGAAAGGCGCAAACAAAGAGAAATCCAGTGTCGCGCGCTGAGAATATCGACAAGCCTCAACTCCTGTTCGATCACCTCCCTGAGAACTTCACGCCTGCTCCCTTCGTACCACTGCTCAGCACGAAACCCCATGCGTCACTCTCAGACTTGGATGAAAGTTTACACCTTTCGAAGAATCATCACAACCATGACCAATACCACCATCCATACGAGAAAGAGATCCAGGCATACCAGTATCCTACATCGGTCTACATTGCATCAGAGCCAACCCCATATACTCCTTGGGACAACACTACAGCCACTTTTGTCGACACTTATGAAGGCGTACTAGCCATGCTCGAAGAGCTCAAAGGAGTAACAGAAATCGCAATCGACCTTGAACATCATGATATACATTCCTACGTGGGACTTGTATCACTAATGCAGATCAGCACTCGCAACAAAGATTGGATTGTGGACACTTTGAAGCCATGGCGGCGAAAGCTTGAAGTGCTGAATGAAGTATTCACAGATCCGAAGATCATAAAGGTGTTCCACGGAGCACAATCGGACATGATCTGGCTGCAGCGTGATCTCGGGCTGTATGTCGTCGGTCTCTTCGATACACATCACGCTTCGCGTGTGCTGGGATATACAGGAGGAAGTCTGGCCTTTTTGCTCAAGAAGTTCATAGACTTCGATGCTCAGAAACAGTATCAACTTGCTGACTGGCGCGTACGGCCTTTGTCTCCCCAACTATTCGACTACGCTCGATCGGATACCCATTTCCTTCTCTACATCTACGACAACATGCGCAACGAGCTCATTGAAAGGTCCAATTTCAGCAATCCAGAAGAGGATCGAATTCAAGCAGTGCTGGAAAAGTCCAAGGATTACGCGCTGCAAAGATATGAGCACTACGATTATGACTACGATAGAGGTCTCGGGCGTGGCGGCTGGTTCGGTCTGATCCAGAAGAATCTTGCAATGTTGTCAAAAGAGCAGTTCGCAGTGTACCGTAAAGTCCACCGGTGGCGTGACACAACTGCGAGACAAGAGGATGAAAACCCAATCTCGATCATGCAGAATCACGTACTTCTCAACATCGCCCGGGGACTTCCGCGCGATACACCAGGGCTTTTCTCCATGGCGCACCCGCTCTCGCAGACATTGCGATTGCGTGCTACAGAGGTGCTTGACCTCATCAAAGACACGCTCGGTAATGCTGAGAACGAGCCAGACATGAATACCAAGCTCTCCGAGATCATGGCGTCCATGCATGGTGCTGATCGGTATAACCACAACACTGCAAATTTCAGCGTGGCTCCAGCCGTGCCGGAGCTCAAGCAGTCGACTCCTGCGAACATATCAACTGCTGCGCCACTAGCTGGTCAAGTGACAGATCAGGACATCCGAGCCATTTCATCAGCGTTCTGGGGACCAACACTCGAGCGCAGAAAAGGCTTTCCAGCACATCCTTTACCAAGCCTCGACCACCTCTTCCAGACCCTCCCGCACATCTCCCAAAGCGCCAACGCCACCTCCACCTTCGCCGCTGCACTAACCCCAGCAGCCCCGCCACAAACTTTAACACCCGCACGTCCCAGCACAGCCGATAAAATGATCCAAACAATATCCACAACAACACCTCCATCAACACTCGGCAAGCGCAAAGCCTCCGCCCTCGAGTCCGCACCCGACATATCTCCACCAAGTGCCGCCCCAGCAGCTATACCAGCCAGCGCGAGAGACAGCCTAGCCGCACAAGCAGATCTTTCGGCACTTTACGACGATGACGAGGACGAAGACCCCACAGCCTCTCGCGCAGAGCGCAAACAAGCGCGCAAGGCCGAGAAGAAAGCCGCGCAGGAAGCGAGACGCGCGGCGCGTGCTGTTGCTGCTGCTGCTTCTGCAAATGCAAGTGGGAATGACGCTGCTATGGGCGGTGCTGGTGCTGATGATCAAGACGGCGAGGATGATGGTATAGCGGGAGAGGAATCAGCGCCTTTTGATTACGCAAGTGCGCCTAGCATACTCAACTCCGGGGCTGTGGAGGACAGAGCGGGGCCGAGGAGGAGGGATAAGGGAAAGGGGAGAGGAAAGGATAAGCATTATAGCCCGTATGCGAAAATGTTGGAGACGAAGGGAGGGTTGAAGGGGAGGACGGAGCAGACGGGAAGGAGCGCGACGTTTGGGAGGTAGGGAGGATGTGTGGTGTGCAATTGTATAGAGGATGTACTTAGATGCAGCGTCACGAGCACTGTAGAACAGAGCCTAGCCAACTGCACAAGCTATGATCAAACGTTCCGATGGTCTTGAACTTCCATCTGTTGTCTAACATTCTTGTTATGACACTGACCATCCTGCACACACGTCCCTCATAACATCTCTTCCCTCCCTATCATACACTGCTTTAACCCAGCCCAGCCCTCGAATTCTTGACAACATGCGCGATCGGCTGCAATATGCCATTCCCATCCTTCCCAATCGACATCCCCATACTCCACCCCATCTTCTCCAACATCGCTCTCCCTCTATTCTCCACACCCAACACCGGCGCATTCGCACCCACCACATCTCCATCTCTATACCCGATATCCGCTCTTGCGCCAACCCCCCCAGATCGACGCGGCACAGCTGATGGGCCCTTCGGACTCTTCCCCTTCTTGTCCAACCGGCCATAGAATCGGCGCTCCACTTGACTGCGCAGCCTGCCAAACAGCTCCTCACTGAAATCGATCGTCTTCCCCGTCTTCTGCAGCACCGGAAACCTCTGCTTCCCACTCCCCTTACTCAGACTCTTCAGCTGAAACACCGCCGCAATCTCATGCACAGTCTTTCGATCGCGCTTGTCCATCGGTGGCAACGCCCGACTCTGCATGTCGTCGTTGAGGAGGAAATCTTCGAGTTCGCGGCCCAGCTGGGTCAGGGACATGCCTTCATTGTAGCGGGCCTTGAGGTCGGGCTTGAATTTGTTCTTCTTGCCGAGGAGGCCGGCTTGGCGGAGTTCTTCACGTTCGCGCTTCTTGGTGGCTTTTTTGCTGCGATCGGCGGCCCAGGAGTCGCGGAGGGCAGTGGCTTGGTCGGAGTCGGAGAGACCCCAGGTCAGGGGGTCGTTGCGCCGATCTTTGCGCGCCGAGCGGGATATGCTGGCGCGCGAGCGATCGGTGATGTCGAACGAGTTATTATCAGCGTCGCCCAATATGTCGCCGAGTATGTCGTCGTCCGAGTCATCTAGATCCATGTCGTTCAGATCGTCAGGAAGGAGGTCGAGCTTGCGCTGTTTACGTCCGGCTTTGCGTCCTTTTTGACGGGAAGCACGACCGAAAGGCATGAAGCCATCGGAGTATTCTGCTGGATCATTCGCGGCGAAGGCTTGATCGAAGAGCATGAGCTCATCTGAGCCTAGACCTAATGCTTCTTGCTTGGCGAATAGACGAGCGAGCTTCTCGTCGTCGAGACGGGCTTGACGCCGTTCGATCAGGTCAACCTCATCTGCGAAGGCCTCGTCGTCGTCGCCGCTATCGATGTCATCGTCGCTATCTTCCTCTTCCTCTTCATCTTCGTCACCATCCTCATCCTCGTCATCATCGTCGTCATCGCTCTCCTCATCATCGTAGTCTGGCGTGTTCTTGGCCTTCTCCTCGAATGCGACAATGAGCTCAGCCGCACCAGGCATATCAAGCTGAGCATGAGGAATCCAGCGAGCCTCGTCGACACCTTGACCATCCCATACAATGAGATACTGCAAGCCTGATGGGCGGTGTCGTTTGTTCAAGACATGCTCGACAACTTCCAACAATTCTTCAGATGTGGACAGCTCGTCGAAGTCTTCTAAATCGGATGAGTTCCAACCATCTATATTGGTACGGTCCTCGCTCAAGTCGGAACCCTCGAATAGGTCTTGAAGGTCATCTCCATTCTCTTTCATGTTTTCGACGTAGTCTGCAAGGGCGGCTTCGATAGCCCTGTCCTTCTTGCTCACCGGACCTTGAGTCTCACGCTTACTGGGGCGCGAGACCGTGTTCGGCATTCTGGAAGTGGCCTGTGTACTGCGACTAATTGCCTTGCCCTTTCCTGACAACTGATGACTAGGCGCATGCGCGAGTTCGTGCTCAGATACAGATGTAGCGTCCTTTTCGTCTTCCCAGCCAGCTGAATCATCCTCATCCTGGTGCTTTCCGTCATCAGCATCTGTTTGTTGAGACATGAATGGTTTGTTGCTTCTTCGTTCGCCGGGAAGTAGCTCGTAAGATTGTGACGTCTTGTTCGCTTCTGGGAGGGTGTCTACATTCTTGACAGGTAGTTGTGCTTGAGGTAAAAAGACCGAGTGTTGGAGTGGCGCTGGTAAAGGCGCCTTCGATATCGGGCCGCTCCGCCCACGAAACAGAACAACTTCATCGCCAGATACTGATGGTGATGGTGATGGCGCACGAGGTGCTGGTATCGGTGCTTGTATCGGGCCTCGTATCGGTGCCTGTGTGGGTGCCTTTGCTGGTGCTTGTTTCGCTGCAAAAGCAATTGGAGCGGGTTCCGTACTGGACTGTATCGAGGTCTGTTGCAGCACCTGTTTCTGTGCAGATGGTGTTACGGCAGCTGGTCGTGGATTGGCCTCCTCTTGCATTGAGTTTTTTGGGTCTTTATTCTCGTCTTGCTTCACCGGCGTAGGGTCCGTACTGCGAACGAAGCTTATAGATTGCTGTCGTAGGCTCTGGCCAGAACCGAACCCAGAGCCTCCTCGAAACGAGCCTGATCCTCGAGCCTGAGCGGCCGCGCGCATTGAGAATGGAGCATCGTCGAGATCTTCGTCCGAAGTCCAACCTGCCTTCGGTTACCATTGAAGAAGCTTTGCGCTCGGAGAGTGACCTTACCTCCCTTGCTCCGTGGCGTCTTGGGTGACTGGAAAGAATGATTGCTTGGGTTGCGGTGTCGAGGCGTTCCGGCCGACTTGCCACCGATCTTAGCCTTCTTCCCTCTTGCCATGATGAGTCGCACAAGAAACTTTGTCTGGAAGCGCAGAATGTAGCTCTGTGTTACAATGCCACTTGCGTTTGCCATGAAGAAGGAGCAATCGATAAGGTACATAAAGTGGGGAGTATCATGACGTTGTGTCACCGCCTGCGCATGCCTCCTCGTCTCATCTTCGACATCACAGCAGTTCAGCGCATCTCAAGAACACGAAGTCAGTCCAGTACGGACACTTGCACCAGGACTAGTCTCGCGTTGGTGTGACTTCCCAGATGAGACAACAATCGTAGTAGTCTGCGCCGAAGCAGCGTGATTGATCGCTTATCGCCGTTGCCAGCAAGGTGCTCGCTCGCATGTTGACACCCGAACATGAAGACATAGCTGTACAGGAATTCGAAACACCCTTCGCTGCCTAGCTACACATCATGAGCAGTCTAGATATTAATCGCTATAGTCAGCGCCTTGTCAAGCTCTTTTGGGATCCTGAGCCTAAGAACGATACCACCATCGACTCCACGATATGGTGCTTGGGTGTCAAGTATGATATAGCAGGTAGAGCAGGAACTGGAAACAGTGAGCCAGCTCCTCCGGTTATTCTCACACCTCCGGCAGAGATCACGAAGGCGCCGCAGAGAAGACCACCTGTGGAAACTCAAGAAAGCTATGTCACGGTAGAAAGACCTCAAGATGTACCATCGAACACGAACGGTATTTCTCTGTCGTCCAGTAGTCCTCCTGCATCCGAAAGAACGCCCAGCGGCAACCCTGCTTCGAGTGAAGGTTGGCCATCAGCTTTCCTCAATGACTTTGAGTCACGAATCTGGCTGACATACCGCTCGAATTTCCCACCGATACCAAAGTCCGCAGATCCGTCCGCGACATCTGGTATGTCTCTCGGACTGCGCTTGAAGTCACAGTTTTCAGGCCCTACTGGGTTCACATCAGATAGCGGCTGGGGTTGCATGATAAGATCAGGTCAAAGCATACTTGCCAACACTTTAGCACTCCTATATTTTGGCCGCGACTGGCGCCTACCAGAAGTAGCCTCGACGACCGCTGATGAGGTCAGCACCGACACAGAGCTCGAGGAGAAGCGCCTAATCTCACTTTTCGCCGACCATCCTTCGGCACCTTTCTCAATCCACAACTTCGTCGCTCATGGCGCTACTGCTTGCGGAACACATCCTGGTCAATGGTTTGGGCCATCCGCAACTGCCGCCTGTATACAAGCTCTGGCCTCTGCACATGTGGAAAGTAATCTACGCGTCTACGTCACGGGCGATGGTCCTAATATTTACTGCGACGCGCTCCTCAAAGTCGCTCGTCGTGGCGGGGACACGTTCCTTCCAACACTGCTACTCGTTGGCACTAGGCTGGGCATAGATCGCATCACGCCAGTCTATCGTGATGCTCTGGCCGCATCGCTAAAGATGCCTCAATCAGTCGGCATTGCCGGTGGTCGGCCTAGCTCGTCGCATTACTTCGTTGGCGTGCAGGATACGACTTCTTTTTTCTACCTCGACCCACATACTACTCGTCCAGCGCTCGTACATCATGAAGATCCAGCGCAGTACACCTCTGCAGACATAGCGACATGCCACACGCGGAGGCTGCGACGATGCGGAGTTGAGGAGATGGATCCAAGCATGCTAATTGCTTTTCTCTTCAAGACCGAGCAGGAATGGGACGACTGGAGGAGGACGGTGGCGGAGGCACCGGGCAAGGCGATATTTCATGTTTTAGAAGGAGAAGGAGAGCAAGGTGAACAGAGGAGTGGTGAGCCCAGCGGCTGCGGCGAGAGAGCAAGCGCGATCGACGAGGTTGAGACTTTTGATGACGAGGACGAGGACGATGCACGTAGTGAGGAGTTGCTTTGACCAGAACGCTCAACGATGACTGGCGGCACGAAGGGAAACAATTGGTGTGGAGTATGAGTTGTATATTGCAGGCGCACGATTGGTGATGAACACGGCACGGAGGTCTCTCAGCATGATATTATGATATTAGATACCCCGAAGACGTTCTTCTCTCAGCTTGACAAGTCTAAGATATGCATGACCCATACAGGAATATGACACAAGTCAGAAAGGAATTCTTACTGCGAGCTACTCTGGCTGGAGCGAAGCGCCAAGAAAAGCTGTCCATTAATTGGTGCGGATCAGGCGCCTCCGCCCCAGCTCTATCTATGGCATTTCAAAAAGCCCATATCTCTTTCCCATGCACTTCACTTCCTTTTCGTAACCTTAACACACTCTTCGTCCATTCATATACACAGAAGCTCAGAGCAGTATCTTCACTGCATCCAGACACCACAGTTCAAGATGGCGACCAAATCAAAGGGCATCCTCATCTCAGGAGCTGCACAAGTAAGCTCCAATTCCCCCTTCTTGTCCATCTTCCACCCTCTATCGCCACGCGAGTCCATGCCGGATAGCCTTCACGAAGCTGATGATCAAAGGGCATCGGCCGCTGCATGGCCCGCACCTTCCTCTCCAGAGGCCACCACGTCTACATCCTCGACATCAACGAGCCCGAGCTCGACTACACCGTGAACACGCATCTGAAGCAATTCCATCCCCGCGTCGCCTCTTCCCTTTGCAACCTACGCGACGTCGACGACATCCGCAAGTCCGTGGACAAAGCGGCAAAGTTCTTCGGCGGACGTATTGATGTGCTCGTGAATAATGTGTGTATCACACCTGCCTGTGAACTCGAAAGTGTGGCAACATACTGAATTAACTGCTAGGGTGGCATTGCGCATCCTTATTGGAAGGACGGCAAAAGCATGGACGCCAAAGACACCATCGACCAATGGCGCGCCTATCTCGAGACCAACCTGACTGCACCCTTCGCCGTCTCGCAAGCCGCGATCCCTTACATGAAAGTCGCGGATGACGAACAGGAGCATGCAGGCATTCAAGCTGATTCCACTGGCGAAGCGGGACCCTGCATCGTGCACGTCTCATCATTTCGTTGGCAGCAATCAGATCCTAATCAGGAGGGCTATGCGAGCTCCAAGGCGGGCTTGTTTGGACTGACGCAGAGTATGGCTGTGACGTGCTCGCAGTGGGGTATTAGAGTTAACATGGTGGCACCGGGACGGATCAAGGTGGCGCATGAGTGCCGTAAGGGCGATGAGAAGGGGTTGAATTGGGAGCATGCGGATGAGGATGTGGATTCGCATCCTACGAATCGTGCGGGTAGACCAGAGGATATTGCTCAGGGGATAGAGTATATCATAAATGCGGGATTCCTGACTGGACAAGATCTCACGCTGGATGGTGGCGCGCTTCGCATGAAGAACAAAGCTTAGATGGTATTCGAGGATGGGCTTTCGGTAGGCGATACGGTCGAGTGAAATGATGCCAACGGTGGTGATATTGATGAGGATATGCGAAAGTCCACGGCGCGAAGATAGAAAGCAAAATAGATCACGATTCACGACGGCACTCTCCACGAGTTTTGGCTTTAACTACCTCTATAACAACACTTCCGTTCTCTCGATGACGCCGAGATAGCAAAAGTAAGGTATAAGTACAGGAGTACGAATAGACTGTCGACGGTACTCTCCATGCTTTCAATCCTTTTGATCTTTTATATATGAAAATGCTTCTTCTCTTATGACAAGATTGAATGATAGTCCACAAGGTATTTGGACGAGAACACGAAAAGGTTATCTACGGCACTCTTCACAAGTTTCATCGTTTGACCTCTTTTTAATAAAAACAGCTCTAGTCTTATGCTAGGTTAAGTTAGACAGAACAAGGCACCAAGACGATTATACGGAAAATATATCTAGGGCACTCTTCCAAAGTTCTTTCTTGAACTCTTCTATTGTCAATTACTCAACCACTGCCTTGTAGACATTTCTGATGACGGTATAGTATTATAGCATGTACCGGACAAGATACACTACGGCACTCTCCAGAGCCAGTCTAGGTGGGTGAGCAGCAATTATTAGGCACTGTTCAGAGCTGCAAGGATAGGTCCTGAACATCCTATATAACCTTATCCTTAGACCCACGTTCTATCTCCGCCGCCACCGCCACGGTCGTCTTTCTATCCGGGACCTGCTGACTCTGCGCCAACTCCGTCCTAGCATGTAAGTGATGAGAACTATAGGCCTCTCTCGATATATTCGTGAAAATTATATACCTATCTTTGCAAATATTCGATTGCCCTTCTAGTATTACGGCACTCTCCCTAGCTATATCATGGCCACCCTGGCCTTGTATGCTACCTATAGCAGGAGCAACGGGAGCCACTGAACGCGGCGGACGGACCAGTGAAGAGAACGGAGAAGGTGCTGACGAAAAGCCTCACAGGGGACAAGGCGCGGTGCTAAGAGGTGGCGGGTGAGGTCTTGGCAGCGTTGAAGGAGGGTTTAACGGCGGTGTCTTTGCCCGTATCGTCGGCTTTGGGGAGACTGGTAGGGAGTGCCATGAGGCCAAAAGCTCAGTCTGAAAACTTCTATATAACCTTATCCTTCGATCCATGTTCCATCTCGGCCGCTACAACAGCCATCGTCTTTCCATCGGGGACCTGCTGACTCTGTGCCAACTCCGTCCCAGCAAGCTCTATCCCACCCTCCACCGCCTCTCTCTGGCCATCCTCTACCTCAGTCGCCGCATTCCCCTGTGTATTAATCGTCAAAAAAGGACACAACGCCACACACACCACCGAACACCCCAAACAATACCAAAACACCATCGAATACGGCTCGCCCGGATTATTAGCATAATACCCCGTTTTGCTCGGCCTCGCCTGCACATTATTGAATATCGCCGTGCTAATCCCAAAGCTTATCGTGACGCTCAACCTTGTGATCATCTGCAGCAGACTGCCTGCCAGGCTTTGTTGTGAAGAGGGCATGCTGAGCATGACGTACATGTTGCAGACGAGGTAGCCGAGGTCGCAGCCGGCGACTGTGATGGCAAGGCCGGGGAGGATGAAGGGCCAGTAGCTGAAGGGGGGCTTGTTGAGAGCGAAGAGGACAAAGGAGATGACGTAGGCAATGTTGCCCCAGTACATTATTGTTTTGTTGGAGACGCGGTGGAGGATCACGCCGCCTATAACGTTCTGGGAGGGGGCAGTTAGTAGGA
>Ga0268250_10001429_pt1 | contig 10461 bp, 14 predicted proteins | sample AgamicAsSfe_FD_200448 | JGI IMG/M metagenome (GOLD analysis project Ga0268250, IMG submission 200448) | Agave microbial communities from Guanajuato, Mexico - As.Sf.e (v2) (version 2) | ecosystem: Host-associated > Plants > Phyllosphere > Phylloplane/Leaf | place: Guanajuato, Mexico | collected... | reverse complement strand
CTCCCTCATCCTGGTATCGACAACGCGAATGGTGATGTGCGAGCATTTCGGCAGGATGTCTCGACCCAAGTAAGTAACCCGATGGACCGAAAGTCTATCGCAACTTCCTTCAGATGCAGTCTCGATAATCAGATCCTCGAATCAATTTGATGTGAGAATGAGATGCACATACCAAGTATGATAACATCCGCGAACCAGTAGACTGGCTAAGGTTACTAGTCTGGAAAGTTTAGTGGCCCCCACTCCTTTAACGTTACTGCAGGCGTGCATGGCATGCGATTTAGACTTGTCTGTCTCGAGATCTCCGCTCTAGCATGTGGTCAGAGAGGCATTATTTCTTTAAATATGGTTTCCACTGCCACCATGCCCGCAGCTCGAGAGGTCTCTTCGATGATCTTTGACTGGCCCGACCTTGAAGCGATGCAACAGCATGTTTATCAACATTACAGTCCCCTCTGACACTCAGAAGGGCGATCTACGACGAGCCATTCGATCGCAGGCCGCACTAAGCAGTGCTGATTCTCGCAAGAGCACTATCGCTGCCAGAGCTACAGCCAATTCAACTTCACCTGAGGAACAGAAGTCATTGAGATTACGAGTACGGAGGAAGAGTAAAGCAAAGGCAATCAAAGACGACCCAGAAGCACCACGCAGCTCATCAGTCTCCATCGCTTCCACTCAAAGCTCTCCCGGCTCCAGTACCTACAGTCCATTGCAACCAAACTACATCTTCACGTCACAGCCCGACCAATGGAACCGATCCAATCCTTGTCTGGCATACCCCTGCGTGGATGAATGGCATCCAGCAATCCCGCAATTGGTTGATACATGTAATTTTCGTGTCTCTTTGATGTTGAGGTCCTGGCTAATCACCCTGCAGACTTGACATATTTTGCTCCTAGCGTTCAGGACCCCATCTATCTATCCGACCGGCCGGTCCTTCGCCAGGATCTATGGCCCGAAACACCGTCGCATGGTAGTCTGTTCTTCGCAAATCTCCTCATCGCATCATCGCATCCCTCCTACTCAAGGGAACAAACGCCAGAGACTATTGCGTGCACCGCCTGGTTGCGGCATCAAAGCATGCGTAGCCTACAGGCCGCCTTGGACTCGACCGGAGGCATGAACACGAGTGATCAACTGGTCGCTGCAGTGTGTCTGCTCTGCGCATGGGAGTTTCAGTCTGGCGACGAGCTTTCTGCAGCAGCACACATGACTGGACTAAAGACAATGGTGAATATGCGTGGAGGCTTCCATAGCCCTGATTTTCCGCCCATCATCCGCCGCCTCATTGCCTTTGTTACCTATGACCAGCCCTGGTATTCTGGTCTGGAGCCAGTCTTTATGCCACAAGGAGTACAGCGGAGTTTCACCATCGATTTACACAGTCTCGACTTACCGATAGGCTTCGCGTCCTTTGTGAAGCCTAATCGTATATGCGCAATTGCACCCTCAACTCTAGGACTTGTCTCTGAGATCAACCTCATCATGAAGAGACCTCGACACCGAAAATATGCTTTACTCGACGTCCAATCACGTCTGGTCGAGTACAACTTCCTGGAAAACGTGACGAGCAATTTCTCTCCAATTCAGACATCTTTCGACGATACAATCTCAGTTCAAGCCGAGCACCACATCAAGCTTGCTTTGTTGTTCCTCGTCTCTCACCTCCAAGGCAGCAGCTCTGAGCAGTATTGGGAGATGACAAAGTCCTTGTTCCCTGAAGTCCTCATTAACACCATCTATGCCGAGGTTGGACTTTGGGCCCTCTTCATGATATGCAGTACGATACAGATGCCATCTCCCGTACTCCTGGACGGACTAGAAAAGCTAGTCTCGAGCTTACACATCACTGACTGGTCGATGGCTGACATGGTTTTACGTCGACACCTGTATCCTTTCGAGAGCCTTGATGTTGCTTCGCTAGCAATGTGGAGCCAAATGGCTTTGAACAGGCCGATCATTCCTGAGCAAAACAATCTTTCGAGATATCATATCTCAGCATATAGACGCGACGAGGGGCCGCTTCTGGAGATGGATTCATTCTTGCTGTCGCCGTTGAGTCTTCAGAGCACATCAAGTTTGTCATCTCAATGACCATATACGCATATTCTCAAGTAGCAGTCTCACTGTCCTGCACGAGCACCATGACCACCCAAGATACAGAATCGAGATCAGCTTTTTACTGCTTTTGTAGCTTTTGTACCATCACGCATAGAGAGTCCGCGCGGGTGCGCCACTCAATATTCATACCGTCCCTCTGGATAAGCCCTTCGGTTTCGCACCGCGACTATCGCAGAACCACACCTGCAGACGGAACGCTGTCCAAGCTTACCCGACACAGAGGCGCGAAAATATATCTTGACAAATACGAATCTAATGAACCTAAACTTAATATATTGGAGAGAACTCCTGTAAGGTGCATCAGTTTGAATTCTCGTGACGGGTGGGTGGTCGTTGGGACCATCACCTTCAAAAAAGAAGCAGAGAGCGGGAACTTGTCTGTAGACCCATCCACCACCTTGCTGAAACACTCGTTCGTTTCGAGTGTCACCGCAGAACACTTGTTCAGCCAAACCCCTGAACAGACCAGACGTGCACAACATTGCCACGCTGCACGTCATAACAGAAGAATCAAGAATTACATTTTTTGAATACCGAAGGGAAACAGCGACTCATGAAAAGGGGAAAGGAAAGCAACAGGAAACTGTGATAGGAGGGCAATGACAAGATTAGTAATAGCGACTCTTGATCGCCTCAGCAGCTCTCTCTGCAATAGCATAGATAGTAGCAGTCAAATGACCGCACACCTGGAAAGGAATGACAGAAGCATCGACAACACGTACGTTATCAACGCCATATACCAAAAGATTGGTATCCACCACACCGCCAAGATCTTGTGCCATCATAGCAGCAGTGGAGATGTAGTGATAATTTGAGCGGTCTAAGAAATGGTAAAAGTCAGCAATTTGATGTCACAGCTGCCCGCGGAAGGGAAAGTGCAGAGACTTACAGCTGTCTTTTACGGCTTGAGCCCAGACTTCGTCAGAGGCATTGAGGGGTACGCTTTGGAGACCGGGACTGAGTTCGCCGGTAACGACATCGCATAAAGCGTCTGAGCCAGCTAGTTTCCTCACTGCCTTGGCGGTACCAATCTGTTGCTTCAAATCGTAGTCAAGCTGGAAGTAATTCGGATTGATTGCGGCAGGGGTCGTGGAGTCGTTGGATTGGATGTGGATGCTACCGCGCGAGAAAGGCAGTAATCCCCAGTATGAAAAGTCCATCCTGTTGTCCCCAGGAGTAACCAGAATCTCAGAGATTGGGATTTGATCTTTGAAGATGAGGTCGTGGTGGATCATGAATAGCTTCTCCATCACTTTCTGGTCGAGGACGCCGTTGGAAGCTTCGACTACAGAGGCGGCGTATTGAAGAAGCGAGTCGCGGACTGTGCAGTTGAGATCATAAGTATCGTTGCCGAAAATATCTGCGACGCTGAAGTAGCCAACGTAATCAGCAGTGCCTGAGAAGCTGGTGTTGGAGCTGTATGCACCAGCTCCGGTGGTCTGGTCTTGGAGGTTCTCTCCTACAAAAGGTAGATCGACCTTGACTTCAATACCGTGCTGCCCAAGGATACTGTCTTCGATTAGCCACTGATATGGTTATTAGAGATTCCATTGCTTACTCAGAACTTCCGATTCCTGAATATTCCAAGATTAACGGTGACCTCAATGCACCAGCAGAAAGAATGACCTCCTTTCTAGCAGTAATAGTTCTTTGCTTTCCAGAAGCATCCGTATACACTACTCCGTTGACACGAGGGGTGGAGTTTGTCGAAGCTTCGTCCCATATCATACGCTGCACAAGAGAGTTTGTGTAAAGATCCAGATTAGTCCTGTTTTGAACGGGCAGATAGTAAGCACGACCAGCGTCTTCACGGACATTGAGTCCTTGATCAACAGTCGCTGGGTAGCGAGTGAAACCGCGCATACTACCACCGTTTGCTTCCTCTATGTATGGTAGCCCAAGAGAGGTGTATGTAGCGTTAATCAGCGAGGTGACATCTTTACCCTGAAGGGCGTTGGGCCATCCGGTCTTGAGAGGGCCGGTCGTGCCGTGAACAGCAATATCGTATGTAGTGCCAGCGGCGCATTGCTCTTCAGTAGGAATTTGAAAGTGCTCGCTCTGCTTGTAATAAGGTAAGAGACTCTCCCAGTTCCACCCGTCGTTTCCAAGGTGCTCCCAAGCGTTTATCTGAGCTGCTTGAGCCCTCAGATATGCCATGCCTTTGTTTCCGTCAGGAATAATACACAGTATACACAATGATGGACTTACCATTGATTGTGCTTGTGCCACCAAGAGCCTTGCCGGCTCTCAATGTCTGAGTTTTGTTTCCAGCATATGCTTGGGGTGCGCTTTCGTATTGCCAGTCAATGTCCGTTCCAAAGGCCAGGCCATAGCCATCCACAGTGGTTACATTCTTGTTGTCGAATACCAGATCACCAGCCTCAATGACCGCGACTGATGTGTACGAGTTCTCAGATAGTCGATTGGCGATTACCAGACCAGCTGTTCCACCACCGACTATAATAAAGTCGTAGACTCCGGCACTTTCAGGCACAACGTCGCTCGCGGAAGAATCAGATGCTGTTTCGCAGCCGATTACATCAGGGCTTTCGCAAGTTTGCCCGCTGGCAGAGACTTCGCTAGATGAGGTCGCAGGAGCTGGGACGTCGGTCATCGGTAGGCTGGTTGGGACTGCGGACGTGTATGCAACCGTCAACCTCGAAGTATTATTCCCATATCCGGAAGAAGGAGTCCCGTAATCCTGAGGTGCTTCAGTGCTAGTAGCAGGAACTGCGTCGACTACGGAAGAAGCGATACTGCTTTCCTGAGGGGCGTTGTATCCTTGGTCATTAGAGACAGAGCCACTATCGTAGCCGTATGATCCGCCATCAGCAGGGCTAGGGCCGCTGTCGTAAGAAGCAGGGCCACCATTGTATGTTGGTGCATCGGCATACGGTGAACCATGGGAGTGGCCGTGCGAGAAGATATCGCCAAGTAGATGATGTCCGCCAAACAAATCACCAAATGTCGGTAGCGCCAGCGCTGAAGAAACCAGAGACAATGCAGCAATCGAATACCGCATGATGACTTAAACAAAGAAGGACGAATGGAAAGAGTGAGCGAATAGATCTGCCATGCAGAATCTTGCAGACCTTCCAGTTATGTACTTACCCTGAAGTTTGTCCGAGGACGCAACCATGCCGTGATGATTTGGAGCAAAGCTGTAACGCATTAGTGTTGCATGCATCACTTGGGGCATATGTCAAGTTTCACGGCTATGGTTGGTGATCACCTACCAAAGTCTTCGCAACGATCTGATCTCAATGCTGAACGTGGAGCTGATTTGCCGTCAAGCGAACAATACTACTGTACGATTGTCTTCTGAGTCCACCGGCGCATAAGATATACAACAAGCAACGAAGGCTTGTTTGAGCGGCTAGCATAGATGGCTCAAAGCTTGGCGTTTCAGATCAACTTCTGGTGAACCCTGGTATTACATTGCGGAGCTGTTGTTTCGAATGGGACACTCAAATAGAGTATATGCTGGCCAGCCATGACGAACATTGTGTGTCGACGCGGTTGGAATTGTTGGTTGGAAGAAAAACAAAGATCGAAGAGGTGGCTGGGACTTAGTCTCTCTGCATGACGCGTGGGGAGAAAGTCGCGGTCGTCCACTCGAGTACGACCATCTCTCTTCAAATCAAGACAACTCGGAGCTTCTCGATGGACGCCACGAGCGCTGTGAGATACATACCAGGGACGTCAGCAATATGGAAGCCATCAGCATGGATGTCGTAAACGCGTCAATGTCTACTGTAATGACGAAGCCAAACAGCGGATGTTCTGGCACCAGAAAAGATGGACAAACACCACACGTCCAGCGATACGGCCGGCAACAGCTAGAATATGGCACTCCATATGTGTGTGTTCCTCCGCTGCCAGCTCTTACGCCCGCAAGGTTTTGGTTAGGATCAGGATGGACAATGGTCACCTATCGCGTGAGTGGCTATGTAGAGAAGGATTCGGCGTCGAATCCCTCCGCCTCGAGCGCTGAGCTTTCCCGAAGTAGAAACGACCGCGACAAGGTACGTCCTGCGCAGTGTGACATAGCCACGACTTGCAAAGAAACCATGGAGGAGTTTCAGTAAGATAAATAGTCGGTGGTATCGCTCGATAGTCTTACAGCTCACATCTACTTCTCTCACCAAGCTTCAAGATCAATCAAATTACATCCTCCACCTCTTTCTATACCAAAGACTTCCAGATATCTTCGACAATGTGCTGCAATCGTCGCAACAACAGACGGGCCTTGACTGTGGCCAAGCTGGCACACGACCACCTCATTGCAAACTCTCGAGCTGCTCACAGCGGACCTATGGTTGCAAGCTCCCGTGCTGCTCCCATCGAGCCTCTCGGTCCACCTCCAGCCTACGAGCAGATTGAGAAGGACTCCAAAGCCATGACTCCTAGCAGAGAAATCCCTACGACCGAGTTCATCGACCATCAGGAACTGTCACCAGAGTACACAACCAGAAGTGCAAACAACACCACACTCGTTGCCAGATCAACATGTCAGAGCAGATGTGCAGCAAAGCGTGAGATGAAGCAGCTGAAGCGCGAACATCGCCAGGAGCATCGACTGGAGAAACACCAATATCGCCAGGAGAAGCGTGAGCTTCGAGCCGAACATCGCTTCGAAAAGAAGGAATTGCGAAGAGAGCGTGGCGGTCCGATCAGCATGCTTATCAAAGGCGTCTCAAACTTGATGACGAAGCAGTAAGGGAGCAATGTACGGAGCAATGTGTATGATGAATGACTGGGATATCTGGTGTTATGGGGAACTATACTGTGGCGTTTCTATCTCGTTGGGCAGTGCCTTTCATTAGCAGTAATTATTCTCTATCTATCAATGCAAATCAGCAGTTCGCCAAATCACCAAAGTGGTGCTTGACCTTCTTCGCGATATCCTTGACCTCAGCGTACGGCGAAACCTCACTGACGTTCGCAAAGCGGTTTTTCCAAGTCATCCACCTGTCTATCTCGAATCCACTCCACTCTTTGTTTGGGTACTTGTTTCCTGCTTGTGCAACTTTGCCCTCATAGCTTCTCTTATCTTTGCTCTGTTTCCTCAACACTTCGCCAGCATACAATATCCACATTGCCGCTGCATACACCGTGGCTTCAGGTACATCGTCTTTGTCTTCCAACGCTGCTCTCAGTGCCCAGATTGCGTAAAGCGAGAAGTCGAGGGGATCTGAGCTGTCGAACGCAGAGGCAGTGGCTGTGACGCGTGCGGCAAAGGCGTTTGCGTTCGCCCACTGTAGCGCGACTTCCTTGTTCTCTTGTGCGGCTCTCTCATCGTATCTCCAGTGTTCGCGAATCTGGCGACCGAAGAGCGGGAGTGTGGACCAAGAGACCGACTTGCCGTCTACGTCACCGACCGTGGTGTCGCAGTCGCGAAGAGCGGTAAGGAAAGAGACGAGTTTCTCCTGAGCAGGCGAGTCCGATGGTATTTGTGAGGCGGTAAGACCTAATGCATCCCACGAACGTAGCAGTTTGTCTTCTGCGGATGACGAGTCTGAGTTGGAGATGAAGTTGTTGACTGTGTCTTCGGTCGAGGCTTGATCGTCGAGGTATGACTTGAGAGCCTTGTGTTCGCATGACTCTGAAGTAGTAGAAGGAAAGTCCATGATGGGCGATGTGATGGTGTGTCAAAGATGCAGGAAACAACAGACCTACCTGAGCGGCTCTACTTGGTACTTACGAAGTTATTCGAGGCTTGCTCTGCTCGTTGCCCTACAAACTCAAAAGAATCAAGATGTTGACTTGGACCCCACTCGAATGACGCAGCTTCCGTAACGGGCCGAAGGGTTGCATGTTAGCGGGTTTTGATATAGGTCTGGTTGTCCGTGGTACGACCCTGTCTACAATATTCAGCTCTTCATCAGTGACCAACTACGTCTATATCTCAACATGATAGAATTCTTTCTGTTGCTCTGTATGTTGATGGAACCACTGATCACGGTGGAAAATCTTTGAAGAGGCATTTTGATGGCAGGAAGTGATGTTAGCAATTTTGACTGACCATCCTCAGTTGTCAGTAAGGAAACCAATGTGCTGGCTGTCACTGCATTCTAAGGTTGAAAGCATATATAAGTTGGAAAAAAAAAAATGACCATTTGGACCAGCCTGTTGGTCATCAAGCCATGCTATCTGTTCAGTAAATCATGCTGTAGGAAAGTCCAGCTTGCGATGCAGCCTGCTCACAATCTCGATGAAATCTGGTTCGTTCTGAGCGTTCAAGACGCCATGACGGATGAAGAAGTCAAGCAAAACTACGGCACAGTTCGGCTTGAACTCGCCAGTCTTGAGTTTCTCCTTCAACTCTTCCACACCCATCAAGAAGAACTCCTCAACCTCGTCGTCCGAAGGCTTCGGCTGTACGTCATCAGGCAACTCGAGGTCGAAGATGTATTGACACTCTGGTTGTAACAGTCGAGTTTCGCCTCCAGCACGAGAATCTCTGATGTGGAAATATGTGACAGTACCTGCCGAATGTGCCTTTTCGCGTACCAGGTCTTCTGGCAACGAAGCTTCCTCACTGGCTTCGCGAACACAGCAGATTTGAGGATTCTCTCCAGTAGCCATACCACCTGCAACTGTATTGTCAAGCATACCAGGATATGTAGACTTGGTCTTGGAGCGGCGCGGCGTCCAAATCTTCAGTTCACCGGAAGCAGATTTTGTGTAAGCAGTCATGTGGATGCCATAAGTAACGATTCCGAAAAGGGCACTAGCTGCACGCTCGACACTGAAAAGTAGCTCTCTGGCAGGCGCAGGTCCGTAGACTGGATAGAGTTCGTTGCGCCAGCCTTTGAGGATGGTGAAGTGACCGATTTCGCGCATGGCTGCTGTGGTCCTAGCGAGAATGGCGCTACGGGTGGGTTCATCTTCACCAGCTTTCAGGATGAGAGTCCGCTCATCATCGTCCAACTCCCATTCATCAAGTCCGCGCAAAACTTCAGCGACAGAAGGCAAGACATAACCAAGGGTAGTGTCAGGGTAGGCAGCGACATGTAGATGGTAGTAAGTTGAGACGTGATTGAGATATAGTTGAGGAGTGGATTGGAAATAGGGGAAGCTGTCGCACTCGTTGACCAGGTCGAGATTCGATTTTGGTTTCGACTCATCAATAGGTTGTGGATCCAGAGAACTGATGGGTTCGCTACTGTCAAGCTCAGCCTGAGGCTTTGTCTCTGTTTCATCAGATTGTGTAGTGGTCCCGTTAAAAGTCTTGTCAAAGGGAGGAGGCGATAACGAAGGCATCGAAGGCAACATGTCGCGGACTTTGTTCAACGAAAACATGTCCATGATGGCTGGTGAGATGGATAGCAGAGATAGCGTCGCGCATACGGATACAGAAGAGGCCGAGGCTCACTCGCGATGGATTCGACGAGAAGCTGCCAGACACGAGAGCTCAGACCCACAATCTTCAGAGCAACAAGAATAAGTTTACTCGGGCACGTCGACGAGAAAGTCTTTCAAGTCATTTTATATATACCACAAGCTAAGTCTTGCTCGACAGCACGCCGCCATGTTTGGTCTTCTCATCTCTGGCCGTCCAATCGACGCGCAACCACAGGCCATTTCTCCAACGCAATATGCGTTCCAGGTGCCTTCGCAACCAGCCTTCAATCATATCGCCGTCTTTTCCCTGCCTGGCAACGAATTGCCGCCGGATGCCGCTGCTGCCATCTTTATCCAGATTCCACCGTCGACCGAGTTCAAGCTGGTTGGCGCTCTGTCGTCGTTGAGGCCTTCGACCATGTTCAAGATCAACACTGCCAACAGCATCGCGCCTAGTGTTGGAGATGACCAGCTCATGCTGGACGACGCGCCAGAGAGCTTGGAAATAGGAGGACCTGCCATTGTCGTTGGCATCGAGATACAGCCTGCTGCACAAGTCAAGGCCTTGCTGGCAGAGCAAAAGGCAAGCTCGTCGAATCAGTTGGTGCCGTCCAACCATTCAGCCACTGCCTCGCCAGTCACAACAAAAATACTCGCCCAGCGCATTATTGCCAACGCTTTCAATTTCCTTGCGTCATTTGGTAGCGACACTGTCCCGCTCAAAGCCTTCGAAGCCTGGTGGTCTAAATTTGAAAGCAAGGTCAACAACGACCCGAGTTTCTTGGAGCGTCCACAAGATTGAGCCACCTTCGACACAACTTGAATCACTTCGGCTCGCACATCTCGATCAATCGTTGTTCAATTTGGCGAATACCGAGACGCGTTGGGCGAGCGCGACCTTTCTCTCCCCAGCGTGAATGCCCATCGGCGGAGGATCACCTCACCTTTGCCTCATTCAGCGTCGTCTGATACACCCTCACTTCTCCATCC
>Ga0268250_10001428_pt1 | contig 10468 bp, 9 predicted proteins | sample AgamicAsSfe_FD_200448 | JGI IMG/M metagenome (GOLD analysis project Ga0268250, IMG submission 200448) | Agave microbial communities from Guanajuato, Mexico - As.Sf.e (v2) (version 2) | ecosystem: Host-associated > Plants > Phyllosphere > Phylloplane/Leaf | place: Guanajuato, Mexico | collected... | reverse complement strand
TTCACCCGTCACATCAACGCCGTCCTCGCCGGAGACGCCGACATTGGCAACAAGCTGCCCTTCCCCACCGATACCTTTGAGATGTTCGACGAGTGCAAGGACGGTCTGGTACTGGCCAAGCTCATCAACGACAGTGTGCCCGACACAATCGATGAGCGTGTGCTGAACAGACCCGGCAAGAAGATCAAGACTCTCAACGCTTTCCACATGACCGAGAACAACAACATCGTCATTGAGTCGGCAAAGGGTATTGGTTGTTCAGTCGTCAACATTGGCTCTGGCGACATCATCGAGGTCAAGGAGCACTTGATTCTCGGTCTGATCTGGCAGATTATCCGCAGAGGTCTGCTCGGCAAGATTGATATTAGACTCCACCCCGAGCTGTACAGACTGCTAGAAGATGACGAGACTCTGGAGCAGTTCTTGCGTCTTCCCGCCGAGCAGATTCTGTTGCGCTGGTTCAACTACCACTTGAAGAATGCCAAGTGGCACAGAACGTGAGTGCGAGAGTGACAAGTCCGAGTGTCTGGCTAACGGTATGCAGCGTGTCAAACTTCTCGAGCGACGTCAAGGATGGCGAAAACTACACTGTTCTTCTCAACCAGCTCAAGCCCGAAATCTGCTCCCGCTCTCCCCTCCAGACCAGCGACCTCATGCAACGCGCCGAACAAGTTCTTGACAACGCCGACAAGCTTGACTGCCGCAAATTCCTGACTCCCAAGTCGTTGGTCGCCGGTAACCCCAAGCTCAACCTTGCTTTCGTCGCAAACTTGTTCAACACCCACCCTGGACTCGAGCCCATCACTGAGGAAGAGAAGGCTGATATTGAGGACTTTGATGCCGAGGGCGAGCGTGAGGCCCGTGTCTTTACTCTCTGGCTCAACAGTCTGGACGTCCAACCTACCGTTGTCTCCTTCTTCGACGATCTCCGCGACGGTACCATCCTTCTACAAGCCTACGACAAGGTCATTCCTGGTTCTGTACAATGGCGTCACGCCAACAAGCGTCCCGCCAACGGTAACGAGCTCATGCGTTTCAAGGCCGTCGAAAACACAAACTACGCCGTTGAGATTGGCAAGCAGAACCGCTTCTCGCTCGTCGGTATTCAAGGTGCAGATATCACCGATGGTCAACGCACACTGACCCTCGGTCTGGTCTGGCAGCTCATGCGCAAGGACATTGTCAACACTCTTGGTGCCCTTGCCCAACGCATGGGCAAGCGCGAGATCAGCGACGCCGACATGGTCGCATGGGCCAACGGCATGTCCAAGAAGGGCGGCAAGTCCTCTGCCATCCGCAGTTTCAAGGACAGCACTCTCGGCAACGGCATTTTCTTGCTTGACGTCCTCAACGGTATGAAGAGCAGTTATGTCGATTACGATATGGTTGCCTCTGGCCGCAATGACGACGAAGCATATGCCAATGCCAAGCTTGCCATTTCCATTGCCAGAAAGATGGGGGCTACTATTTGGCTTGTGCCTGAGGATATTTGCAATGTTCGCAGCAGACTTATTGTTACCTTCATTGGCAGTCTCATGGCCACGGCTGAGAAGATGGGAGTGTAAGAGAAGTGGTAAAAGACCTCTTTTGCGACTGTTGATTTTTTCTATTTTTAATGCCCTCCTTTCGACAAAACCCCCTCACCACCACCGTCCTGCTTGTTTTATATCCAGATCACACATCCGAATGCTACAGAAAGTTTTTGAATACAGCTCGTTCTTTCCATCTTATGATCCTTTCGTTTTCTTTTAGTCGTTCTTGCGTTTAGCAAATGATATAGGCGATGCTTAGGATGTTGGCAAGTGACTTTCTGTTCCACGTGTCGACCGCGCGGATTCAGATATGAGTGCGTTCTATTCGATATGACTCTTTTCCTCTTTCCCATCAGGTATATAACACCCAGACCTCTTTCCTCGTTCTCTTTTCCTCTTTACACCTTTTTCCACAATACCCTTGAACGAAGCAAAAGAAAGAATCAACATCAACCCTCGAAGAAACCAGAGAGCTGTGATCGAGAGGCGAGATATCAAACTTCCCTTGACAGGCAACAACAACAACGAAAAGCACAACAAAAAAGAGGGCGACAAAGTTTCAAAAACAGACAGCGAAAAAAAAAAAAGAAATGTTGTCTCTACGCACTTTATGTCGCTTGCCAATCACACCGACAAGAGCATCCAGCCACCTGCTACTTATTAATTATTCCTCAGTGTTGCAGAGGAGCAGGGGTATCCATGATATTTCTCTGCCTATGTGTTCAGAAGATACGGTGTATACTCGCTCAACACATGCGGTTTCTCGCAAGCAAGCACAGGCACAGATGGAGATTGTTGAGTTGAGGCATAAGGTTCGGGAGTTGGGACAAGCTGTGGAAAAGAGAGATGCAGTGGCCAAGGAGAAGGACGCGTTGGTCAAGGAAAGAGATGCAACGATCAAAGAAAGAGATGCAATCATCAGAGATCTAAAACTAAACATCGTACAACAAAGAGGTATAATACAACAACTGGAACATCTCGCACAGGGAATGAGAGACAGAGATGGAGGTGTGGAGGATATTGTCACAGCAGCAGTGGATAAGCAGGGTGTTGGAAGAGCAGAAAATGTTACAGAGGGTAGAACAGCAGAAGCCAGGAAGCAGCAAGATAGAGTCAGAGGAGCCGATATGCTGATGGAGCTGATAATGGAGATGAGGGAGAGCAGGAGGGAAGCTTATGATCCTCTCTGATTGTGTTTGTTTTCTCCAGCGATCAGGGGGAGGGCAGAAGGGAGGAAGGGGAAAAGGGGCCAAAGGCAAAACGGTTGCAAGGTCGATAGGGAGGGAAGATGGAATGTTCTGTGTTTGATGAGTCTCGTCTGTACTAGCAGAAGATTCTACGTACTCGATAGATATATAGAAGGAAGTAGAGTTTTGGACCATCTGCTCCCGGTAGTTTGTCCTTTAATTCGATATTTGAAATCAAAAATCTCTTGGCCGAAAAGCTCAACACCTTATTCTTTGTAGTACTGCTCTCGACGGGAAACCTTTTTGAGTCTTTACATCTCGGAAGCAGGCAAACGCTTGGTATATCCAACTTGAATACTAGGAATATGGTATTGGACAGCTGTCATAAAAGCCTTGGAGTTCATAGCAACACATACTCTGAGAACTGCCGAATTCCTGCGACGCGTCCCAGCGTGATGCTGGTCCAGTACGGTCCTGATTACACAGCTCACGCGCACTATGAAAAATCAAGAAGCGAGTTTTGATCAGCCGAGCTTGGTTCTCGCCATGACTTTTACATGAATCGAGGCTTCGCATGCAGAGATTGATAATACCGTTTCGGCAAGAAAGTCGTGATGTAGGGAGCTGAACGGCTGCAAGCTTGGCTGCAAAACCGTGTTGAGGAAGTTGCTGTTCCTCACCGCTTGGCTGTGTCTTCTTCTTCCTTCCAAGTCATGAGCAGGAATGAGATGAATAATGGACCAGAGAAGGACGCGAGGTAAGCACATACGAAGACTCCGAACCGTTGGAGTCGTGCCCCATCAACCGTAGCTGACCTTTGGGCGCTGCGTTTGGATGCTACTGTAGCTGGGAGAAGACTGGCTGATCCAGTACCTCACCAGTTTGACGAAGACACGTCGTACATAGCCTCGGGACCAAAGAAGCCACTTGACTGATCGGCTTGTGAGATCTGGTCGGCCATGATAGCCTCGTTGCTCTCTACAGAGCTTCTTTCTCTATTTGTATCTGGAGAGTCATACGTGACATCAGTGATCCGCGGCTGGATCGAAGCCCCGAGTCCTATGCTTGACAGTCGAGACTGCAGCAAAGGTAAAAGTGTCTTGTTGCCACCTCTGAATCTGCCAATGATGTTTGTCAGATGAACAAGCAAATCCTGAGGACCGAGCTGCAGTGTCGAGGTCTGCGATTGGTGAGGGTTCAAGGTTATGATATCGGCGACTGAGTTCGTGACTTCAAAAAGCTTGATCTCCATTCCGGGACCATGAGCTTCTAACGTGTCAATGGACATGGTGGAAATATTTGAAAGCAGGTCTTTGGCTAGGGAGATGGGGAAGAAGACGCTTCGAATATCGTCAGTTGAGTTTGCAGTCATGACGACCTTGTCGATGGCCAGTTTCCAGAACATCAGGCGAAGCCATTGTTGTGTTACCGACAAGTCAGCCTTTTGAAGATCGTGATGATTCTGCGTTGAGATTGGAATCCTCATCAATTCATGGTTGAATGATGTCAAGCTCTCTGCCGTCAAGCTGCCACTGGAGCCTTCGCAGAACGACCTGAACATTCTGCATAGCATGATGAGTGGAGATAGCACAGAGGGTTGGTTCTCTACATCCAGTTCTGGCATTTCGGGATCGACTGTCATGACGCAGGGAATGTCGTGCTGCGTCGCATGCGCTCTCTCGGTAATGAACAGAATCCAGAACATGCGAAGGTGATCCTGTCTTTCGTTGAGTGTGACCTCATCATAATGAGAAGGTCTGTGTAGATCGAGTATATAGGCGAGAGTAACAGCTTCTCTGAGCAGCAGTGTACTGGTCGTCAGACGACCAAGGTTGGTGTAAGCGACGTGCATGAAGAAACTTGTGGCCAAGATTTCCATGCTTGGACTTTCGCGATAATCATATTGCCGTCGGAGATCCTCAATCTCTGTAAGCATGGCAATGGGCTCGAGTACATCTCCACAGGGGCTGAAGACCGAGAGTTGTAATTGGACCATTGTAGCTGCACAGACACTACAAGCCAGCATGTATGCGCATACATCAGGCTCCGTAGCCTGTAGTCTTGCCACGAGCAAATCTTTATTCACGATTGGCCAGACTGAAAAGAGCTTGTAGTGATAAATGTCCAGGTATGGCCCAAGAAGGACTGGGTTGATGCGAAATGGCCACGGCGAAGTTTGCGGCGCTTCCGAAGAAGGCGGCTGACCATTAGTAATACCTGAGAAGTTGATGTTCAGTTCTGGAGAGAACAACCCTTCGATTGTATAAGAGGAGTGATCATCAGTCGTGGGTGTCGCTCCAAGATCACTGAGGCCGGTTTCGTCACTGCGATACACGAACGCGTTGGTCTGTTCAGACTGCAGTCTTTCAAGATTGTGGCCTTTGACTGTCTTCAGCCGGTCAAGTGTCTTCTTGCGCACACCTTTGGGACCAGACTTGACTCTTTGCCTCAAGCGTGTACATTCCATTGACGACCTGGAGCAGGCAGCGCATGGTGCTTGGCCGTCGCACTTGACGCGTCGTACTGAACACGCATCGCACACACGTCTCCTATCCATTATCGAGCGACCAGTAGCTGAACACAAGAACGGGCGGCGCCAGGTTCATCATCACCCGAAGATCATGTTCGAAGTATGGAGGTCATGGTCGTCAGAATTGGAACGCTCAAGTGGGGTCGACCTTGTTGTTGTCGTGTTACTAACAAAACTGGAAGCCACCACTGCCGAAAGCTTACGCAACCTCAACCTTTGCTCTCTCTTGAAACTCGTTCCTCGTTTGCACCATACTGAGGGAAGCGCGGATATAACTGCCATATCTTCTCTAAGTCATCGTGCGTGACGGATGCTCGTCTACACATGTACACTCTCAGCACGGAAGCACGACGTTCCGGCTTCCGAGCATGCGCTACAGCACTGCCGCCTAATATAAGTAGGGCAGACTTTGTTTGCTATATCGTGCACGTATCAAGATCTCTACCAGGTCTATACCGGTATTCTGACTGGTGTTACAGCATTTGGTGAATGAAGGCACTCCTTCCCTGCCTTCGTCAGACCATGATGGCAGTACGCTGACGTCTATGCACAGATTCATGCAACACTGGGACACGATTCGGATGCAACTCATCCGCTTGCATATCTGAGCTGCCTTATATAAAGACGAGAGAAACTGCGTGGCAATGATCAACCATTTCTTGCAAGATATTTGTCTTGCGAGACTGACACTGTATCAACTGTGGAAAGAACGAATATGATCGGTGCTGCCTTCCTGGACCACAAAGTCCAGCCTACCTGGGTCAACCTGGGGTTGCTTTTGGCCATAGTAAGGCTTCCTTTGGTTTCAAACCATTGCTACGTCTTGCTTACAACAACTACCTGAGCAGGGTCTGATCGTGTCTTTCCTCTACAAGATACTCTATGAGCTATACCTGAGCCCCCTGGCTTCCTTCCCCGGACCGAAGCTGTGGGCGCTCAGCGATGTGCCACAGACGTACAGAAAGTGGTATGGGGACGACGCTCTCATGAAGCGAGCTTTGCATGTCGCGTACGGTCCCATTGTGCGCATCGGACCTACCGAATTGATTTTCGACAGCGCTCAAGCCTGGAAAGATATCTATGGCCACCGTCGCGGCGGCAAGAAGAGTTTTGTGAAAGAAAAGAACTTCTATGCTGGCCTGAATTCAGTCAACGGAACCGATAATATCATCAGCGCCAATGATGCGGATCATTCGCGCATTAGGAAAACCCTTTCGCATGCCTTTTCGGACCGAGCACTCAAGGAGCAGCAGGAATTACTGGAAGGATATGCCCAATTGCTCGTGAGGAAGCTTTCTGAAGCCGCCGTGTCTCGTACTACCGTTGATCTGGTCAAGTTCTGGAACTGCACAACTGTAAGTATGCGAGTGATTCAACCGATCTTCGTACTGATCGAGATTCACTGCAGTTTGATGTCATGAGCGAGTTGACTTTCGGAGAGCCCTTGCATCTGCTTGAAGCTGGCGAATACAACCCCTGGGTAGCGGCAACATTCAACAGTGTCAAGCAGGGCGCTAGGTTGCGTCTGATGGGAGTCGCACCTCTGCTAAAGTGGCTTGTAACTTTGGTTGCAGGCCGTAAGATCAACAGCGCACGGGTTGCTACCACACCCCCCTTTTCTACCACGGGCATTTGCTAACATGTTGAATAGCTCGGACACTTCAACTTCTCTCGTGACAGAGTAGACAAACGACTGGAAAGAACACCTGAGCGACCAGACTTCTGGAAACTGGTGCTGGACCGTCAAGGCGATGAGAGGCTCTCCATACCCGAGATGCACAGCAATGCAGCTATCTTCATGATTGCGGGCACTGAGACAACTGCAACACTACTCAGGTAACATTATGTCCATGATCCTCGGCTATATCCTGCACCACTGACATACTGAATCTAGCGGTTTGACTTACCATCTGCTCAAGAATCCTTCAATCATGGAAACTCTGGTAGGTGAGATTCGTACCAAGCGGCCTCAGTCAAGTGCTTTCACCGTCGAAAAGCTTCAGTCCGACATGCCTTATCTCAACGCCTGCATCAACGAAGGGCTGCGGATGTACCCACCTGTACCAACTGGTCTTCCACGAACTGTACCCGAAGGCGGTGCTGCAGTCTGCGGTTCCTGGGTCCCCCAAGGTGTAAGTTCTTCTCCTATTCTCATGTCCTGGACCTTGTGATCCTAGTACACTCTTGCAAATTTCTACGGCGAGCTAACGAAAACATAGACTACCGTTTCAGTGACACATTGGGCAGCCTACCGCTCTCCAGCCAATTTCTTCTTGCCTGACAACTTCATACCTGAGCGCTGGCTAGGCCAAGATCAACGTTTCAAGGATGACAACAGAGATGCCTTCCAACCCTTTTCCACTGGACCTCGCAACTGTATCGGCCGTAGTCTCGCGTTGCACGAAGCTCGTATCTTCTTGGCTGAGGTTCTCTACGAATTTGATCTGGAACTTGACGGCCGTTCCAAAGATTGGGCGAATCAACCGATCTACACGATCTGGGAGAAGCATAAGCTTTGGATCAACCTTCATCCTGTTAAGCATTAAACAGGGTCGAGAGTATCGAGGAGGAACAGAGGCAGCTGGTACGTGGGACGCAGACTATTTTCAAAATCTCCGTCATGAGACTGTTTCTCCGAGGGGATCGCGACAACAGTGAGCTGCATGAAGCATCGAGTAGACAACATACATAGGGTCACGTAGGAGAACACAAAACATAGGAATTCGATTATATTCTGAACTACTCAAGTAACTATATACGATCAAAGACGAGGCAAGGAAGCAACTTTGCCTTGAGCAATAGCAAAAGCTTCGAAAGGCCTCAGCTTCAGTAGACCATCCTGTGCATCCACACCAGTATAGTTGGAAATCAGTACATCCTTCGTGTTGAAGCCAGCCGGCAACATCCAGTCTACTTCACGTTGACGGAAGTTGCAGACCACCAAGACACTTTGCTTCTTGAAAGAACGTTCGTATGCAAAGACATCCTCGTGTTCTGTATCGACCATCTGGAAGTCGCCGTACACAAAGACGTCGAGCATTTGTTTGCGAAGACCGAGTATACTTCTCCAGTACTCGAAGGAACTTCCTTGCACACCAACCTGTGCTTCCGCGTTGCAAGCATCGTATGTATCGTTGACGCGGAACCAAGGCTCGCCGGTGGTGAAGCCTGCGTGGGGATCTGCTGTCCATTGCATGGGTGTGCGTGCATTATCTCTTGATTTGATATGGTATTGCTGTTTCGTGATGGACTGCAAATTTTTGTCGTGTGGACGGACCTCGCAGAGCTCGTTCCAGTGGTTCAGTGTCTCTAAATCCCTGAATTCATCCATGTTCCAGTGCTCAGGGATGTTGGACATACCAAGCTCTTGACCTTGGTACAGGAAGACGGTACCACTCTGCAGTCCTAGGAACGTGGCGAACATCTTCGCTGCTAGTGTTCGATATTCAGGGCTATCGGATGCCCATCGAGATACGGTCCTAGGTTGATCGTGGTTCTCGAGGTAGAGAGCGTTCCAACCGCCGTTGCCGTACATGAAACTCTGCCACTTCGAGACTATGTCCTTGAGATCAGTCATCTGCCATTCTTTCGGGCTGAACTTGCCGCCAGGGCCGTGATCCATGTCTACCATGTCGAAATTGAAGATCATATTCAGCTCCTTTCTGTCGTAGCCAACGCATTTGAGGATCTCCTCTGGATCGCTAATCCAGGGCATCTCACCGACGGAGAATGCGTTGTATTCGTCGAGTATGCCGCCCAGCTCTTGTAGGTACTCGTGGATGCGAGGTCCATTTGCGTAGTGCTCACAGCCGTGGTGATACGTCTGGTTGGGATCGGACACTGTGGCATCAGGAAAAGATTGGTCCTTGCTGATGAGGTTGATCACATCGAGACGGAAGCCATCAACACCTTTGTCGAGCCACCAACGGACGGTTTCGTAGACAGTGGAACGCATCTCGTCGCATTCCCAGTTCAGGTCTGGTTGTGTCTTGTCGAAGAGGTGCAAGTAGTATTGGCCTGATGGTTCATCGTACTCCCAAGCACTACCGCCAAAATATGAGCTCCAGTTGTTTGGCGGTTGGCGATTGCCTTTGCTGTCATGCTTGGGGTCACGCCAAATGTACCAATCGCGATATGCGTTTTGCTTGGTTGACCGGGATTGTTGAAACCATGTGTGTTGATCGGAAGTGTGATTGACGACCAAGTCCATCAAGAACTTGAGTCCCCTCTGATGCAACCCCTCAATCAAGCGGTCGACATCCTCCATTGTTCCGTATCTTGCATCGATGTCTTTGTAATCCGAGATGTCGTAGCCCATGTCGACTTGAGGGCTTTTGTAGATAGGGCAGCACCAAACGACATCAACTCCCAGAGCTTTGATGTAGTCTAGCTTCTCGATGATGCCGCCCAGATCACCGAAACCATCTCCATTCGAGTCTTTAAAAGAAGATGGATAGATCTGGTAAACGCTGGCTTCTTTCCACCAAGCGCGTTGCACCTGAACAGTACCGGACGTGTGCGAGGAGAGCGCCATGAATGTGACGGTTCAGAATGAGTGTAGAAACGAGAAAGGATTGTAGACAATGGGAAAACGAAGAACAAGGAAGACAGCTACATAAGTACCATAGCAAAACACAAGGGATCGGCACCGCCCAAACGAACCATCAATGTCACCCTGTGGGGCCATCTTTACTCCATGAGAGTTCATGGGCGGAGCATCCCAGGTCCTCGCATCCATTTGTGGGACTCATCGCGAAGACTCTCGCAGAGATTCTCGCAAGGACGGAGGGTCACAAGACACAAACATCAGCCACGAGCAGAGAATTCACGGGTGGCGGCAGCAATGATTTTCGCAACATCATTTGCGATGATTTTCGCGATGATTCTCGCAACAATTGCCGCACTTTATGTCCGTCCAAGCTGCTGTCGTTGGTGCGTGACTGCAGACGTTTTAGGTTCGTGCCATCTTTCGCGATGAGTGTCGCAAAGATTTTCGCAAGAATTGTCGCGTTTGCTCCCCGCCACTTCCGACGACCGCTCCCGTGGGGACTCCACCTTCTTTCCTCATGGACCCCAATACCATCTTGTGACACGAGGCCCGGTCTCGCCGGTATAGTCTTCGCGCCACCGAGATGACTCCGGTATACATGCGTTGCACCATACAAGTATAAAGAGATGGATCGCCAACCCCAGAGTACCCCAGAATCAACCACCAGCAG